>Ga0123357_10006508_pt1 | contig 14276 bp, 10 predicted proteins | sample TergutEmb28metaG_FD_89873 | JGI IMG/M metagenome (GOLD analysis project Ga0123357, IMG submission 89873) | Embiratermes neotenicus P4 segment gut microbial communities from Petit-Saut dam, French Guiana - Emb289 P4 | ecosystem: Host-associated > Arthropoda: Insects > Digestive system > Gut ... | reverse complement strand
TACATACCGAAAAAAACGGATTTTGATACACTTAACTATCATCAAATAAAATAGATACAGTATAACATTAACAATATACCGCGAGCAAAATTAAATTTTTATTCACCGAAACAAATTTTTTTCATACTTTTGCAAAATGAATAGTTGCATTTAGTGGTTGAAACTACCGTATCCTATCGTAACCATCTTTAGTTAATTTGTAAAGTCTATCATTGACTAATTCTATGAAATTTCCCTCTATCAAATTTTGAAAAGCCAAACCATAATTATCAAAATGAAACCTTTCCATATCTTGCTGTAAACTTAAAAAACTATTCGACATAATCGGTTCTCCTATGCCCTTTTTGTGCTTTCTAAACACACTCATTATTAGCTCTTCGGTATCTTTTACCGTATAATTTTTGTAAATATACTCATATCCTTGCTCTGTAAGAATATACCATCTGTCGTCTTTTGTAGAAACAAAACCGTCATCAATTAATCCTTGCATAGCATTCGGAAATTCATCTTGTGAACGTCTGTCCCAAGATAAGTAATTTATTGGATGGAATTTAATATCCCTTCTTTTGCTGTTTTGAACTGTTTAAAAACATCCAATATTTTTTCTTGTGTACTTGTCATATTCTAATAATTTATAATTTGGTATTGTTAATTTAGTATAGTTTTATATATAATTTGAGAAGATAAAGTGTTGATTTTCAAAGATATTTTTTTGTAAAATATACACCAAATTAACAAAACCGTAAAAAAAGATACGGGTGCAACACATACCATAATATATCGCACCCGTATTTCTCTTAACATATTGACAAAAATTTATTTTTCAGTAATTGTAAATTCAACCCGACGGTTTTTTGCGCGGCATTCTTCGCTGTCGTCTTCTGTACAAACAGGTACTCGTTTGCCTTTGCCTTCAAAGGTCATACGCGATTTGTCAATACCACGTCTTACCATTTCATTATAAACGGATTCTGCACGGTGCAACGACAAATTATCGTTGTAAGCATCGGTGCCTCTGTCGTCTGTATGACCCACGATATGAATCTTAATTGTCGGATTATCTGTCAATAAATCATGCAATTTCTGCAATTCCGGTTCACTCTCAGGTCTTATGGTCCATTTATCAAAGTCAAAGAAAAGATTTTCCAATACGATAGGAACTTCTGGTTTTATAGCATCGAGTTGGATTACTGTTGATGTTTTTCCTGAAGCAGTTATGTTAGCAGAATTTGAAATATAACCCTGTGCGGAAGCCAAAACTATATAATTGCCTTTTTCAATTGTTTTTGAGGTTTCGCCTGTTGTTTTGTCGGCTGTAGCACGGAAAATCTGCTTACCTTCTACCTCGTCATTAACCGTAATATCTGCTGCAAGCGGTAACTGAGTTTCAGAATCAATAACTTTCACAGTCAGCACGGGCTTATGTATAAGTTGGATAAGTATAGTATCTGGTTTTACTGATGGTGCTGCATCCGAGTTATACGGTTCGTAGTCGTTCATAGTTACATCAAGCGAATAAGTTCCCGCTGCAAGCAAACGCGAGGCGACGCCTGTTTTGCGATTTGCAGTAAGTTTCCCAACTTGACGTCCCTGTGAATTTTTTAACAAAAGTTGTGCAGCAATTCCATTTCCTGTTTCTGAATCAACAACTTTTGCAGAAAAACGCGGACGAACCGGACGTACATATTCCTTATCTGGCGTCAGGTCGAACAGCATAGTAAATTTAACGCCCAAAAGCATTGAATGTACAGCCTTGCCCCACGATTCCTTTGCCTGAAAAGCTTGATTTATCTTAATATCAGGATTTAAACCCATATTAACATTATTTTGGGTAATTATTGTCGGTGCGGTAATTAAGCCACTACTCACCTGAGGAATATTACTAAGATATCCAGGGTCAATCGTATAAGAAGATATATCATATTTATGAATATCAGCAAAACCATAGTCGAGAAACAGTCCTACGCGGTACGAATTCCTTTTTTCGTAATTTCCTTGACGGTCGCGCCGTTGCATTGTGCCGTAAATCCATTTATCAAGATAAACGCCAAATTCAACTGAGCCGATTACATTGGGATTAAATTTTAATCCTTTTGACATCGTACCTGTTGTTCTGTCATTAACAATTCCATGATTCGGAAGATTAATCATTGTCTCATCTTCGATAAATTGAGGGTCTTGCGCCTCAGTAGAGAAAGTGCCTTTTGACGAAGAAAAGCCAATCAAATTTATTCCAAATTTTGCTCCAATCATACCATAAAATAAATCATCAAAACGATAGCCAATATTGACTGGAATATTAACATATCCTGCATTTTGAACATCGGTAACTTTGCTGAATTTATAATTATAAACAATGTTAATATCCTCATTCAAATAAGGATATTGATACGCAATATGCTGATTAAAATTGTTAAATGTAGTTTTGGAATTTAAAAAATTTAATTCCACACCACCTCCAAACATAAATTTATTGATACTACCCTGATATCCAACGCCAAGCAATCCGCCGAAACCACCGGGAATTTTTCTGTTCAACGGCATATCAACCACGTTTGTCAGTTGATAATAAGGAGGTACATTGTTGTCTGTACGTGTAAAAACATAGTCGGTTGTTTGATTAATGTTATGCCCCAAACGCGAATAACCGGCACCAAGCCACACTGCCAAATTGTGTCTGTAACCTTCAAGGATATAATCCTGTGCTTGTAGTTTGCCAATTTGAGCGCCACAAAGCAACAATACTACAAATGCCGAAATTTTAATCTTTTTTCTCATTATTTTTAAATATTTTTAAAATATTAATACAAAAAAATTCATAATGTACTGAATGATTATGTCTTCAAGATTGTATATGTTAAATTTTCTTTTTCAATTTTATTTTAAAATTGTTATACAAAAATGCAAAATTAATATATTTTTTCCTTTTTGCAATTTTTTTTTAAAATATTTTAAAAATCAATTTATTTATTCAATTTATTTATTCCCAAATTCCACATAATAAACGAATAAACGTCAGCCTGTTCGTCAATGGCTTTGGAAATCGGCTTGCCGCCGCCGTGTCCTGCTTTGGTATCAATTCTGATTATTTTCGGAGCGTCTCCAGTGTTTGCTGCCTGCAATGTTGCTGCATATTTAAAAGAATGTGCAGGCACAACGCGGTCATCGTGGTCGGCAGTGGTAATCAAAATAGCAGGGTAGGGGGTACCGTCATTTTTGATATTGTGCAAAGGTGAATATGATTTCAAATATTCAAACATTTCTTTGCTGTCCTCACTTGTGCCGTAATCGGAAGCCCAATTCCAGCCGATAGTAAATTTGTGATAGCGCAACATATCCATCACTCCCACTTCCGGTATAGCAACTTTAAACAGGTCCGGACGTTGATTCACTACTGCTCCTATTAGCAGTCCGCCGTTTGAGCCGCCGAGAACTGCAAGTTTCTCTTTGGAAGTAAATTTTTCGGAAATCAAATATTCGCCTGCGGCAATAAAATCATCAAAAACATTCTGTTTCTGCATTTTAGTGCCTGCAATATGCCATTCTTCACCATATTCGCCACCGCCGCGTATATTTGCAATTGCATAAACGCCGCCGTTGTCCAAAAATGGAATCCTGAAAGTTGAAAATGTCGGTCTGTAAGTAATGTTAAAACCGCCGTAGCCGTAGAGTAGAGTAGGGTTGTTGCCGTTTTTTTTCAGCCCCTTCTTATAAACGAGGTACATAGACACTTTTGTTCCGTCTTTTGAAGTATAAAAATGCTGTTCGGTAATGTAATTTTCGGGAACAAAATCGACTTTCGGTTCAATATAAATTTCTGATTTATTGTTGGTTATATCATATTTATAAATTGTATTAGGGAATGAAAAAGAATTAAAAGAATAGAAAATATTTTTTTCTTTTTTATCATAACTAAAACTTGCTGAGCCGAAGGTTGGAAACAGAATTTCATTCAATTGTTTGCCGTCTGTCGACAGGACATAAGCACGTGTTGTGGCATCCTGGTCGTATGTTGCAATGATTTTGCCATTTGTAAAGCCCGCCGAAGTAAGCACGTGTTCACTTTCGGGAATTACATCAACCCAATTTTCTATTTTCGGATTTTTAATATCACCCATCATCAAACGATATTTCGGAGCATTATAATTTGTAAAAATATAAAAATTATCTCCTGTCATTTCAACCACACTATATTCGTATTGGTCATCGGAGGCAATTTCGATAATGGGAGCATTTTGTTTTGTTAAAGATTTTACGAACATCCTGTTTCCATTATTAAAGCCGCTTTCAAAGAAAAATATTGCATTTTCTTCATCGGGAACATTTGCCCCGTAAAAACGTTTTGGAAAATTTTTATTTTGATAAACAAGCATGTCGGATTTTTGGGTTGTACCGATTTTATGATAATAAACTTTCTGATTTTCATTTACATTTGAAAATTCTTTACCCTTTGCAGTTGGTGCATCGTATGCAGAATAGAAGAAGCCGTCTTTGTACCACGAAACGGATGGAAATTTTGCCCATTCGATTTTATCGTCGGCAAGTTTTTTTGTTGCCAAATCCATCACATAAATCTCCTCCCAGTCGCTTCCTGAGCGGGAAATTGAGTACGACATATATTTTCCGTCATTAGAAAAACCAATGCCTTTGAGAGCCACAGTGCCGTCATCCGAAAGTACATTGGGGTCTAAAAGCAGTTGTGCATCGCCGTCAAGGGTATTTTTTTCATACAAAACGTTCTGATTTTGCAGTCCGTCATTTTTGAAAAAATAATATTTTCCGTTTTTTACAAACGGCGTACCGAATTTTTCGTAATTAACGAGGTCTGTCATTCGTTTTTTCAACTCTTCGCGGTAAGGGATTTGCGCTAAATAATTTTGTGTAACTACGTTTTGCGCTGTTACCCATTGTTCTGTTTGTGGCGAAGTGTCATCTTCGAGCCATGCGTATGGCTCGGCAATGCTATCCCCAAAATAGACATTGAAACAAGTGTCGCATTTAGCGGTTTCGGGATAGTTAATCGGCTGATTTTGAGCCGTCTTCTGATTGTTACAAGCAAACATAAATGTTGTTGCAATTAATGAAATTAAAATTATGTTTTTCATAAATATTAAGGATATTTTTTAAATATTTTCTGATTTTATAAAATTAAGGTGTATTAAAAACACACCGGAAAAACTTTGACAAAAGTAGTAAAATTATTTGGCAAATTAAAAATTAAAAAATGATAGATTCAATCTTTGAATGCAACTTTATTTCTAAATTTGCAAAACAGTAGAGTAATTGAAAAAAGAATTATTAAACTTTATATATAATGGAAAATGATGGTTGCGGCACATTAACTCTCCTCGTGCAATAAAGCGTAGATTACAAAATATAAGGAAACCGAACAAAAAAGTTCGGTTTCCTTTTGAAATAATATTTAATTTAATTTAATTACATCATTCCACCCATTCCACCACCCATTGGCATTGCAGGAGCAGGGTTTTCTTCTTTCTTTTCGGTAACAACTGCCTCGGTGGTAAGGAACATTCCGGCTATTGAAGCAGCGTTTTCCAAAGCAACACGAGCCACTTTTGCAGGGTCAACCACGCCTGCCTTAAAGAAATTTTCGTACTTGTTAGTGCGTGCATTGTAACCAAAATCACCTTTGCCTTCGCTCACTTTTTGTACAACAACAGCGCCTTCTTTGCCTGCATTGATAACAATCTGGCGCAAAGGCTCTTCAATTGCCCGTTTTACAATCTCAATGCCAAATGCCTCATCATCGTTATCGGCTTTAACTTTTGCCAGTGCGTCAATAGCACGAATATAAGCCACGCCGCCTCCGGGAACAATCCCTTCTTCTATTGCGGCACGGGTTGCGCTCAAAGCGTCATCAACGCGGTCTTTCTTTTCTTTCATCTCAACTTCCGAAGGTGCGCCAACATAAAGTACAGCCACTCCGCCGGCAAGTTTGGCAAGACGTTCCTGAAGTTTTTCGCGGTCATAATCGCTTGTAGTTGAGGCAATTTGCGCCTTAATCTGATGAATTCGCGATTGTATTGCATCTTTGCTGCCAGCGCCATTTACAATAACGGTATTATCCTTATCTACCGTAATTTTTTCGGCAGTACCAAGCATATCAAGCGTAGCGTTTTCAAGGGTTGTTCCTGTTTCTTCGGAAATAACTGCTCCTCCTGTCAAAATGGCAATGTCTTGCAACATTTCTTTCCTTCTGTCGCCAAAGCCGGGCGCTTTAACGGCACATATCTTCAATTGTGCGCGTAACCTGTTGATAACTAAAGTTGTAAGTGCTTCGCTATCAACATCTTCGGCAATAATTAACAAAGGACGCCCCGACTGCACAGCAGGTTCGAGAACAGGAAGTAATTCTTTGAGATTGGAAATTTTTTTGTCATAAATCAAAATGTATGGTTTTTCCATCTGGCATTCCATTTTTTCGGTATCTGTAACAAAATACGCCGAAATATATCCTCTGTCGAACTGCATACCTTCAACCACATCAATATGTGTATCTGTGCCTTTTGATTCTTCTATTGTAATTACACCTTCTTTTGATACTTTTCTCATTGCATCGGCAATCAGTTTTCCGATTTCCGCATCATTATTAGCCGAAACGCTCGCAACCTGCTCTATTTTGTCGTAGTTGTCTCCTACCTTTTCCGATTGCGCTGCTATGCTTTCTACAACGCTTGCAACCGCCTTATCTATTCCGCGTTTTAAATCCATAGGATTTGCGCCTGCGGTAACATATTTAAGTCCCACATTTATAATTGATTGTGCAAGAACCGTAGCGGTTGTTGTACCATCGCCTGCGTCATCGCCTGTTTTAGATGCAACTTCCTTAACTAATTGTGCGCCAAGATTTTGAAACGCATCCGTTAATTCTATTTCCTTTGCTACCGTAACGCCGTCTTTGGTAATTGTGGGGGCACCGAATTTTTTTTCTAAAATCACATTACGACCCTTTGGTCCAAGGGTAACTTTCACTGCATTAGTGAGTTCGTCCACGCCTTTTTTTAACTGTTCGCGTGCTTCAACATTATAAAGAATTTCTTTTGACATAAAAATTTTTATTAAAAAATTAAGATTTAAAAATTAATAAGATATTTACCATAAATAATAAACTTGTTTGTTTTGAATGAAAAAAATCAATTTCAAAAGCGAATATTAAATGGTTAAAATTAAAATTTAGATTATTGCCAGAATATCACTTTGCCTCATAATCAGTAATTTTTCGCCTTCCCACTCGAGTTCGGTTCCTGCATATTTGCCGTAGAGAACTGAATCGCCGGTTTTTACGACCATAGTTTCATCTTTGGTTCCGCCGCCTGTGGCAAGTATCTCGCCTTTAAGGGGCTTTTCTTTTGCCGTGTCGGGAATGATTATTCCGCTTGCTGTTTTCTCTTCTGCCGCTGCCGGACGTACCAACACGCGGTCTGCCAATGGTTTGATATTTACTTTCATATTTTAAAATTTTATTTATTAAAAATTATATTTCGCCTTATTGCATAATTTGTGCCAACAAAAAAGTATGACAAAACTGTCATAATTATTTGTAAAAAAAGTCATTTTGTCATTTAATACCGTTATTTTATTTTTTTATTTTATATTTTAAATAATTTATTGTACTTTTGCGCTCATATAATAAACAACATAATGTCTAACTTTTAATTTATAAAAAATTATATTCAATGGAAGAAATCCAAAATGTTCCCGAAATGGAGAACGAGAGCACAAATGAAGTTCCTCAAAATGAGGAGATTACAAATGAAATTGAAATTCCTCAAAATGAGGATATCATCGATGAAACAGAAATTCCTCAAAACGAGGAAATTATTGAAGAAGTACCAAATACCTCATCCGAAAAACCCGAAATACAACTTTCTCCTGCCAAACCAGATGCAGATTTTGATTGGGATGCCTACGAAGAAGGAGATTTAATGTCTCAGCAGGATAAGGAAAAACTTGCAAACGAATACGACAAAACGCTTACCTCTGTTAAAGACCACGAAGTTGTTGAAGGGGTAATTACTGCGATGAACAAACGCGAAGTTGTAGTTAATATTGGAGCAAAACAGGAAGGTGTTGTCTCTATTAGCGAATTTCGCTACGACCCCGACCTCAAAGTCGGCGACAAAGTAGAAGTTTTTGTTGAAACACAGGAAGATAAAAAAGGACAACTCGTCATTTCACATCGTCTCGCCCGTCAGGCACGCTCGTGGGATAGAGTAAACGAGGCGCTTGAAAGTCATGAAATTGTGAAGGGTTATATTAAATGCCGTACAAAAGGCGGTATGATTGTAGATATTTTCAGCATTGAGGCGTTTTTGCCAGGCTCTCAAATTGATGTTAAGCCAATCCGCGATTACGATATGTATGTAGGCAAAACAATGGAATTTAAGGTTGTGAAAATCAATCAGGAATATAGAAACGTTGTTGTGTCGCACAAAGCGTTGATAGAGGCTGAAATAGAATTGCAAAAAGCCGAAATAATGAGACACCTGCAAAAAGGTCAGGTACTCGAAGGAATAGTCAAAAACGTTACAACTTATGGCGTATTTATTGACTTGGGTGGAGTAGATGGCTTAATTCATATAACCGACCTCAGTTGGGGACGTGTTACTCACCCCGAAGAAATTGTTCATTTGGACGAAAAACTCAATGTTGTTATCCTTGATTTTGATGAAGAGAAAAAACGTATTGCCTTAGGACTAAAACAACTTTCACCACATCCATGGGATGCACTTGATCCGGAACTGAAAGTTGGAGATAAGATTAAGGGAAAAGTTGTTGTGATGGCTGATTATGGCGCATTTCTTGAAGTCGCTCCCGGCGTCGAAGGATTAATTCACGTTTCGGAAATGAGTTGGTCTCAACATTTGCGTTCAGCACAAGATTTTCTAAAAGTTGGTGATGAGGTTGAAACAGAGATACTTACACTGAACCGCGATGAACGCAAAATGTCGCTTGGAATAAAACAACTTTATCCTGATCCGTGGCAAAATATCGAAGAAAAATATATTGTCGGAAGCAAACATATTGCAAAAGTTCGAAACTTTACAAATTTCGGAGTATTTGTTGAAATAGAAGAAGGAGTCGATGGACTGATTCATATATCCGACCTTAGTTGGACAAAGAAAATCAAACATCCGTCAGAATTTACCAAAGTCGGTGAAAATATAGAAGTTGTAGTTTTGGAAATAGACAAGGAAAATCGGCGTTTATCGCTCGGACACAAGCAATTGGAAGACAACCCTTGGAACAATCTTGAAACCGTCTTTACCGAAGGCAGCGTTCATCAGGGGCATATTGTTGAAATTACCGAGAAAGGTGCAATAGTGGCATTACCATACGGAGTAGAAGGATTTGTTTTGTCTCGCCAAATGGTCAAAGAAGACGGCTCGCAGGCACAAGTTGGCGAAAATTTGGATTTGAAAATTATTGAATTTAATAAAGACACAAAGCGTATTCTTGTTTCTCACACTAAAACTTTTGAAATAGAGCCAGCGCCGCAAGAAGAAACTGTTGAGGAAAAACCTGCAAAGGGCAGACGCAGCAAAAAACAAGTAGAAGAGATTTCCGAAGAATTACCAAATCAGGTATTGGAAAAAACAACTTTGGGCGACATTCAGCAACTTGCCGACCTAAAAGAGCAACTTGAAAAACCTGTGGAAAAAGTGAAAAAAACTGCTAAAAAGTCAACGAAAAAATCTGAGGAAGCAGTAGATGTTATCGAAGTAAAAGTTGAGGAAAAAACAGAAGAAGCAGTTAAAGAAGTGAAAGAAAAAGTAAAAAGAACAAGAAAATCTTCAAAAAAAGAAGAGATTAGCAAAGATGATATTAATACAGAAGGATAAAAATTTTCATAATATTTAAGTATTAAATTAAATGACGAAAATACACCTTCGCACAAGAGCGGAGGTGTATTTTCGTTTTTCACTTTCGCAGGATTTTGGGAGTTTTGCTCCCGTCTGAGCCTTACCGATACCCCCGCCTGACGCCAAGCTGCTAAAACGCTGTAGGTGCTATTCGTGAATTTTCGCTCGGATTAATTTTACAAATCGTCAAGCGGACTTTTGACTTTTCCTAACTGACGATTGGTTACTTTGGCATAAATTTCTGTGGTTTTTATATCTTTATGTCCTAATAATTTTTGAATAAAAACCATATCTGTGCCGCATTCCAACAGGTGTGTGGCGTAACTGTGTCGTAATCCGTGTATTCCAACCGCTTTATTGATTTTTGCTTTTCGCATAGCATTTTTAAAAACCGCCTGCACGCTGCGAACGGAATATTGCCCGCCATACTGACCCTCAAAAAGATACATTTTTGGTCGATAATTTTTGTAATAATTGCGCAAATCTTCAAGTACAGACGAAGGCAGAGTTACATAACGGTCTTTTTTGCCTTTGGCGGCTTCAATATGTACAAGCATTCGGTTGCTGTCGATGCCGGCAACTTTCAGATTTACAATTTCGCTCACGCGCAAACCCATTCCGTAACATAATTTGAGCATTAGTAAATGCTTGGGATTATCAACTTTGGCAAAAATTTTGACAATATCATTTTTACTGAACACTTTGGGCAGAGATGATTTCTTTTTTGGACGCGGGATTTCTTCAAAAAAAATCTTTTCGTGGTGCAGCGCCTGTTCAAAGTAAAATTTTATAGCATTCAGACGGCTGTGGATAATGTTTTCCGAAAGTTTGAGTTTTGTAACACAATATAAAAGATATGAACGCAAACGTTCCGGTGTCAGCGTATCCACGTTTGTGTCTTTGAGCAGGTAGAGCAGTTGTGCAAATTCGGTGCAGTACGTTTTGATGGTGTTTGGGCTGTATGCTTTGAGCAAAAGCAGTTCGTGCATTTTTTTGAGCGCTGCAAGATTTATCGGATGAATTTTGCCGACAACGGCTTTTCCTATTTCCGTTCGAGGTTTTATACCGAGTTCATTTCTAATGGAATTGACATCGGGCAGATACCAGCAACTTTTGGACATACTCCATTTGGCGGTTGAAAATCTTTGTTTCAATTCATTTTTCAACAACAGATTATATGGAAAATGCACAAAAATAACATTTTTATTATGATGTTCGCCTGTGGAAAATTGATAGTTTTGATAATTGAAAGACATAACGCATTTTGAATATATATTTTTGCAAAGGTACGAAAAATAATATTATAAAATATTGCCAAATTCGGAAATAAAACAGTGCCAAATGGGGAAATGAAATGCTGCCAAATTCAGAAATAAAATACTGCCAAATAGGGAAATGAAAGTTTGCCAAATTCGGAAATAAGTATTACCTTTGCAGTGTAAAAATATTTTAATTATGGCACAAAATAATTATATATCAAGGATTTGCGATAATGAATTGCAGGATGCACTTTCTTCGGCAGGAGCAGTGTTAATAGAGGGTGCAAAATGGTGTGGAAAAACAAGCACTGCCGAAAATCTTGCCAAAAGCGCTTTACTGATGCAAGACCCTGACAGCACAAAGTCGTATCAGCAAATGGCAGACACAAAACCATCGTTGTTGCTCAGAGGGGCTACGCCTCGACTGCTCGATGAGTGGCAAGAGACACCTGTGCTTTGGGACGCTGTTCGTTTTGAGGTGGATAAGCGGCAAAAAACAGGGCAATTTATTTTGACAGGTTCCGCTACTCCGATAGATAACGCAACAAGACACACAGGAACCGGTCGCATTGCGCGAATGATGATGCGGACAATGAGTTTGTATGAGTCGGGCGAATCGAACGGCGATATTTCGTTGATAAATTTATTTAACGATGTGCAGGATATTGAAAGTGTTTCAAACTTGAGCATTGAGCAAATTGCCTTTTGTATTTGTCGAGGAGGTTTTCCCGCATCTATTGGAAAAGCAGACAGGACGGCGTTGAGAATGCCTGTTGATTATGTTGAGGCAATAGTAAATAATGATGTTTCGAGAGTGGATGGCGTGGATAAAAATCCGAACAAAGTGAGATTGCTGCTCCGCTCACTTGCACGAAACATTGCAACAACAGCGTCATTTCAAACAATTTTGGACGATGTGGAAGCAACGGGAGAAAGCATTTCGGATAAAACAATTTCAACATATTACAATGCTTTAAGAAGAATCTTTGTGGCAGAACCGCTACCGGCTTGGTTGCCAAGGTTGCGTTCAAAAACGGCTATCAGAACTTCACCAAAGCACCATTTTGTTGACCCTGCCATTGCAACCTCAGTGATGAGGATAAATCAGGGAATGATTTTGAAAGATTTTGAATATTTCGGACTGCTCTTTGAAGCGCTTTGTACGCGGGATATCCGTATTTATGCACAGCATAACGATGGCGATGTTTTTCATTATCGTGACAAAAGCGGACTGGAAGCAGATTTGATAGTGCAACTTCGGGACGGACGATGGGGAGCAATAGAGGTAAAAATGGGAAGCAGGGAAATTGAAAAAGCCGCAGAAAATTTGATAAAATTAACAGAAAAAATTAACACGGAGAAAATGCGGAAACCATCTTTTTTAATGGTTGTAACGGGCGGACAATTTGCATTCAAAAGGAAAGACGGGGTATATATTGTTCCTTTGGGATGTTTGAAACCGTAATTGTGAAAAATAATATTGCAGGAGTATTACTTTTGTTTATAAAAATAAAAAATTATAACAATGTGTAAACAAAAGATTAAATACAAAATGAGAAAAGTGAAAATACATATAATATTCTTAATTTATAACAATTTATAACATATTTTTTTGTTTCAAATAAAAGTTTTTTCATTTTACATGCTTGAAATTATTAAATGTTTTTTATATCTTTGCATTTTATAATGCAATATTTTTAAATAAACTGAAATATGGAAATAGCAAATCCCATTTATGATGTAGTATTTAAGTATATGATGGAAGACAATACGGTAGCAAAATTGTTAGTTTCGTCTATTATTGGAGAAGATGTTGTCAGTTTGGAACCTAAACCGCAGGAACACACCCGTGAAAAGGACAAAGACAAAAATATGGGCGGAATACCCAATTTGACCGTTTATCGGCTTGATTTTTCAGCCAAAATTAAACTGCCTGACGGACAACACAAGGTGATTATCATTGAAATGCAAAAAGCGGACTTGCCTACGGATATTATGCGTTTTCGGCGTTATCTTGGCGAACAGTATATTGATTCCGAAAATCGTATAGCCGAAGAAGACGAAGTTGATGCCATGCAAATTTATGCTATTTATTTTCTTGGAAAAGAATTGGGCATATACGACACTCCCGTTTTGAGCATTTCGCCTGAAGTAAAAGATGTTTCCACAGGAGAGATTGTAGGCGAGAGCAGCAAATTTATAGACGGGTTGAATCACAAATCGTGGATTGTTCAAATTAGTTGTTTGAAGGAACGCCGCCGCAATGAACTGGAACAACTTTTGTCTGTTTTTGACCAAAGTAACCGCACTTCCGATAACCATATACTGAATGTTAAGGAAGAATATTTTCCCGAGAAATTTCGTCCGATAATTCGTCGTTTGAAAGGTGCTGCAGGCAATTCAACAGTAAAAAAACAGATGAAAGAGGAGGATGAAATTTTTAAATATCTCCGTGATGTTGCGCGTATTGAGATAAATAAAATGCTCAAAGAAAAAGATAAAACAATAGAAGAAAATAGAAGAACAATGGAAGCAAACAAAAAAACGATAGAAGCAAACAAAAAAACGATGGAAGAAAATAGAAAATCGATGGAAGCAAACAGAAAAACAATAGAAGAAAATAGAAAATCACTTGCCGAACAAGAAAAATCGCTTGTTGAAAACAGAAAAATGCTTGCTGAACAAGAAAAATATCTTGCCGAAAAAGAAAAATCTATTGCCGAAAAAGAAAAGGAAATAGAAGAATTAAAAAGACAATTGAGAAATAAATGAAAAGAATGGCGGCATATACTATGCGTATTTTGTATATATAAAAACAGGTAATAAATAGAGTAAAAAGCAGAAACATCAAATGAAAAATATTAAAAATACGCACACAAAAAACACAGAACGCGCATATATTTTTATTTTCTAAGATATTTATTTTCAATATTTTTACGAAAAAAGTAAAAAAAAGTGCAAAATTGTTTTTTTATTACAAAAAAAGTTTATACCTTTGCGCATATTTATGAGTTAGGTGCAATGTGGGGCAGAGCAAGCGAAAGCTGACAGAGTAAGATTAAACATTACACACATTTGACTGTTGACAACTTTTTTCGATTTTATTTTTTTAATTCAAATCTTTATCGTAATT
>Ga0123357_10006507_pt1 | contig 14276 bp, 11 predicted proteins | sample TergutEmb28metaG_FD_89873 | JGI IMG/M metagenome (GOLD analysis project Ga0123357, IMG submission 89873) | Embiratermes neotenicus P4 segment gut microbial communities from Petit-Saut dam, French Guiana - Emb289 P4 | ecosystem: Host-associated > Arthropoda: Insects > Digestive system > Gut ... | reverse complement strand
CGTTGATGGCCAGCACCTTGTCCCAGACGGCGTCCGTCACCTCGGCGGTCGGCAGGAAGCCGTCCATGATGCCGGCGTTGTTGATCAGGATGTCGGGCGTGCCGCCCGCGGCGGCGGCGATCTTGGCCGGCGCATCGGCGGCCGTAATGTCGGCGGCGACAGGCACGTAGCTCGCGCCGATCTCCTTGGCGGCGTCGTCAAGACGCTGCTGCACGACATCGACGGCGATGACCTTCGCACCGCCGGCGATCAGTTGCTTGGCTGTGGCAAGGCCGATGCCCGACCCGGCCCCAGTGACGACGGCAAGCTTGCCCGTAAATCGATCTGACATGATGTTTGCTCCTTCTTATTTTGTCTAGCTGATAACTTCGTTGTCAGTCTGAAGAGCATAACACCGATAACCCGAGGGGGTATTCCGTCAGAAGTCGGCGGTCGCCGGGTCTGCGCCTTGGCGGTTGTCGCGGTTCAGCCCGTCGATTGCCTGCATCTGGGCGGGCGTCAGTTCGAAGTCGAAAACCTTGCTGTTTTCCTCGATGCGCGGCCGGTTGATCGACTTCGGTATCACCACGAACCCGTGCTGCAGATGCCAGCGGATGATCACCTGCGCGGGCGTGCGTTCCGTCGCTTCGGCGATCTGGGCTATGGTTTCATCCGTCAAATCGGCGCCACGGTCGAGTGGTGCCCACGATTCGATCAGTATTCCGCGCCGCGCCATCTCGTCCCGCAGCGGCACCTGCGAGAAACTCGGGTGCAGCTCCACCTGGTTGACGACGGGGGTCTCGCCATTCAAATTGTCGAGGTGTTCGACGTTGAAGTTCGACACACCGATCGACGTCGCCAGCCCCTCGCGCTTGAACTCCTGCATCTCGTCCCAAGCCGCGATGTACGAATCGCCGTAGACGCGCGGCGCCGGCCAATGGATCAAGTACAGGTCGACGTGGTCGAGCCCCAACCTTTCCAGTGACGCATTGATGCCCACCCGCGCCTTGTCGGGCTCGTGCTCGCTATTCCATAGTTTCGTCGTGACGAACAACTCGTCCCGCGGAATACCCGATTCTGCGATGGCCATGCCGACCTCGCGCTCATTGCCGTAAAGCGCGGCCGTGTCAATATGACGGTAGCCAACCTGCAAGGCGATAGCGACGACCCGCGCGGCGTCATTGGGCGGCACCAGGTATGTGCCGATGCCCAAACTGGGAATCGACTTTCCGTCGCTCATCGCGCGCAGTGGGATATCCAGGCTCATTGTTGCTCCTTGTCCGGGGGGTTGGGGGGTGTGACGAAAAGCTACTTGTGGTCCTTCAGGAATTTGGCGGCCAGGAAGCTGACGACGGCGACGATCGCCCCGCCTTCGATGGCGGTGAGCCACGTGTGCCAGTCGAAATCACCTCCGTTGATCTGCCAGGCCAGCCCGAAATGGGTGCAAATCCACGAGACCAGCATCATCATGGCGCCGTTGATGACGAACAAGAACAGCCCGAACGTCAACAGCACCAGACACCCCGTCAGCACCTTGAACAGCGGTTTGACGATGGCATTAACAATGCCGAAAATGATGGCGACACCCAGCAGCGTCAATGCGCCCTTGGTGGTCAGCAGGCCCTTGTACTGTTCGCCGGCGACAAGTGAGATGCCCGGCAGCACCAGCGTCGCTACCGCCAGAGCCAAAGCATTGATGATGATGCGTTTGATCATGCGTCTATTTTGTCATGGGTTCCGTGTGCGCCATAGGCTTGGACGATGGATATCAACGCAGCATTGAAGGCTACGGCGTCACTTCGCGGGCGCGGGTTCGTCAAAGAGGTTGATTTCACACCTGACGAGTGGACGTCCCTGCTTGACCTGGCGGCAGCTCTGAAGGCCGAGCGGAAAGCACTGGGCGTCGACCAGCCGCAGCGTCTGCGCGGGCAGTCGATTGCGCTTATCTTCGAGAAGACGTCGACGCGCACACGCTGCGCGTTCGAGGTAGCGGCGTTCGAGCAGGGCGCCCACACAACCTTCCTCGACCCGGTGTCGTCCCAGATCGGGCATAAGGAGTCGGTGGCCGACACGGCGCGGGTGCTGGGACGGATATATTCGGGCATTGAGTACCGTGGCTTCGGCCAATCCATCGTCGAGGATCTGGCCAAGTTTTCCGGGGTTCCCGTCTTCAACGGTTTGACGAACGAGTGGCACCCGACACAGATGTTGGCCGACCAGTTGACGATGCGCGAGCACTCTTCCGTCCCGTTGTCGGACGTCAAGCTGGCCTATGTGGGTGATGCCCGCAGCAACGTGGGCAACTCGGTGCTGGTGGCGGGTGCGTTGGTGGGCATGGATGTGCGGCTGGTGGCGCCGAAGTCGCTGCAACCTGACGAGGCTGTGATAGAGGCGGCCGGCGACATCAAGGCCCACACGACAGCCCAGTTGACCGTGACGGACGACCTGGACGCCGTCGCGGGCGTCGACTTCGTATACACGGATATCTGGTTGTCGATGGGCGAATCGGCCCAGTTGGCGGCCGAGCGGGTGCGTCTGTTGAGCCCCTACCGGGTAGATGCCGCGCTGCTGGCCCGCACCGGAAACCCAGCCGTCAAAGTGCTGCACGACCTGCCTGCTTTGCACAGCCTGGACACCAAGATGGCCCAGCAACTGCGCGAGACCACCGGCGTCGATCAGTTCGAAATATCAGACGACGTCTTCGAGGCCAACGCAAACATCATCTTCGACGAGGCCGAGAACCGTATGCACACGATCAAGGCCGTCATGGTGGCGTCATTGGCGCGCTAGACGCTACTCGCCCTGGAAACCCAGGTTCCGCAGCGCGTAGCCGGTGCCTTTGGCACGGGCGTAGCTCTTGCGTACCTCGTCCTCGGCGGCCTTGCGGCCCACCCAGGTGGCGCCTTCGACGGATTTGCCGGGCTCCAGGTCCTTGTAGACGGTGAAGAAGTGCTCGATTTCCAGCAGCATGTATTCGGGGACGTCGTCGATGTTGTCCATGTAATTGCTACGAGTATCGGCCACCGGCAGGCACAGCAGCTTGTCGTCGCCGCCCATCTCGTCGTGCATGCGGAACATCGCAACGGCGCGGCACTTGATCAGGCAGCCCGGGAAAGTCGGCTCGGGGACGATCACGAGCGCGTCCAGCGGGTCGCCGTCCTCGCCGAGAGTTTGCTCGATAAACCCGTAGTCATAGGGGTATTGGGTGGACGTGAACAGCGTCCGGTCAAGGCGGATGCGCCCAGTCTCATGATCCATCTCGTACTTGTTTTTGGTGCCGCGCGGGATCTCGATGGTGACGTCGAACGTCAGGTCGGCTTGCGGGACGATGATGTTGGCGTCGGACGTGGACGACATGGCGGGCCTCTCTATTGCGTGCTGAATTACGGGTTAAACGATACCGGATAGGATCGAATCCATGACCAAACCGGTGGCGCATCCTCTCTTGCGGTGGATCGTGCTGATGGGCGTCGCCATCGCACTGGTTGTGGCGATGGCCGTCACTGTTGGCGTCATCGCCGCCCGGCGTCAGTGGGATGCACCGGCGGGCGCGGCGAGCGTCGACCCGTCCGTCTTCTCCCCGACGGCGAGTTCGACCCCTACTTCCACGCCGTCACCAGCGTCCGATCCGGACGCCGCCTGCCTTACGGCAGCGCTCAACGCCGTCCCACGGACGGGGGGTGGCACGCTGACGGGCCAGGCCATCGGGTTGCAGTCCGGCAATGTCTTGTGGGATTCGAATGGTTCGGCGCCGATGACTCCGGCATCCAGCGAGAAGCTGTTGACGATTATGTCGTTGATCACAGCGCTGGGGCCAAATGCTCTTGCCACGACATATCAGACATCGGTGGTTTCAGGCGGCGGGGACAAGATCGTCCTTGTCGGCGGCGGCGATCCGTACCTGGCATCCAGCGCTTCGACGGCCACACTGGGCCAGCCGAAAACCCTGGACGACTTGGCCGCCGCGACAGCCCAGGCCCTGCAGACGGCGGGGCGCACGTCCGTCAGCCTGGGTTTCGACGACACACTTTTCAGCGGGCCCGACTGGAACCCGACATGGGACGCTACGTACGACATTTCGGTGACGCACATCTCGGCCCTCTGGGTGGACGAGGGCATGACGCCAGCGCCCGCCACGACGCTTGAGGGACGGGCTGCCCGGTCGGTGACGCCCGCCTACGACGCGGCCAAGCTGTTCGCTGCGCAGTTGCAAGCTCACGGCATCCAGGTAAGCAACGTCGATTCAACGGGCGCGGCGGCACCCGCCGGCCAGCAGCCACTGGCGTCAATCGACTCGCTGCCGCTGGGCGACATCATCAACGACACGATCCAGGCGTCCGACAACTCGGCAGCCGAGGTGTTGCTGCGTCACCTGGCGATCGCCAGTGGCGGGGCCGGGACGTTCGATGACGGGGCCAAGGCCGTCATGCAGTGGCTGGATGCTAACAACCTTGCGAAACCGGGCATCAATATCGTCGACGGCAGTGGGCTGTCGCGTCAGGACACCGTCACCGCTGCCACCTTGGCCGGGACGATCGCTTGGGCGGACAAGCAGGGTGGTGCGCCGCGTGAGATTATCGCCGGGCTGCCGGTGGCGGCATATTCCGGCACGCTGAACGACCGTTTCAACGAGCCGGGCGCAACGGCCGCTCGCGGCTTCATCCACGCCAAGACCGGGTCGCTGACGAACGTCGCCAGTCTGACTGGCTATGCCGTCACTGCCGAGGGCCAACAGGTGGCGTTTTCCCTGATCGTCAACGGGCCCAGCGACTACAACTCGATGCGCGTATGGCTGGATCAGGTGTCCGCGACGATGGTGACGAGCGGTTGTTGAAGTGCACTAGACTGATGCTGTTCGCATTATGTCGACAGTGATGCATAAGTCGCAGGAGCGGTTATGGCTAAGAAGCCAGCCAAAACGGCGGTCGAAGAGCGCCCCGTCGAATCAGACGGTGGTAACCCGACCGACCGTGCCGTCACGGTGCTTGAACACGCCCAATCGCTTGCCGAAAGCCTTCGTATCAATGCGCAAACCGAGGCTGATCGTATTCTGTCCGAGGCCCGCGCCGAGGCTGAGGCGATCGAGACTCGTGTCGCTGATCTGAAGGCCGCCATACCGGCCTTGGACAACGACTACGCCTTGCGACGCTCGATCGGCCTGCGCGAGTTGGCCGCTGCGCGCGACGAGATCACCCGTCTTCAGGCCGAATCAAGCCGCACGATCGAGGCCGCCTCGGCCAATGCCACCGAGATCACCGTGGCGTCCCAACGTCAGGCCGATCAGGTTATGGAACGCGCCCAGGCCGACGTCGATCTGGCTCGCTCGCTGGCGATAGCCCAGATGGAAAAACGGGCGGACGCCCAACTGCTGGCCGAGCAGACAGCCCGTCAGAAGTTGGAAAAGGAGTTGCTCGCCCGCCGCGTGGCATGGGAGAACGAGGCCGCGTCGGCCCGCAGCGCTTTCGAGGACGAACAGATCAAGGCGCGTGCTGAGTTTGCCGCCAAGATCGCCGCCGAGCAGTCGAAATGGCAAGAGACGGTCGATGAGCACGAATCGTTGCGCAAGAAAGTCGAAGCCGACTTCGAATCGACGCGGCGCCTCACCGCTGATGAGAAAGCAAAGGCCGATGCCGAGCGGTCGGCGGCCGATTTAGCTGCCCGCACCGAAAGGGATCGCCTGCTTACTGAAAACCAGGAGGCGGCTGACGCCATCCGTTTGCAGGCTGACCAGATACTCTCCGACGCCAGGGGTGTCGCGGAGGCGACGCGCCGGCAGGCGGACGAGCAGGCCAGCGACCGGTTGGCCGAGGCCAACGCGATGCTCGAGAAGGCTCGTCGTGACGCGGATGTCGCACTGACTGACGCGCAGGGTCGGGCCGAGCGTTTGATGGCCGACGCCCAACTGGCGTCCGACACCATGCGTCAGCAGGCGTCAAATCGTCTTGCAGAGGCCGAAAACCAGGCGGAGTTGCTGACCGAGCAGGAAAAGGTGCGGGCGAGCATTTCGCGTACGGCGGCGCAGGCAGCCGTCAATGGGGCTCGTGAGCAGGCCACGGCGATGCTGGCGGACGCCCAAGAATCGGTGGCGCGCATGCGTGCGGAGGGCGCCGCCAAGGTGGACGAGATGCTGGCCGAGTCTTCCAGGCAGACCAGTGAATCCCGGGCGGAAGTGGCGATGCTGCTGGCTGAAGCTCGCGCCGATGCCGACGCGATGCGCGAACAGGCCCGCACCATGTTGACGGAAGCCCGTCGTCGGACTGCCCGGTTGGCTTTGTGGCGCGACGGCGTCACGCACGAAATTGATTCACTCAGGACGTCGGTCGACGGCATGTTGGCCCGCGATCTTGACACACCAGCAGATTAGGAGATTGAAAATGATTGCTGTTCCGGCTTTTGGACGTACCCGTCTGGGTGGCTATGACATCGCCGATGTCGACATGAAAGTGGGGGACATCGCTCAAGCGGCTAACCAGGCGATCGCGCAAACCGAAAACTTACAAACCCAGTTGCAGGCCGCCAATGGGCGCATCGCGGAGCTGGAGACCGCGGCGGCGGCCAAGACCAACGACCCGGACCCGGCAATGGCTGACGTGGGTGACCGGGGTGCACGCATTTTGGCGGCCATTGACGAGGAGGTCCGCGGGCTGCGCGCCAATGCGCTGGCTGAGGCAGAAAAACTGCGTCAAGCTGCGCAGAATGACGCCACGCAGATGCGTGAGGACGCCGATCAGTACGCCGCCAAGACGCGTCAGGAAAGCGAGCAGGGCGCCACGTCGCTGGTCGCTGCGACGCAAAGCCACGTCAACGATCTGATTTCCGAGGCTGATCGCAAGATCCAGGAGAAAAACGACGAATCGGCAGCTGCGCTGGATCAGCAGCGGGCCAGGATGGCCGCCATGACGGCCGACTTCGAGCAGCAGATGGCCGATCGTCACGAGCAGAGCGAAGCAGAGTTCAGCGACCGGATGAAAGAGCAAGAGGCGACCATCGCCGATGCCCAGCAGTTGCGCGCCAACATCGAGACCGAAGCTGAGCGGTATCGCGAGACCAAGAGGCAAGAGGCCGAGGCCGTTTTGACGGACGCGCAGGCCCAAGCTCGCAACATCATCAAGCAGGCCGAGATCAAGGCCGATCAGATGCGCCGCGAATCAGAGCGAGACGTGCAGGCGGCCATGGTGCGTCGCGGCGCCATCAAGGCCCAGATGTCGTCGCTGCGTCAGCTTTTGGCGTCCCCGTTGAAGGAGGACGAGCCTGATTTCGGTGGCGAGGCTGCGGGCCTGGAGAACACGGCGCCGCAAGAAGCCGACTTGGCGGCGATGCAGGCGCAGGTAGATACGGAAGCCCAGAAGGCGGCGCAGACCGGCGAAGAGGTTCGTCAGGCCGAGGAGGCCAAACAGGCCGCGGCGGCCGCCAAGAAGGCTGAAGAGGAAGCCAAGAAGGCTGAAGCGGCCCGTCAGGCCGAGGAAGCAGCCCGTCAGGCCGAGGAGGCCAAGAAGGCTGAAGAGGAAGCCAAGAAGGCCGAAGAGGCCAAGCAGGCAGAGGCCGCCAAGCAGGCTGAAGAGGCTCGTCAGGCCGAGGAAGCCGCCAAGCAGGCCGCTGCCGAGGCGTCCGAAGAACCGGCGCCGACACCCGATCAAACCGTCGAATCTGAGTCTGAACCTGAGGCTGAGACTGTGGCCGATGTTGTGGACGCTTCAGACCACCCCGAGGACGATGAAACCGACACCGAAGAGGACGATGAAGAAGACCGCGGCCTGTGGGGATCAGTGCTCGCGCCGCTCGCTCCGGACCATTTGGACGACGAGCCAGCCGAGGACGAGGAAACTTACGGACGGCAGTATCGCAAAAAGCATAAGGGTGAGACAAACTGAGACCGCTTGCTTGCTGATAATCTTGCTTGTTGACGCTTGCCTGGCGCCGGTATTTTCTGTAGTGAGGGCAATAGGCTCGTAGACTAGTTGCACTGACGTGGTTGTCGCGCCATGTCGCATTAGCGCCAAGAGGAGACAGTGTCTGAAACAAGAGCCCCGGTGGTCGTGCTAAACGAAGACGGCACGGTTCACGCTGTCAGCCTGCTGCAACAAACGCAAGCACTCGCCGATGCTCTGCGCACCGACGCCGAGATCGCTGCCGGGCGCCTCATCGCGGCCGCCACGGCTGAGGCCGATTCGATTCGTCTTCGGGTGGCCGATCTGCGGGCCGCCATCCCCGCGCTGGAGAACGATTTGTCGTTGCGCCGCTCACTGGGTCAGCGGGAGTTGGCCGAAGCTGAGGGCGGGCTGGTTCAGGTGCGTTTGGAGGCGAACCGAATTCTGGAGGATGCCACAGCGCGTGCCGCCCAAATCGGCAGCATGGCTGAGGCCCAGGCCGACGAGGTTATGGCCCGTACACAGGCTGACGCCGATCTGGCGCGGTCCGTCGTCCTTGATCAGTTGAATCAGCGCGTCCGCGGGCAGGAAGCCGCCGAGCAGCAGGCACGGGCCCAGCTTGAGGACGAATTCAGCAACCGTTGGGCCGAATGGCAGTCGGTGTTGCAGCAGTCCCGGGGTGAATGGGACCAGGAGCAAGCTCAAGCCCGTCAGGAATTTGAAGACCGATGCGCGGCTGACGAGGCCGAATGGCAGTCGCAGGTGGTGCAGCATGTGGCCCAGTTCAGGGCTGCCGAAGGCGAGTTGGAAGCTCTGCGCAAACAGATCGCGCAAGAGCGTCAGGCCGCCGACGTGGCTTTGGCTGAACATTACAAAATGGCCGAGGAAGAGCGCGACCAGTTGTTGGTCAACGCGAATGCCGAAGCTGTGGCGATCAATCGTGAGGCGAACCAGCATCTGATCGATGTCGAGAAGTTGTGCACCGAGCGGGCGGACAAGGCCGAAATCGAAGCGGCCACCTATGTCAGCCAGGCCAAGTCGCTGATAACCCAGGCCCGGACGGACGCCGACACCATCAAAGCCAAGGCGAAGGCCCAGGCCGATCAGGTCATCTCGGAGACGCGTTCGGCCGTCGAAGCAGCCCAGGCGGATGCTTCGGCATTGCTGTCGGAAGCCGAATCGCAGGCCGAGGCCATGTTCAACCAGGCCCAGGTGAATGCCGGCACGATGACGACCAACGCTCAGACGGAGGTGGACGAGGCCAAGGTCCGTGCCCGTTCGATCATCGCCGACGCCGAGCAGCAGGCCAGCAAGTTACGGGACGATTGGGCTGCCCAGGCCACCGAGATCAGCCAACAGTCGGCTGAGCGGACGGCCCAGATGCGCGCCGAAGCCGCCCGTCTGTTGGCGGAAGCCCGCACCGAGGCCGACGCGATGCGCGAGCAGGCCCGCGACATGGTCGAGCAGGCCCGTCAGGAAACTGACCAGATGGCTCTGTGGCGAGATTCCGTCCTGAGGGAGATATCGTCACTGAACGGCGTAATCGAGTCGCTGGTGGCGCCTGCCCCGGCGGCACCAGTGGTGACGACCACCGCTCGGCCGGCGGCGCCGGCGGCTGCCCCACGGACGACCGCTAAGCCGAAGGCTGCGGCACCCAGCCTCATCCAGACATCCACCCCGGCCCCCGTGAAGGTGCCGGATGTATCTGACCCTGGACTGCCGGGACGCCCGGTGTTCAGGTCAACCCGCAGACCCCCCAAGCCCGACTTGGACCAGGCCTCGTTCATCTCATCGCTGCTCGACGACGACGCGGATGATACCGATACGTCGGAGTTGTCTCCGTCGATCACCGAGTTCCTGGCTAAATGGTCGGGGCCACAGTCGGCTAGAATTGCCAATAGGCTTTCAACCGATACAACTAATACGGAGGAATAATGAGTGAAGTGCCGGAATTCCACCTGATCAGGCGTGGATACGACCCCGACGAAGTCAACCAGAAAGTGGCGGAGCTGGTTTCGACTGCCAACAAAGCGAAGGTTGAATCTGATCGGCTGCGCGAGCAGCTCAATTTGCATCAAGGGCGCATCGTGGAGCTTGAGACTGCTGCCACCCAGCGCACTGATCCGACGCTGACGGACATTGGCGACCGTAGTCAGCGCATTTTTGCGATGCTGGACGAGGAAGTCAGCCAGATTCGCGCGAATGCCATCGACCAGACGGACAGGATGCTCCAGTCTGCCCAGCGTGAGGCGACGGACACGGCCCAACAGGCCGACACCTATGCGGCGACGGTACGGGCGCAGGCCGAGCAGGACGCTACCCAGCGTCTGACGGACGCTTCGTCGACGGCCGAGCAGGTCATCGCCAGCGCCGACGAGGCGTCTGCCGCCAAGGCCGCCGAGGCTCAGGCAGCTTACGACCAGCAGCGCGTGCGCATCGCCACGATGGCTGCCGATTTCGAACAGTGGCTGGCCGATCGTCGTGATCAGTCTGAGACGGAGTTCACCGCCCGCGTCAAGGAGCAGGAAGCCGCCATCTCGGCTGCCGAGCAGCATCGTGCGCTGATCGAGACCGAAGCCGAGCGTTATCAGCAGGCCCAGCAGGCTGAGGCCGACGCCGTCCTGACCGAGGCGCAGACGCAGGCTCGTCAGATCGTCAAGGAGGCAGGCATCCAGGCCGAGCAGGTACGCCGCGAATCTGAGCGCGATCTCGACGCGACGATGGCCCGTAAGGACGCTATCACCGCCCAGATGGCATCGCTGCGCCAGATGTTGGCGAGCACGCTGACTGGCTCGGTGCCGGCGGTGGGTGCTTCCGCGGAACCCGCGGCGGCGGAGCCTGCCAAGAGCGATCTGATGGCAGAGCTCGACCGCGCTGCCGCCCGTACGAAGAAGGCGATGGCTGACGCCGAAGGCGCCGCGACTTCTGCTCGTAAGCGGTAATTTCACAAGCTCCACATAGCTTTCGGGACTAGGCTGTGGGGCAACCACTACCATCTGACGACTGTTCCACTGAGAGGCGTTGAAATGGCCACAGCAATACCAGACGATCCGACGGACGGCATTGAATCAATGGCCGACCAGGTGGGAGGCGCTTCAACGCCAACCGGTGCTTCGTCCCACCCGGTGGACGACGCCCTGGCAACCTTCGCTTCGACATTGGCCGCCTTGTCCGAACCTGCGTCGGATCAGCCGCTCACCAGCCGCTCGGCTGCCAGGCCATCCGGACGGACGGGGGCGTCAACACCTCCGACGAGCCGTTCTATTGACGACTTGTTGAGTGGTTTCCAATCGACGTTGGCGTCCTTGCCGGGCGAATCGGCTTCGTCAAGTGAAGAGAAGGCCACCCCTAAGCCGTCGACGCGCTCGACGACGAGGCGGACGTCAACCACTGCGAAGGCGGCGGCGACTGACGCCGGTTCATTAGCCGAAGCTGCTTCGACGGGCTCTTCCACGCCGTCTTGGCGTGAGCGTCTGGCGGCGGCATCGGCCGCCGTCGAGGAAGCCAAGCCGACCCCGGCACCCAGCCCGGCGTCGGATTTGCCGGATTTTCTGCAGGCACGCACCACCCGCAGCACGGCACGAACAAGGGCTGGCGCGAAGCCTGCCCCGACGCCCGCGGCTGATTCGACGGCCGCCTCGACGCCGTCTTGGCGTGAGCGTCTGGACGCGGCGACGGCTAGTGCAGCGGCGCCCATGCCAGCCGCGGAGTTGCCGGAATTCCTTCGCCCGCGGACGAAGCCCGCCGCATCCCCGGCAAAGGAGTCGGCGACGGAACGGCTGGCCAGGTTGCTGGCAGACACCAAGACGGCGGCGGAACCCGCCGAGGTCGCGCCTGAGACTGAAGCGGAACCTACACCGGTCGTGGCGACTGTGCCGGTGGCCGATCTGGAAGCCGACCTGCCTTTGGCCGCCGATTTGACGGCTCAGACGCCCGTGGAACCGGTGGCAGTCGAGCCGGCGCCTGTCGAATCGGCACCTGTGGAGCCAGCACCTGCGGTGCCGGCGCCTGTGGTGTTGACGCCGCCAGAGTCGGGACGTCGGCGTCCCAGCCTCAGGCGGCAGGTCAAGGCGGTGCCCGTGGTCCAGCCGGAAGAGATCGCCCCAGCCGAGCCAGTTGAGGTTGCGCCGGTCGTCGCAGTTGAGCCCGAGGCCAGTGAGCCCCCGGTCATCGAGTCCACGTTGTCGGCGGAACCCGAGGTGGAATCTCCAACCATCGAGTTGGACACTATCAAAGAGTCGGCACCGGCGGAGCCAGTCGCCTTGGATTCCGCGGCGGACGAAACTGCTGTGGCCGCGCCTGAGCCCACGCCCGCGCCGAAGCCGTCGAACCGCCGCAAGGGGCGCGTCATCCCTGTCCCGTTTGAGCCCGAGACGCCGACGACTGAACCAGAGCAGGCCGAGCCAGTCGCGCAAGCGGAACCGGTCGTCCAAGCTGAATCGGCTGAGGCAACCGAACCGGCTGAGGCAACCGAACCGGCAGAGCCGGCTGCGGCTGCTGCGGCTGTCGCCGGTGTCGCCGTCACCGCCGTGGCGACTGATAAGGCACCGGAAGCCGTCGCCGCCGGAGCGCAGGACGGCAGTTGGTGGGACGAACAACCAGGCGACGACGCGGATGAGGACGGGGACGCCCAGCCGGCCGTCGCAAAACCCAAGCGAAAGTGGACGCGTAGCTCCATATTGTTGTTGCTGCTGGCTATTTTGCTGGTGATCGGGGCCGCCGTCATCGGTGGCGTGTACTGGTATAAAGAGGCACATACGGTCACTTTCCTCGATATGAACGGCAAGAAGGTCGTCCCGGACGATACGTCGATCTACGACCCGACGTATGTTCAAGAGGCTGACGCGCAGCCCGATTTGGGCGAGCGGTTCAAGGTGCCGTCGGTCAACTTGGATGTGCCACTCGGGTCCGTCAACCAGGTCAATGGTCTGATAAATCCGCCGGGCTTCACGTCCGTGTACTGGGTGAAGAACATGGGCGTCTCGCTGGCAAACGCCGACAAGGGCACGGTCTATGTGGTGACGCACGCGGTAAAGGCGCCCGGGGAGGCGCCCGGCGACTACCTGATCGACCAGAATTCGACCACTGTCATCGTCCAGCCGGGTGCCGAGATTGATGTCGGCAACCGCAAGTACACCGTGGATTCGTCTATGACGGTGTCGAAGGACGAGTTGGGCCAGCAGACGTCACTGTGGGCGGGGACGCCAGGAATGCTGGTGTTGATCACCTGTATGCAGGGTGGCGAGTATTTGCCGAATGGGCACAGTGCGACCAACGTCGTGATCATCGGCACCCTGGTCAGCTGACCGGCGGACTTATCCACAGGCCTATAGCTCACCCATAGGCGGGAATGATATCGTCGTGATCGTTGGTTATCGTAAGGGATCCGAAAGTGAGGTGTGGTTATGGCAAAGCGTGGTCTGCATGAGCAGTCTGGACGAGTCTGGCCAGCCTCAGCCGTAATGACGAGTCCGCCCAAGCATGCCGCAATCCCCGCGCACAGCGCGACTTACGATTGGGGTTTGGCTAAAACGGTGGTCGCCACACAATCCAAGCACTCTCGTTTGACCGACCTGTTGTTGCTGACGCTGGCGATCTTGTTGGTGGCTGGCGGGGTTGTTTATGGCGTTGCCAGTTTGCGCCCGGCGGGTTCAGGTGCCAACGGTGGTTTGCAGTACGTCGACATGGCGGGCAATGTGGTTGTGCCCGACGACACGCAAGTTGAGGATCCGTCGTACGTCCAGTCAGCCGACCCGCAGGATTCCACAGGGCTGCGCTTCAAGATTCCGTCCCGTCAGTTGAACGTGCCGCTGCGCGAGGCCAATGTGGTCAACAATGTCATCAACCCACCAGGTTTTGATTCTGTGTACCTGATGCGCAACCTCGGTGTGTCGCTGGCGGACGCTGCGACGGGCCCAGTCTATGTGGCTGCGCACTCGCTGCGCCCACCTGGCGAAGCGCCTGGGAATTTCGTGATCGACCCCAGCCAAGGCGACATCGTCGTGCCGCACGGCGCCGAGATCGACGTTGGCGATCTTGTCTACAACGTCGTGTCGTCGCGGATCATCAGCAAGTCCGATCTGAGCACCCAGACAGATCTGTGGGCGCCCACCCCAGGCATGCTGGTCTTTATTACCTGCCTGCAGTCGACTTCGGATTCGGGGTATCAAGCGGACGGTCACGCCAAGGACAACGCCATAATCATCGGCCAGTTGGCAAGCTAACCGTGTGACCAGTGATCGCCCAACGCCTCTGTGTGCTCGGGCCGACTGGAGCCCGACTCTAATGGTGGTGCCGTTCAATACGTGGTGGCAGGTGAAGGATTTGAACCTTCGAAGGACTTCGCCGACGGTTTTACAGACCGCTCCCATTGGCCGCTCGGGCAACCTGCCATGCTGACGAATCAGCACCGGACAACCCTACCAGGCG
>Ga0123357_10006506_pt1 | contig 14277 bp, 10 predicted proteins | sample TergutEmb28metaG_FD_89873 | JGI IMG/M metagenome (GOLD analysis project Ga0123357, IMG submission 89873) | Embiratermes neotenicus P4 segment gut microbial communities from Petit-Saut dam, French Guiana - Emb289 P4 | ecosystem: Host-associated > Arthropoda: Insects > Digestive system > Gut ... | reverse complement strand
GGAACGATGGATGCGGGAATAAATAACGTTATTTATATGGAACTTTATTCGGGACCAAAAATGGCGAATGGTAAATGCGGGAAAACGATCGATACGGGAACGATAGATCGAGGTTCTACTGTATATAAATGGGATGGGGATCAATAACCTGTGGCCCAGATGCCGATGTTACATTGTGTGCCCATTAATTAGGTTCTAGTAGGTGGCTGGAGGTAACTATTTAATGTAATTACTTAATTGGTACTAAACAAACAAACTGCACAGAAGGTTCAATGGTTGTGTAACCCATTTTACACAAATTATAGGCTGGAGGTAGCTTAACACACATATGTCTGTCATTGAATTAAAAGTACAGTCTAAGTTTAGTTTCATAATGATGACTAAAGACACTATCTAGATATCAGTAACAACTAAAGAATACTAGCACTATGGTTTGTATCCCAGCACAGAAGAAACTGCTGTCAAGCGACGGACAGCTTGCAAGTCACTTGTCAACCAGGTGCTCCTTAAAGGGACCAAAGAGATGGAAAGCACCAGGTATAAGTGTAGCAATGTAGACAGCATGGTCCATAACCCCTCTGCTGTAGCACTCTAACTAGTCACAAGACCAGCTGGCAGTACAGGACATGGCATTATTATGCAAAATGGTGACACCTTTCTGCAGCAATGCAGGCATTTTGTTACACAAGGCCTGCTGGTCACATCTCATGTGTACCACAATAATGCTCAGCAGTTACAGCATCACCTCCATCAAGCACATCCACAAGGAGCACACTGTTATGTTCCCACAGGACATTTGCCACATTTCTTAGTGCTTGCATTGCTTTGAATTTCAATCGTGGGACAGATGATGGGTGTTTCCACTTTGTCATATGCAAGAAAGTGTCCCATACAACAAGCTTTCTGACTGGCTGTAAGCTACTTTGGCACTCGACATGCACACAATTTCTGTAATCCAGTTGTGGACAACGATGTGCACACTAGCCAGCAAAATGTCTAGGTCTTGGATGATGCAACTTGATGCATCTGTCATTTCTGATATGGACATATGCATAACACACACTGTCATCTGTTGTGATATGCCTGAGTGGCTGGGTTGCTACTTGTCATCAACATCTGTCCTGCCTTTACTGACAGCTCTGTATCATATCCATACCTGCTTCCATGACATTAACATTTTGGTGCCAGAATTATTTTTTTTAATTTTAGCACACACTGTATATAAAATGTGAATAATACAGGAACCAAATATGTTAGATTTATGAAACAAACTGCATTCTGAAGAGGAAAAAATGGAGAGTATATACCATGTTTAAAATATTCAGTACCTATATGTGTTGAATAAATATATAAAATGCAACGTTTAGAGGTTAGCAGTGTGGTACGACCACTATAGTCATCATTAGGCGTCAAAGGGTTAACATGCTCCATACACATCACCTATGGGTGATGAATTTCCACCAGTCCAACACCCTTCACACACAAAAATGAAAATGCACTTAATACCTCAACAGCTGACCATCTTTCCAGTAGGTGAGATACCTTTAATTTGATCATATTGACAGGGCTCTCTCATGGCTGTAAACAAACCCAATACATAGTGACATCCAAATTCAGAAAATGTTATTTCTGTAAGACATGCTCTTAGCCGAGTTTTTTTAGAACTCCCTTGTATATAAATACAACTTGGATTTAACCTTTAACGGCCAAATGGGAATAAATGTCCTCAATAGACAAAAGGGAAAACATTGTCCCACAACATCATAACATTTTCAAAATTTTCTGCATTTATAAATATAGGTCTTTTCCAGACTATTTGTCTAAAAGGCCTGCAAAGGTATAAAAGTTTTTCTGAAAATTAATTCTAGTTAAAATGTCCACTTGCTACAGGTAATCATTGTTACTTACACCCTTATAATTATTGCAGGACTCACAAATTCTTTACAAATGTCTCCAAGTAGCTGATCTTATTTTCTATTTCCTCAAAGTAGCACGACTAAACAAATACACATACATAGGTCCTTCCAACAACTTTCTGCTCTTTCATAAAGCCTTCCGGAAAATCCACACCCCTTCATCCCCATCATTTCATCAAAAAACACTACCGAAAAATATCAATTCGGTAATAACTGGAAATATTTGCTTATATGTGTGTGCTCTGCTTTTCCAGCTTAGTGTTAGTTGGTTCTTGGAAATGCAGTTTAGTGTGATATAGCACACATCCCCATGTTGCATTCTGGACACTTGAATTTTGTTCTTGTTGATTTGTTTTTAGCAAAACACACATAGCAACCAGTTTCAAAGACCAGTATCCCTAGTTCCTTTTCCTCTTCTAAATCCAAACTGATCTTCTCCAACCACATCCTCAGTTTTCTTTTCAGTCCTTCTTCTAAGCACCTTTGTTGTATGTGAAATGAGGCTGAATTGTGCCGTGGTCACTGCATATTGTAGCTTTTGGTTTCTTCTGTAAGGCAATCACTGTAACTTCAGTGAAATCCTTGGGCCACTCTCCAGTGTCATTCGTGTTGTTGATAGTTGTGTCACTATTCTGACACCATCTTTTCCCAACAGTTTGAGTACATCCCCAGGTACATCATCTCCTGTAACCTTCTTATCCCTCATCTCTTTGATAGCTTTTCCAATTTCACTTTGCAAAATATGAGGGTCTCTTTTGTTCGATGTCTAGGTTTTCTGGTCAACTGTGTTGATCATAGAGCTCCCAAATTTTCAGTACTTGTTTCTGATCTATCATTACATTCCCTTGTGAGTATTAGACGCCAGTGTTTTGAATCCCATGGTTTTTTTCCACCCTAGTTCCTTGGTCTTCATGTACATTAAATAACAATGTCCTGTTCTTTGAAATTCCATGGTCTCGTCACATATGCACTCAAGATATTCCTTCTTGGCCTTGTCTGTGGCTCTTTTCTATTTGTTCCTCAGTTTCTGATAACTGCTCCTTCCTTCTTCATTGTTCACATTCTTCCATTCCTGTCCACTTTCACAACCAAATTACTCATACCCATGAACACATAACATGAATGACCACATTGCATCTATCACCACAGAAACAGTCAGGGTAGATAACTTGTATATACACTGCATCAAACAGAGGGTAAGAATACTCACAACAAGCACACCACTGCGCATTGTTCACCAGCCGATTGCTAGCAGCAACACCATTGCATAAAAATAACGGTACCAGACCATCCAGGCATGCATTCATCAGCCAACGAGCACATAGCATTAAGCAGTCAATGCAGCAATGTACAGAACACAGCTTACTGTTCTACAGTAACTGTGACTGGCCCACCAGGGAACGACCGGTGCCACCATGGGCCTACACACTAATTATGAGCCTGTACTATAACAAAAATTGTAACTATGGTGTTGTAGTAACCATTGTAACTGCCACTACATCCTAATACCACATTTGATATGAATTATTCCATACATTAAAATTTAGACGACGATCAACAAATTTAAAAAGGATCTTACACTAAGCTGAGTAAAAATAAGTGCACTCTTTCAAAACTGAGGGAACAGGTAAATGGACACATTCTTAAGAGTGTACTTTTCTCATTTGAAGTGAAAAGTGAACCACCCGGAACAAATGCCAAGTGGTTCACTGTGCTCTTTACATCATCGCTCAATGACCTGGATCATAATCATAAGTCACTACATGTATTTCCTATGTACATCATCCAAAAATCCAAAATAACAGACTGCTACTGCTACTATTACTGCTGCGCCGCCGCCGCCAACGACGATGACGACTACTACTACTACTACTACTACTAATCTTCTAATATATTATACCTACCTACACGATACTCTTGTAACCATGAATTAAACCAAAATTATGTGACTGTTTAACTGTGCATTGATTCCAACACATAATAATTGGTAACTGTATTCTTGTTCTTACCACCCTGAAGATGACCACGAGTGGTCGAAAGATGTCAGTAGTTACCATGTAATAAAATTACATTCATGCACTCAAGTACATTTGTTGGTTTTAAAAAAAATGTATACATCTGATTAATGCATGAAACACAGAACGTATAAAACTCAGTGGTTGTTAGTTCCACACCATATTCATGACATTTACAGCTGACATACAGAAACATACTGTAGCATATGTAAGTTAAAATTTAGATGTGTGTGACCAGTTTGTGCAACCATAATATTTTAATGGACCAATTACTTGTGGAATTAATTAAGTCTTTGGTTTAACTGACATCAAATGAATGTATTTTGTTGCAGGTTTAAAAGCACACACACAAAATATTTAGTTTACAACATTACCTTCCTTTGGTGCTTTTGGTTTCAATTTTTTGTCTGCTACATATTTCAAAACATCTTCTTTAAGCAGTTTTCCTTTACGGCCTGTGGCAGTTATTTCACTGGACTGCAAATGGTACTGTTCCAACAGTGTGCGAACTGCAGGTCCAAAATTCCTATACGAGAAGACAAAACAATGTTCAAGCAATGAAATAAAACCATTCCTGACATAATACTGTGGTCTAATGACACCATGCAGTTTTATAGGTGGCTACCACTGTTCTGAAAGAACCTGCTGCCTCCAACTACAAGGTAGTTTCAATGGTAGCATGTGACAGTATTATCTGTAGCAATAACAATGACTGGTCTCTTCACAATAAAATAACTGCAGCCTCAACACATATTTTCAAGTAATATGGTTTGCATTTAATGCCAATACCATGTGATCTTCAAACCAAATTTGTCAGTACATAGTTGCGAACTACAGAAGCATATTATTGTATACGGGATGATTTTGAAGTACACAGGCAGCCTGATCAAAAAGTATCCGGACTGAATGCACTTATCTAGTACTTTATATCACACTGTGATGGGACTTTTCTGAGCATGTCTTGACATTTTCCTGCATGTCTTCAATCAGCAAGACCTCACTGCAGCCTTTCAATCTGACACAATCACTGCAAGTAAACAGCAGTGGGTGTGCCATACTTCGAATTCATGGTGTCTGAGAGTATGGAATAATGTGTGTGTGTGTGTGTAAAATATTTTCACAACTGGAAGAAACAGGAACCATTAACGGATGAAATAATTAAAACTGCATTTTGTGAGGAGGCCATAAGCCATATACACATTTATAAGTGCTTCTGCTGCTTTCAAGATGGGTGCACATTCAGAGAAACTGATGAGTGTTCTGGACGTCCTTCATTAAACACATAAGAAGAAACAGCTACAGTACATGATTTCGAAAGAGCAGTTTGAAGATTAATCATAAGGGAAGTAGTTGCACAACTAGAGATTTCTTTTAGCTCATGCCAGGCAATTTTAACTTGAGATGTGGGCATGAGACATGAGCTGGAGAAGTTCATCCCATGCCTGCTGATAGTGACGCAGCAATTTGCAAGCAAACATCACATTCCACAGCTACATTAGCCCTTGTATTCCAAGGACATGGCACCATGTGACTTTGTCCCCATCCTCTGAGTTAAGAAAACCCTGACATGTAAATGACATAAAATTGTGGAAGTGATTAAACTTAATGCAGTGCAGCAACTTAAGAGATCTCCAAAACAGTGAATGAGAGGTCCTTCCAGCAGCAGACAAGCCACTGGAATAATTGTATCTAAGAAGATGGGGGCCTACTTTGAAGAGGATTAGTCCATCCTGAAGATAAGTTTAGTTTTGTTCGTTTCACAGAATCGGTCCAGATACTTTCTGATCAGACCTCGTACACACACACACACAAACACACAGAGTTGAACATGCTTTTGAGCATGCTTTCATGTCACCCACTGTTTCATGGTGGGATAATTAAGAAGAAGCGCATTTCATGCAAAATGGAGCACCACCATATTCTGTACTTCCTGTTCGTACATAGCTTAAAAGCATTTTCCTGGTCAGCGGAATGAGCATCAAGGACCAGCATAATGGCCTCCACAAAGTACTGGTCCTACTACATGTGATTTCTTTTTGTTGTGCTGGGCCAAAGAAATCTATAGATCAAAATCAAGAACACCTGAGAAACTGTACCAACAAATTCAAGATACTTTCTGATGTTTCTCTTGACTTCTTAAGGGGAAGTGTTGAGTCAGTGTCTTCCAGGCTGCAGGAGTGTGTGCAAGATGCTGGGGTCTATGTTGAAATCTCGACACTAAATGGTAGTGTATGGCCTTTGAATTAGTGTAATCAATTGTAGCAATCTAGCATTGTTTAGAAAACATAGTTATTTAACATCATGTATTTACTTTACACTTCCCTTGTTCATAACCATAACCAAAGCTTTATTTATGCCCTAGTTGTATCTCTGAAAAAGTTGGTGTAAATAAAAAAGGTGTAAATGAAACCCGTTATACCTATTATAAATAATGGAATAGGTAGGGGTTAGCATAAGAGTGCAGCCAAAAAAGGGCACTAATGGGAAAATGAGATAGTGGAAATGAAGAAGTAGTGTATATGGCACAAAACAATGGCTATATTCAGAATGAGACAAGCCATGACCATTATAAGTCAAATGGTTATATGTATGTACATAAATATGTTTCTATGACTCCCTACTGACAATTCAGGGTATACCAAAACATCAAATCCTTATTGGTTAAAAATGTACATAAAAGCTGTATCTGGTTATGAAATACAAATTATTATCACACACGGTATGTGCTTATTTTCATTGTCAAGAAAACCTGAGATCTCACTTTCCTTAACTTAGTCCTATGGTTATGTAAATTACACAAGCCTGCAGGCAGACCAGGGCTACTATGCTAAAAAGCATGCAATACAGATGGAAAAGAGCAATTGACAACATATAAGAAATCCAAACATTCCAAATGTAATACTGCTGTCATAACTACAGCATTCTCAAACACTGGCTCACAGTTATGTTTATTTGATTAACGATTATTGTGGCAACCCCTACCATTATGATACAAATATTTCATGTCATTTTGACCCTGTACTAGGAAAGATAAAATAGACCCTATATGTATGGTTGGCAAGATGGAAATAAGGCTGTTGTGCCACCACACAAGGAGGTGTATAAGGACATGTAGGTGGTGGCAAAGTGATCAAAGATCACCTCCTTCTTCACCAAGTCTTCAGTTTTCCTCTCTGTCATGCATTCTTATGGTTTTTGATCACCCAGATAACTTTCAGCCAGAAACAATAATATGAGTGTTTTCATGTTTGTTAACCTTTAATTTACATATTATGTTCTGTGTGTCTTTTTGGGTTCCCTAATTCCATGTTTTTCACCAGGTTTTAACTTCACATATCACAGTTCTACCACTTGTGGAATTCTTAAGAACATTATTCCTGTAAATGGTGTGGGTTTACTGTACTTAGTTCTCCCCCCCCCCCCCCCTTTTTTTTTTTTTTTTTTTTCACATACTTTCAATAATTCTGAAAAAAACAAAAAAACCACCCCCATTAAAAGAAAAATTTTTTTAAAATTGTTTCTCATATAGTGTTAGGTTTTTTATTATTTGTTCTCCCCCCCCCCCCCAATATATATGTTTCTGCCTTCAAACCAGTTGGCAAATTACATGTGAAAGAGCTTAAAGAAACTCAAAATGACAACAGTTCTGTACCATATGCATACCTCTTTCTCAAAATGCATGTTAAGATTTTCATCAATATTGTATACAAGTACTACCCTTGTTGTTGTCATGTCAGCAATCTGTAAATGTTTAAGTAACAGGACATTTAATAAGCAGATGTGGTTAATCATGTTATAAGCCAACAACATTCCACAGTACATGAAAAAGTGTGAAGCCACATTTAAAATAAAGTTAAAATTTGTTTGAAGTACAAAATTAAGATACACACATTGATTAGAATTATGTGGTGCACCACAACTTGTAAATCCAACTAAGATAACTTTCCCTAAAGAAATCAAACTATAACACTGCTAGAAACATAAAAGACATAGTTTTCCCCAAGCTTACTTCAATACTATGTCATGAAGGTGTATGGGAGATTGGAGACATAACTCCACACATTTTAACCTGAGTGCTATATGGAGATGAGTGATCAGATTCATGCCCCAGCCAACTTACCTATGGGGGAAGAACCCCAGTACCCAGTAAACAGGAGGCTTCATGATGCATAGAGCTGGCCTAAATGCTTTGGAGAAGATTATATTTCTTGCTCCTGCTGGGAATCAAACCCCATGTCCTTAGTTGTACAGCCTATAGTCCAGTCACTATGCCAACTGAGATGTCCTGACTCAAAAGTGTTGGGAATAGGAACCAAAATTCTAACAGAATAAATACAAAACTCACTCCAGTGGAGACAGTGTTGTTACAGCTGGTTTTGTTTTTGCACTTAGTGCAGATGGCACAGGTGGTGCTGCAGCAGAAGGAATCTCAACATTTGTCCAGTCTTCTCCTGGTGACACCATGAGAGCAATCGGTGTGCCTACTTTTACACCTTGCACATCTTGTTTGACCTTAAGCAAGACAGTCACTCATGTATTCAGTGGGCTCTGAAATCCATGTCACCAATCTAAAGTACAGACTGAATGCATGGAGCAATGGGACAGGTTTTTCTCCAGGTACTTTGGTTTTCGTGTCAGTACCATTCCACCAAAATTTTGTACCCACATTTTGTTCATCTAATACCAATGCTACATAATCTGGGCAACTAACAGCATCATTAAACACTTCGCTTTCTCTATGAGCATGCAGCTCTGTTTGCATTGCATCAACAACAAAATACTATGGGCCAAAAAGCCTCCACACAGAATTTAACTGATGGACCTATTCCACATATCCCCCCACCCCTTTTCAGCTCAATTACTTTCAAAACATGAAGTCCATGTAATCCTAGGTTCAATTATTATGTGAGCATCTTCTGTTTCATGAAAATGATGTTTAATCCTTCACAGATCAATTAATGAAACACAGCAATTGGCATTCAAGCGGCAGATATCAATCTCATATTTAAGTAAATGTGACATCTCCTTCTGAAATTTTATTAAGCCTTTGCTGCCAGAAATAAGTGTCCAGCATGCTCTTCAGAAGACTTGGAGTTTAAATGGTCACCCATTACTTCGCATGTTCTTGGCTGATGACTGTAGTGGAAATTTGGTTTTATCAGCATCACACTGCCCATCGACAATAGTCAGCCTTCAGCACCAAAGGATTAAACGAATTGCATGAAACTGAATTTAAATTGATGTCAGCAAGATTACTCAGACCCTCCACCTGCCTTGAATGCAACCTACAACAATGAACTGCAATTCAAAACAACTCCCTTAATTCCCTTTTAATAAAGTTTCTATTTCTAACATATATTGAACTTAAATCAGTCTAGCATAATAGAAGCAAGTAAAGCCTACCAAAATCTTAGCAATCACACCTTCTTCTTCTATCTCGAATGACACAACTGCCTTATCAGTCTGTACTTCACAAAGCACATCTCCAGGAGCAACTGGATCACCTTCATTTTTCAACCACTTTACAATAGTACCTTCTGACATTGTTGGGGAGAGTGAAGGCATTTTTATTTCTTGGCCTATAACTACAATCAAGCAAAGTCATGCATTAGTAAGTGTTACAGTACACTTCGAAGATATATGAATTAAAGAACTTGAATCTGTACATGTGTGAATTATGCAGTTATGAGTATAAGTAATGAAACAATGAATGTTTTAATATTTAAATACTGCGAGGCAGTTACTTACAAACATATACTATGACATTCTGCACATATAATTGCTAAGCCAAAATGAGGACATGAATTCCAGGATGCAGTAATTTTTCTTCTGCAGTTGAAAAAGTTTATCCTATACAGAAAACTGCAATTCTGCAAATCAACCATCCTAATACTGCAAGCGAATGAAAGGTTTTTAGGTATAATATTTTCTCCAGTTCACTATGGTTTTATGTCTTACTTCAGACCTCCTTGAAGACAATAACACTGAATTAAAACTCATGACACAAAACAAAATGCACTAATGTTTTGCAATACAAAACATATACAACTCATACATAATTTTAAAAAATTTAGGAGCATTTACCTACACTCGGTACAGTCAGAATGAGCACAAGATTATAGTCAGTGACTGGATAGAGGGACGTCTGTAACTTGGAAATGAGTCAGAAGTTTCATGCATTCTTCAGTGATTTAATTAAACACCAAAATGAGAAATGATTGCATTCTTACATGGTAGGGTAAAATGATAGGAAAAACCTATTAATAGCTCTGTAGTGTCATTACTTCCTGTTCCTGGTTTTGGTGCAGGTGCTGATGGCAGTGATGCTGGTGCTAATGATGCTGCATCAGATGATAAGGGAACCTCAACAGACCTCCAGTCTTCACCCTCAGCCACCATAAGTGCTATTATAGTTCCAACTTTTATGTCTTTTGTATCTTCTTGTACCTGTAGAATGACAATGCATTAGAATATGTACTCACCTGTTACCTCTTAACTACAGCACTGGTGTAGGTATTCTGGCTGATTTCACATATCATCAACTACTATAAGCAGTACAATAGCTGACATGCTACTTCTTGAAAGTTAAACAAAACTTACAACAAAGACATCTGAACCAAAAATAGGAAACAGAGTGTTCAGAATCAAATATTCTGCATGGTGGTGCCATCATTTTACACAGCAGTCTTACTGATGCAGCTTCGTACTGCAACTGCATATGGTCAGACAGGCCAGAAATGGCCTCTAGCACAGGCACTGAAATAAGGATCCATTCACATCCTACAATATCTTTTCATGTATTCACCAGTTTTATAGTAGCTGCTGAAAGAGATGTCTTACAACACTCAAAATACAAATATATTCTCTGATACAAGTTGAAGTTTTTCTGTGATTTCCAAAGCAACATTCCAACTTCCATTACTAAGTACAACACACATCATTAAAGTGTTATTTGCTGTCTGACTTATCTGTATCAGTGCTGCACACACACATGTTGCAACAGTATATGACAGTGAAAACATCACTATTATGACAAACTATGGAAACTAAGGTATATCATATTAACCAGATCATAACACGAGAATTTTCTTCCCAATTCATCATCTGAAAAATAGGAGTTACTCTACAAAGATAACAGAGTTAAACATGGTCTGTGAACAGGGTAAAATTTTATGTATCTGCCTCAGATGTGTATATAAAGAAACTTACATAGCCACTACAACAATTACACACACTACCTGTACCATTTATTACTAATATGCTGACAGCTCATTTCAAGACAGATCATTAATGTCAGCAGTTGTTAACGTTATATTATTTTGCAAATATCATGGGTCATCATGCTGAGAGGAAAGAAGTTTCTGCAGCACCAAAGTCAGTGTATTGCAGTTACAATGCCAACTTTATATTGATGGCAATAAAACAGGCAGAAGAAACCAACAAATGTGTTGCAGCATGGAAATTCTGTGTGATGGGACAGAATGTATGATGCTGAAGAAAACACAATGAACTATTAATAAAGGTAGCAAATTCAACCAAAAAAAAAAACATTTTATATGCCAAGGCAAGGGAATTTTAATCCCAGTCACAAAAAAAAAAGTTGTGGAGTTTGTGCAGTAAAATATAAAACTGGCACAACCACTATCAACGAAGACAGTGGAAGTTACTATATCCATACGATTCAATGGCATGATTCAAAAGCCAGCAGGGGCTGTGTAGTAGTAAGGTTTATGCATCATAAAGTTCTACGTCTTTATTGCAAAAACTACATTAGTGGAGGACACAGAAACCATTCATGATTCATAACAGAAAGAATCTTGTGAATAAAAAACTTCCTAGCAGAATTATATTTAAATGTAATTAGAAAGGTGGAGAGAAGTCCAGTAACTATGGGACAGATGACCAGGTGTCCTTTTAAACAAAAAAGGAGTGCCAGGTTAAAATGCAGTCAAAGGTCCCTTAACACTGTTGCTGTCCACAGTGAATTTTCCTTGCACCCACAATGGCATAACAGATATCCCACTTCCTTCCTTCAACTTCTGTAGGTGAACAAGGAGAAATCAGAAGCATGGTGTGGCTCTGATGTGAAGCAAGAGAAATAATCTTAGGCTCTTTAAAGGGTGTTTTGGTCAGCCTTGTCAATGTTGTCATAAGAAATAACACTAAACATAGCAGAACACAGCAGTATTTTGAGTTTATCAGTGACTCATACGTAAACTTGCAAGAGGTGAATACAGTCTTTGCCTCACACACTCTCTGACTCAAGCTGGCCTTAGTGTCTGATCACTGTTCTAATTTCTGATCAGCTGACAATTCTCTGATTACTCACTTACTACCTAGACCACTTTCCTTGCATTCCATTTCCTCTTATCTAAATTTCTGAATCCCCTCTGTCCTTCTACCCTTCAGGATAACACTTTCAACATATTTTTGACTCCTGTGATTGGTCAGGTCATGAGAGTGCGAAAGAGGTTCCACTTCCGTTGGCTGATCAGTTAAAAAAAATCCATATAATTCCATTGGTTGCAATTTTATTTTATTTTATTTTATTTTATTATTATTATTATTTTTTTTTTTTTTTGGGTGTGAAGAAGATGTTCACACGAAGCATAACCAAAACGTCACACATGCCTTGGTTCTGAAGTTAAACATATAAATTCATCAATGTGAGATAAAAATGTCAAATGAAACTTCCAAAAATCTGGTTTTTGTAATGAATTCTACAGCTGTCATGACTGATGGGACAAAGGTGAAACATGAGAATGATGGGGGGTCAGAATGCCCTACCTCAAGTGGGTGCAGACAAAAAAATGAAAAAGAAGGAAAATGTTTCCCTCTTTCAAGCAGTGGGTGGTCAAACTGGGACTCAAAACTGATCTATGTTTGGCTACACAGAGAATGTAAAAACTGTCGCTTTCAATCCAAACACAGATCCTGTGATCATATAAGGCATGATCTTTCAGTTACAGGTTCTGGCTGTGGCAGTTAACACACCATTCAAAGAGTGACTATGTTGTCTGTATGGGGAATCATAGCTATCTGGGAACTGCCCACTAACACCAGCAGGAAGCAAAGAAGAACATTTGCAGCACTCATTGTGCAGTGGATTCAGACTGCCTGGAATGACATTTCACAAGAATCCATCACCCAGGGGTTTAGAAAGTGCTGTATCAAATGATATGAACAGAGTGGATGATTATGTCCAATAATAATAATAATAAATCAACAAAAATAAAATTAAAATAAATGTAATTAAAGTGCCTGCAATGACAAATTAACTAAGCAATGTGGTCATAACATTTTTACTACAGAAATAACCAATATTTCAATTCTGATGAATATTTAATTCCCTAATATTAAACATACAAACACTATGTAAAATACAAACCTGGCTAATATGAATACCGGTATTTTCCTCAGAATTCAAGATTGTAATGGGGTCATCTTATGTGCAGGGCTGTCTTGTATTTTGGTAAATATGGTATTGCTGACATGCTGAATAATGCATACTCAAAATATGATGCCCAGTGCAAATATCTGGCTGTGGCTGAAATAACATTTTTTCAAGGAAGAATAATTTTCAAACAATATGCCCACAAAAAACACAGTACTGGAATAAAGATTTACAAATTACAGCATGTCTGGCTACATGGATGATATGAAAGCATACTCAGGAAAGGACAAAATATACACAATAATGGATATGACAGCAATACACTGTCCTCCAATCTACTTCACACATACACAAAATACAGGAATATGGACATAACCTCTACACACACAACTTTTTTTTCTTCACCTAACTTATTTAATGAGCTGAAAAAAAAAGACACTTTTTGTGAAATAGTCAGGTGTCAGAGAAGGAGAATGTGACAGCGCATGCTGCCACCAAACAATTGTAACAAGGCAATATTTGATCTAGAACTAGAGACAACTTAGAAATTGTCTGGAGAGATAAATTGGGCATAAATATGCTTACAAACACACATGATCCACCACCCAATTGTAACTTTGGTGACGAACATGGAAAAGTTAGTAGATACAATGACAGACAAGGGAATAGAGTGGAGGGACTACTCATTCACTTCTCAAGACTTGATAATTCCGACGAGTTTCCTCCTCCTATCCGGTGTACCAAAATGACTTGAAATACTCCTGACTTGACTTCATTCACAACCTGACTGAAGTAAAAAGTAAAGTAAAGCAGTCCCATTACAGGTCTGGACAGGCCCAGAGGGTTCCAGGAAGTTAAGGTTCCCAGATTTCGTGACAACGGCACAGGATGGTGGTAGGTTGTCAGCCATACGCACCGACCACCTTTACCCCCAGGAAATACTCGTGGTACT
>Ga0123357_10006505_pt1 | contig 14278 bp, 9 predicted proteins | sample TergutEmb28metaG_FD_89873 | JGI IMG/M metagenome (GOLD analysis project Ga0123357, IMG submission 89873) | Embiratermes neotenicus P4 segment gut microbial communities from Petit-Saut dam, French Guiana - Emb289 P4 | ecosystem: Host-associated > Arthropoda: Insects > Digestive system > Gut ... | reverse complement strand
ACTATCACAACATGCTACACAATACACTCTATCACCATAAGACACCATGTCAGCCATACTATCGAAACACACTCTCTAATACAGCCATACACATCAAGACCAACAACGCCCTAATAAATAACACGCTAACACAATACCTCTATACTTCTTACAGATGCAACCCATGAAATAACTACGAATTAGTCACAGGCTCCTGAAGATGGTCGTATTAACGTCCGAAACATGTTGAGCATCGAATAAAATAATAAAATAAGTGGCATCAAGTTGGTTTCTCTTTACTCAACTATCAAGATGATGCACGGTCCAATAAACATAAGATACATTTTCCTTTGGCAATGTGCTATTTGGGGGTTATCTTGCATTCAGGTAAATACAGCATTTAATCAATAAAAATCTGACCATCTTCCTCTTAAAAAGCATTAAATATTGTACTTCCTAATGTTTGATGCTGGGTAGTTTCTTTCAGAGATCAATGGATCAAAAGCAACTTGTACATATGAAGTGACAGCCTCGTACCATGGTTACATAAGAAATAAAATGTTGAAATTGACAGCTCTGCCTAAAATGGAGGCCAAGAGAAGCATATGATGTTAGCTCACCTTGGCTATCGCTTGAAGCAACACTGTCAATCTTTAACACCAGCTCCTGTTAAAAAACAGTTTTTAAAAATGAATAAATAAAAACAAAGGAGACTTCCCTCAATGCCTAATCATAAGCTTTCTAAAAATGGTAGTGCAGTAAATCATGATGTTGCAAACCAACCTTACTACATTAATACAATAATAATAATTCTAGTTAATTTTTTTTTAAAGTGTTAAAAAAATTTCACTAGTGTACTCTGCAGATCAGTGAGTTTCGTATTGTAACAGAAGACAACAGTGCCTAGAAGTGTGATGACCTGTGAAGCCTCCGACATCAAGGCTGCCAGAACCTTCCTGCACAAGAAGGCGACAGAACATTCTAGGGATACCCAGAACTGACTACAACAGTGAAGTAAGTTCCAAGTGTGCAATAAGCACTATATAAGGCCACGGGATGGCAAGAATTTGGCAGTCCTGTCACCGTAATTCAGGGTGTGTGGCGTATAGAAGAGCAAGGAGAGTGGATGGTGCAGAGTAAAGGGGACTCAGCTGAGGAACTGCACAGTGTGGAGCGAGTGAAGCAAATCTGTTTCGTACTGTGTTTGAGACCGGTGTTAGGGTTATGAGCCTGGAGTACAGAATGTATAAGCGCAGAGTTATCTGTTGAGAGCGGTTCTTGAAATTATTGTGAGTGTTCTGTTTTCATTACTAATGGTTTTAATTGTTTTAGCCTATCTGTAGTGTCGATAAACAAAGTTATTTGTTAAACCCAGGGCCTATCAGTTACAATATACGTCATTCTAAGCAGAGGTTAATTGCAATGTTCACAATTCCATATGTATGTAATTTCTTACGAGTAAATGAGATAAAAAGTAACAAATTTCACAAGTATACCTCGAAGGTCAACAAGTTTCAGATGTTTATTGTTCATGCCAATAACAAGACTTCTGGATTGAGAGTTGAACCAAGCAAGAGAGTGGGTTGTTTCTGACAGACCAAGTTCTGCTACAGGTCGAGCTAGTTCAACTGGTGTTGATGCAGCAGGATGCTGATGTGAGACACTAGGCACAACACTTCTTCTTCTGTCACCATGATGTGGGCACTTAAGCACATCCCACAAGAGCACTGAGTGGTCAGCTTTGTACTTGTCTAGACCTGCAGCTATAAGGTTTGAATCAACAGGATTCCATGCAACAGTGTTGCACTGTCTTGCATGTCGTGGCACTGGAAACAAAATTTAAGACCGCATATGTCAATATAAGAACAACACCAACCGATTTTCTCTCACTATGCCTATACCAAAATCCATACAGACCAGTGTCATGGACAACAAAAATCCCAAGACACCCAAAAAACAGTGCAGAATTAAGATCTGCATAGACCCCTATGCACCAAATATTTGACAGCTTTTCCTTGTGATTTGTAATGCTATAAAACATGCAATACCATAGTAAAAGCTTTATGTTACAATTTGAAATCCATTAACTCTGCAGTTTGTATTACGAGAGGTCCACAGCCTCTTCCGAAGCAAGTTTTTAACAGAGTCCAATCTAATGTTTCCTCTTTCAATTGACAGAATCCTCTCTTTCTTCATAGACATCCAGTTGCTGCTTACCTCTTCTTCGTCTTTCTGTCACTTCTTTCCTTCCCTATATCTACCCTTCAATAACGTGTTTTGCAAAGCAGTTCCTATGCAAGATATGGCCAATCTAGGTAATCTGCCTTCATTTTATTGTTTGTAGTATATTCCTGTCCTTGATTCTATGTAACACTTCTTCTTTTCTTACATGATCAGTCTTAAGTGATCCTCTCCATCCTTCTTCAGCATAACAATACAAAACTTCCCAGGTATTTATGATCTTGCTGTAGTGTCCAAGTTTCAGCACTATATAATGTTATACGCCAAATGTAGAACTTTACCAGTTTCTTCCATAAAATTAAGTCCAATCTGCTGGTGAAAAGTCTTCTTATTATTCAAAGCTGCTTTTCCCATGGGAAGTCTGGATTCAATTTCAGACACATTTTTATTATCTTTACCAACTTCATGGGGATGCCACACTCAATGGGAATATTATACAAGACCTCCCTCCTAATTGAATCACAGCCTTTCTTGAAATCTATTGATAGCTAATGCACTGCTTAGTTTTATTCCCATTTTTTCTCAAGTATTTGATGAACACAGAATATATGGTCAGTAATTGACCTGTTGAGTCAAAATCCGCAATGATGATCCCAGTAATTTTGTCTGCATACGGAGTTAACCCTATAAGGAGGATGTTTAATAGAATTTTGTAGGTACTTGAGAGAAATGAAATTCCTTTATAATTACTACAATCTCTTTTATCACCCTTCTTATACACAGGTACTATGATCAATTCCTTTCACTTCTCAGGTAATTCCTCCTTATTCAAAACAGAATCCTATTACTTATACACATTAACCTACTGGAAACAATTAAAAGTACCTCAAAAACTTCAGGGTGTGATTATTACCTAATTCTTTGCCTGTAAGTCCAAGTGCATCAAATGCTGTAGGTCCGAAGGTTGTGAGAACTACTTTCCCATTTGCTTGGCCAATGGCCAGCAAAATGTCGGGTTCTGGTTGTGGGTAGATATCAACACATTTAACATAATGATGATTTGAGTTTATTGCCAATAAGTTGGCGACTGTCGTATCTGATACCTTTGAACCTAATGGAAAATAATGACTGCATTAGTGTTATCTTCCAAATATCTACATGTAACAACTATCACTGGCAAATATAATATTCCAGTCATACATGATAATTTTGAAACATCTTTCAGAGAAGATACTTCATAAAGATATATTTCTGTTCCCCAGGTAATACACTTATCGGGGTGAACTGGCGACCACTGAACCTCCAATCTCACTCCGCTCATATTCAAACACAGCCGACACGGTGCTTTTCTGAAACAGAGGCCAAGGATCTACATACAATTATAAAGTCATGTATGGTACATATGGCATACTGCATATACCATACATCAATAGTGTTATTTAATTAACTTGTAAAAAAGTTAATATGTTGTGTCCCTCCCCTTCGAAACAACATAACCTCACCACGAACCAACAGTACCACTACATCGCCTTTTTACATATAGACGCACGCGGATCAAACATGTACCCAAAGGCGTAATAATCCGTAGTCGTGCCAGAGTCTCACGTGTCGCTATCTGGAGAGATCCGTGGTAGACACATCATAATTGACTGCTGGAAACGGAAAGGAACTGCGAGCAGTAGCACAATGTTGCCAACTACGATGTCCCGTTTTGCTTATTTATTATATTTACCACGCTCTGACACTTTGCGGAAGATTCCCGTAAAGAAGCGTACTATTCAATATTAAAATGAACAGCTTCATATTTTGGTCAAACTTTAGATTAATGTCAATCTGAGTATTGTAAGTGTTCACACATGCTATTGGCAGAGCGTGAAGCTGGGACATTAAATGTGACTAATGATTAGTCAACCTCAAACCAATAATTATATATTACTTCACGAGGGATGATACTAATTGCATACTTGTTTAATTCAGCATAAAATTTGTCGTTACCTAAACTCGAATTCTTGTTCTAATACTGAACAAATTAAAGTCAAAGCAATGGGAAAGGTCAACGACTCAATGATGCTGGCTTTGGTGGGAGCAGACAACGCCTCTTAGTTACGGTAGTTGTTGGTGGAATTAATGAACGAATTCGCCGTTTGAAACAGTGTGGTAAAAGCCTTATTGAGGTGTTACAGTGTTGTGTACCTTCCATACAGATTTCAGGAGTACCATATGAGTGCGTGACCGTTACAACGTAACTTCTTCGAGCCCGAAGAACTGGATCGGAAAACACCACCGGTATGATGCGTAGTGTTTAGTGAGAATAGTGTGACCTAATCAGATAATTGGTGTAGAAATTGATGTGTATCGGAACCAGTGAGTACGGTTATTTTGGTGATATATGTTTAAAAGTCTTTGTGAAATTCAACTAACGGTACAATAGATGACTGCATCACCTCATCTGTCACTTGTATTTTTCAGCATTTGTCATTTGTACTGAACATATCCATAGGTGACATCATGTCGAAAAAACCAAATCAACAACCTGCACTTCACAAAGTTATTATGGTGGGGAGTGGAGGTGTTGGAAAATCTGCTTTGACACTTCAGTTCATGTATGATGAGGTTAGACATATTTAAAAGTAACGTCTTGTTGGTGTAAAATTCAAAGGAAAAGAAGGATAATGCTTGGTTGTATTATTTACAGTTTGTTGAAGATTATGAACCTACAAAAGCGGATTCGTATCGTAAGAAAGTAGTATTGGATGGGGAAGAGGTACAGATTGATATTCTAGATACAGCTGGACAAGAAGATTATGCTGCTATTAGGTGTGTATGTCACTCTTTAGTGTAGTGTGTGGTATGTAGACATGCAGTTTAATTTTGTCACACTGTGCTCAGTGTTCATTTAATATTGCTTTCAGGGACAACTACTTTCGCAGTGGAGAGGGGTTTCTTTGTGTTTTTTCAATCACAGAAGATGAAAGCTTCCAAGCTACTCAGGAGTTTAGGTGAGAAAATGAGCATTGTTTCAAGATTGGTCTATTCTGCACCAGAATTAGCAAGCAGATGAGATTCCTGCATTACTGTGCATGTGTTTGGTGTAAAGATGTAGGTTAAGTTGTTATGTTTATGCACCACTACAAATGGTACACATTCATTAGGTCTGTTTGTTTTTTTGGTGATGTATTGTTGCAGTTGTCCAAACAAAGCCAAAACTAACTTTTTTTTTGACCCCTAAAGATGGGACCGATGGGTTGTCCTGAAATGTTGGTAAGAAATTACCACTACTCACTATGTAATAACCCAGAAGATTGCAGTTTTCAAAACAAATATTTATTTGGTAATTGTACATATTTTTATACTTCAACAGATGTGAATTTTGTGACGGGTTATGCTGGTCTAGGTTTGTGTTATTTACTTTATTGTGGTTTTCATTATGGTAAAAATATAATTATAATTCTCATGTACTTCTTTTTAAGGAAAGTTGGTTATCGTATCACAAATTTAACCCTTTTGGTGCCTAACAATGACTGTAGGTAATGAATGGTGTGATGCTCAGAGAACTGCTGGATGACTCAGGTTATTGCTGAGGATATGTCAATTATGGCACTATTTTACACAGCTCTCATCTGATTTGTAGTTTCTTTTTATATGCATCTGTGCTCAAGTGCAAAGGAATTTTTTTATCAGAACTTTACCTGACCACTCCCTTAAAACCACAAATTTAATTCCAGTGCCAAAGGGTTAATAGTAGCATGCCTTAGTGCAGATGGAATGGGTCATACATAAAGGGGAATATAAAATACAGACTTGTATGTTGCAGAAGCAAAATCATCATGTTGTCAGGGCTTTGAGAACTTATGATTGGTAGTGCCTCATATATTGCATAATTAAAACTCATCATATTGAATTACACAAACAGGAAGGAGTCTTTTAAGTACTGAGGATATACTGAGTGAGTTCTGGTACTGTGTGTTGATGAGTGATTCTCACTAAGAGATGATCATAATGGTAATGATGTAACAAGCAATTAAATTGTATCTGATTGCTACAGAGATCAGATCCTTCGTGTAAAGAATGATGAGAACATACCATTCCTTCTGGTTGGGAATAAGAGTGACTTGGATGAGAAAAGGAAAGTATCCCTTGCTGAGGCTAATGCAAGAGCACAGCAGTGGGGTGTACCGTATGTAGAAACATCAGCCAAAACAAGGGACAATGTGGACAAGGTGGGGATTTTTCTTTTTTTATTTTTTGTTATATAAGTAGATCTCCGTATTGTGTGTACTTTGCTGTAATGGTACTGTTGCTCACAGTTCTCAGAACATTGGAAAGTTGACAAACTGGCAGGGTACAATAATATGCAGTGTAATTGCAACCTTGTAGCAAAATTGTGTTTGGATAAGAATTGTGAGGCTTAAATCTCATATCATTTTCTGAGACTGTGGAAGATAGTGCAGAAATTTCTTATGACTTATGAATTTTTTTCATACACTCTTTCTGATGTTACTGTAGTGAGCAATACATATTGGTTCATGCACTGTTTTGTGACATGTGACATGTTTTATAAATTGTTGGTATTTTACAAAAGGTTAGAAATTGTCATTGTTGTTTCATAGCCAAAGAATCTATTCCACAGAATGAAATGTGTTCAGAGTGCAGTTGAGGGAGTCTGACTCAAACCTCATTTTAGGACACTGAACATAATCATTTCATTTTTCATATACTGCACTTTTGGCCACTGTGAGCAAATAGATCTGTTTTCTAAAATAGAGTAGTTTGAAGCTTCATCACAGTGTTAGGTTTGGCATCTTTGAGGGTACTTGTAATTCCATCTTATGAGTGATGGTTCTTCAGAAGTGCAGTAATTGTCACCTGACATGAATATTGTTATTTGCTGCAGCATTTTGCTGGCCAGTTTCACATGTTTTCAGTTACAGTGCCAAATAATTTTCTGCAGAGAAATATTTCGTGGCATGTTAGGAAGTAACAGGACAAACTTGACTTGTTTCATACAGTGCATTCTATTGGTCACCTTATGTGAACTTAATGTCCTGCACTGCATCACTTTCTTAGCTTTTCCAAAACATAAGATAGCTGACATCAGTTCCGCTTTACTGTGTAGTCAGTAGTAATGGAATTTTTAAGTTTTCTGTTATTTTATTTCAAGCAGCCGTTGAAATAATTTGTATCATCTGATTATATACGTACAGTAGAAGCTGGTTTATCCAGCATTGGATCATCCATAAAGCTATATTACCCAGAAGTTGACAGAGGCTGATAGTGTTTCACAGTTCCATCTGTTGGCAGCACCCAGCACAGATTTTGGTAGTTCAAAAGCAATAGTTAATTGAGGAGGACTATTTATATGGCAGATTTACATAAGTGAACAGTTACGGTAGTGACATCAGTGTGTGTTTGATGTTTTGTCATCTTTTTTTAAGTCTCTGTATACACCCTGTTATGTAAGTAGCAATGGAAAGGGAACAGAGTGTGTGGGTGGGTAAAATAGGAAAGTATATCAAGTGAAAAATTGAATGGTTAGATCAGTCCATGAGCTTGCTGGGTACACCAAGATACACATTAGGTCATCTTCACCTAGTCTGTCTTATAAAAGGTCTATATTTTCTTCCAAAGCAAGTTTTTCTGAGAGTGGGGATGTAGTGCTTCCTCTTTCAATTTCCAGTACCCTCGCTTTTCGTTAAGGCCATCCTGTCATCCAGTAGCTGCTTACATCATCTTCCTCATCTTCCTTTCTGTCTTACCTTCAGTAACATGTTTCAGAGGGTAGTTCTTGTGCAAGATGTGACTAATTCATTTGGCCTCTTCCTGTATTGTATGCAAGATGTTCCTTTCCTGCTTGACTCTTTCTATATTAATTTTTCACACAATTTGTCCAATTCATCTGCATCCTTCACCTGCACTACATTTCAAAACTTTTGAGGTATTTCTGATATACTTTTTGAAATCTCTTAAGTTTTGGCATCATACAAAGCTATGCTCCATATGTGGCATTTTACTAGTTTCTTCCTTGGATTTAAGTTCAGTTTGCTGGTGAAGTGTCTTCTTGTTGAATGCTGTATTTGTCATGGCAATCCTGGTTTTAATTTCCCATGTACATCTTGCATCATTTGTTACCAGGCAATTCAAATAGTTGAAATTTCCACTTTCTCCAGTTGTTTTTGATCTCTCCGGCTGTACACATTAGGTTTATGTTCTGATATCCAGGAAATTGTGATATCCTGCAACCCTTTGATTCTGGAGGTGCTGGATACACCAGCTTATATTATATTTTTCCAAGCAATGATTGTGATTACTTTTCTTAAATTCTGTGCTTCAACTGAATCAAATTTGCAGTAAGTTCAACTTGAGAAATTTCCTTCATCATCATGACAGAATACATCACTCACTCATCAGGAAGCTAAACACTGTTGTGTCAGAAATTTTACTAACAGGTAATAAACATTAGTACTGTTTTCCAACATCAATTTTAGCATGTAGTCTTAGCTCCTGGGTTTTATCAGTTGTCAAGTTTTTAGTCAGCCTGCATGAAATTTTTCCCTTTTTAACAGTGTAGCAAATGCTGTATTGAAGTTTATGCTCCTTCAGTGTTCACTGCAAGTTTTTTCAGTCAGCAAACAGTATTCATGATGGCAGTATCCATTGTACTGAACAGTTTGTGGCAAAGACAGAAAACAGCATTTTTAATAACTTTGTATACTAACCAAGTTATTTCAATTCATCCAAATTTTTCAGATTGTGTTAGGTGTTTCTGATGCTGAATCTGCTGTTAGGTGCAAAATTCAGGACAATCAGACTTTTGATCTTGCTTTGTGGGTCAAATTTAAGCACTCAGAATTTTGTGTTTGTGAATGTTGTTGACCATGTAGCAAGTTCATAGAAATTCAACCTTTGCCTACTATCTGTATGGGAGCCAGGATGGCATAGTTGGTATAGAGACTAGGGTAGATGATCCATTGTTGGATTCTTGGTAGTGGCAAGATAATTTTTTCTTCTCTGAAATGTCCAGCCCACCTCTGGGGTCCACGCAGCCTCCTATTCTGTGAGTACAACATTTCCTTCCGGAGAATAAAGCAGCCACAATGTGAAGTTGACCACTCACCTCCATGTAATGCTAAGGATAAGAATCAGTGGAGCTGTGAATGAATGAATAAATAGTGGGTAGGAGCCTTCATTGGTCACGATGTATTTAGACCTTTACTACAGGCCTGTTGTGCCCCTGAGTGGAGCCTTCGTAGTGTGGACAGGGATGATTATACCTTTCAGTATAATGGAGTTATGACTGGAATTTTTGACAGCTTCCTAAGCATTGTCAGATGACATATGTTGTGTTCAGCAGTATTCTCGTCTCCCAGATATCTGCATTATTGCTGCAGCGCCTATACTGTAACTATGAACATTGAACATTCCACACAGAAGTGTGCCTAATTTATTAAGTATCCTTGAACACAGGACATGATAATAGAGGAGTAATAAAAGGTTTATTGACAACTCACAAAACAAATATGTGTGGATTGCACAACATTAAACTGAAACTGATGCAACAATATCAACCCCTCAGCAGACACTGGGAGTGAAATGCTGAAAGAAACAACACTTTTTGCAACTCCTGTTTCTGTCTTGTATTGCCTTGTCACCTAAATTTGTAGAAAATGTGGAGGTTTGTACACAAGCATAAGTGTTCATTTAGTTCTTCTGATGTTCATTGCTTTTAAGAATGAAGGTTTTAATGGTATTGAACTTAAGACACAGGACTTACTGAACACTACTTTTAGTGTTCCAAAGAAATGCAGTTTTATCTTCAGAAAACTGTTAGCTAGATGTGTATGTCCATCCATCTGTTTCCTGATTGAATGGCTGGTGTCTGTATTATGGATACTAATTGACAGATTTTAATGAAACACAACATGTACGTCACGCCACTGGAGCTCTCTCTCCATCTGGGTTCCTTCTCATACGTTTTCCACTGTACTAACTAGGAAGTTGTGCAAATTTGTGAGGTGGGAGCAGCACCAGTGCCATTCATTATAGGGTCCAGAAATTGTGTATGGTAATATGTGTTTTTTAAGCATGCACCTTATTTCCTTCTTATTAAAAAAATATCAGCATATCAGTTATGTGAAGTATGCTGCTGTGATATCTGGGAACAGTACTGTCATGAGAGCTGTGAATAAAACACTGCCAGTACTGTTACTGTTAAGTGACACTAAAACATAGCAGATCTAATCCTACACAACTCAGAAATGCGAAGAGAGCCAGTAACATGTGCTTTTAATCCCTTGCCCTGACAACTGAGTTTTTCTTTTATTTGTGACAGATCAATTTATTTCTTTTATTTTTTCCCACATTATTTTCATGACAGTATGAAGTAGCTTAAATTTGAAGAGGCAGAGGTGATTTAGAATTAATCATTTCACATCATGTCCTCTTTCAAGTGTTTCTTATTTTGTAAGTGCCAAGTAACAAATATGGAAACATTTGTTTTTGGTGCTGTGTGATAGAATTCAAGTGGTGCTGTGAAATTCATGTTTGTGCTTACTTAATCCTTGCAGTTTGTGTTCATTTACTTTCAAGATACAGAAACAAAATTCTGCATATTCTTTGTTTAATTAAATTGATTGAAAGTCATCACTGTTGTCTGTGACTGTGACATATATTTCAGAATGGTAAAGGTTTATATGTATCTTGAAGTAGTTTTGGTTTGGAATTTAATTAATTTTGTTGACAGCACATCAGTATCAGATACCCGTTTGCTAATTAATATGCGAGAATGAACCCATAAATTTTCTGAAAATATTGTATTGTCACTGGCATTTAATGTCTCATGGTCAGATTAATTTAGCCTTAGATGATTACTGCATTCAAAATGAAGACAGAAATTGTTAAGTGATCACTTTTATCCATGATAACAGAATTGTAAAATTTCTTAACGCTTTTTAGCATATGCTGGAGAGCTCTTGATTTTTGATTGTATCTGTTTTTGTATTTACTATGTGGTTACCATATACACCACTAAAATGTTTGTGTTATAAGAATTTTAACATGATTATGAACACCCATGTCACACAAAAAATGCACATAATTAGTCATGATTGTGTGATGCAGATACAAAATTTAAGCCTTGTCGAGTAGGTTGGAAAGTCAAGTTCAGTGCTTCTTTGTCACATTTTGTGTTAATGGGGAATGCTTTGTAATCATGTTCATGTGCCGAATTTCTATGTTGCTTTTCATGTTTGCTAATTGTTGTGTGTAATCCACTTGCTTCCTTATTTCTTGCTTAGCTGCCGCTGTTTAACTGTGTAGAGTGATGTCATATATAATTAAGTTGATTGCTATGTAGAAGCTGTCATTTTAAAAAACGTGTTCATATTATTGGAAGATGTAAGATGTTTAATGTACAGTATTTCAGCATTGCTGTTGAGGAAAAGTGCTTCACCTTTCGTTTGTAAATTGGAAAGATCTAATGGAAAATCTGATATAGTCAGTACAAGTGAAGTATGCATTTTTAAGAAATATATATTGAACAATTTAATTGCCCTTCAGAAGTTGTATTAGTATAAAGTAGATGAGTAATACATGCTGTTCTTGTTAAACTTTCTCCATTTCAGACCGCTGCTGTGAGAAAACTATAGCAATTGAAGGAATACAATTTCAGCATGAGGACGGGAAGTTCATAGAATTTCTTAGCATGTCAAGAATAGAAACGGTTGGCACAGTTTAGTAAATTTTAACCTCCGATCTTTTGCGGAACGAATTGTGTCAAGTTTGTACTCATTTTCTTGGCATACTTTTTCTGCCATGACAGTAGTAACATGGCATCCACATCAAAGTTGCATGCTTATAACATTGCAAGGCCTGAGATGTGGCTGGCATATACTTTGGCTTTTGAGGACCACCATAAAAATAAGTCCAAGGAAGTGATATCTGGCATGTGCTTTGGTATAGGGATAGGTTCTTCATACCCAATTCAACAATTCAGTAAGGCACATAGGGATTCTGGAACAAGCACACTGCAATGTGGGAAGGGATTCAGCCTTTCAGTGGATGTTTCATGGTTTCTGGATGGATGGATTTAGTTGGGCTTGTGTTGAAAAAGTATTACTCATTGGAATGCCAGGAAAATTTTGAAGTAGAGCGAAGTGAGTTCATGGACCAGTATAATTTGTAACTTCACATAAGTTAGGGTTTTAAACTGAGGTTGGCATTCATGAATTAAAAACTTGGCCTGAAAGGTGGAAATGGTGTTGTCAACTTTGGAGTTACAAGTGTGATTGCAGTGGACAGTGAAATACAACTGTTGATTAAATAACTGGACACATTCATGTTACTAATTCCTGGAAGTCTAATCTCTTGTGAGACACACAGGAATTATTTAGCGATATTATCTTATATGACAACTTACATCCACTCCTCATTCATACCATTTCATGTGGTAACAGGCGAAATGGCTCCCATTGGTGTTCCATTTTGCAGTGATAAGGAGGGTTTACTTGTTTTTGTTCAGCATATTGCAGTTCCGTAAAGAGGATGTTATTCACTGTATTCAAAGAAGGTGCTGGAAATACAGGATGGCCCAACAGTCGGTTAACTGCATTTTAGTGTACATTTTATTAACTGGGTAACTGACTTCTGGGCCACTTTGTATTTTCCTTTATCTTCTGGACATGTTTCCCCTCTAAGAAACATGCTGTTCATTTCATATCAAAGTACATCTGAGTTTCGTGAGCTGATAGGAGGTGACAGGTGATAGTCATCAGATAACAATGATGTTCCTATATGAATAATGCTGCAGAATTGACAGCTTTTTCCATTTAAGTGCAACGGAATGCATTCTGCAGCTGTTTTTATTGTGGGATGTGGATTACATCTGTTGAAAATATGTATGTGAGAGTGAATAACATTTGGATGTTGATAATTCAGTTTCTGATTTTGTGATTTGTGGCTGCTACTTGTGTACTTCATTGGTATTTTTTTATGTCAGATGTTCGATTTGTATTTGGGAAGCATCTTCTTTGTTTGTCAGCTTGTGGTACCAACTGTCCTGACTGCATCTTGGCAATTTTTCACATTCCTTTCCATGCAAGTGTTTTAAAGTGGGTTATAGCAGCCTCCTGTGTTGGCCCTCTTACACTTGTGGTAAACTTATATGTCATTTAATTTGACGTAACTGCCACAGTTACTGTATAGTGTAAATGACATTGAGCATTATGCTCATTGTAGAGTTCAGTAACATGCAGCCATGCAGCAAGTTCCAGGAGAAACTTAACCATACCTTCTGTCCATCTGATGCTCCTGTACAGGGAGGGTTGAATAACTTAGCAAACCAACAGTTACGTACAAGTGCTATAGTAACATACTTATCTACATAAGTTACCAGCAGTATAAATTTGGTTACATTATTACTGGCAGGCTAAATCATCACAGTGTGATTTGGAGCATTGTTTATTACCTGCTGATGGCACAACCAAAGTCTGTAGGAAGCAGAACATACAGAGGAAAAATGGAATTGAAAACCTAATGGAAATTAAAGTAATTCCTATATATGTAAAATTCATTTGTGGTTTAAATGCTGTATCATGTGATTGGTGATACAGTATTACCTCCTGACTGGTAGGTAAAGAAGCTATGGAAATAAAGATGTTTAACATGTTTCACATACTATCCTGTACCTTATTTGTTGCATCATTGAGGTTCTGTGTAGAAGAAAGAAATGTAATATGCTACAAGATTTATGTCAAGATTGAGGCAGGTCAGGTGTACGAAAATCATGAGGAATACATTTGAAGAATGCTTCTTTGAGTATACATTTTCCATTTTGTTCTATTCGGGAAACAAGGTTTCAGGTTTGAATTTAATTCACATTCAGCTTTTCATAAATAACTGGCGCCATAGTAGTGGCTGAATTTGGAATACTCTCCCATCCTACTTTGCACACACATGATGGACAAGAGCTCAGTGACTAGTCAGCCTCACAAAGTTGCAATGGGACAGGTTTGCTTGAGGTTCCTTAGTTCCTCCTCCCCCCCCCCCCCCCCCCCCCCCCCCCCCCTCCTCTATTTTTTTTTTATTTTTTTAATTCTTCCTTTTGTCATTTTTCTTTTTCTTT
>Ga0123357_10006504_pt1 | contig 14278 bp, 12 predicted proteins | sample TergutEmb28metaG_FD_89873 | JGI IMG/M metagenome (GOLD analysis project Ga0123357, IMG submission 89873) | Embiratermes neotenicus P4 segment gut microbial communities from Petit-Saut dam, French Guiana - Emb289 P4 | ecosystem: Host-associated > Arthropoda: Insects > Digestive system > Gut ... | reverse complement strand
TCACTCCCGCAACAATCCCGCCCATTCCGCCAGCGCTTTCCGGCGTTGCCGCGTTCCCGGATGAAACGCCTCCAGCGTCGCCCAGAAACGCGACGAGTGGTTGAGTTCAAACAAATGCGCGACTTCGTGCGCGATCACGTCGTCGGCCAATTCCGGCGGCAGCAGAATCAGCCGCCAGTTCAGCAAAATTTCGCCGCGCGTGTTGCAGCTTCCCCATTGCCCGCGCGCCCGCGACAAGCGAATGCCGACCGGCGCGCGCCCCGCTCGCGCCGCCATCAGCGTCGTGCGCGGCTTCAGCGCATTTTCGGCTTCGCGCCACCACCATTGCCGCACGTTTTGTTCGAGGGTCACCGGCTCCGCCGAGGAGACCGTCACCCGAATGCCCAGCAAGTCGCGTTGTACGTCGTCCCGATGTCCCGGTTGCGCCGACAGCGGCACCATCGCGCCGCGATACAGCACTTCCGCTTCCGGTTGCCAAGCCGGTCTCACCAACGGGCGAGCGTGACGCCGCCACCAAGCGATGGCGCGCATGATCCAGGCGGCGCGCTCGCGCAATACGGTTTCGATTTCGCCGATACCCAACCAACGCGGCGCTTTGACGACGACGGCGTCGGCCTCGACGCGAATCGACACCGAGCGTCGAGAAGCGCGAACCAGTTGGTACGAAAGCAGCGTGTTTTGAAGCGCGATGGTGCGAACGCTGATCGTCGATGCCGTCATGGGCGTTCTCTACGGCGCGCCGAGTCGGGCGGTTTCCGTTTCGATCCAGGCTTCGACTTCCTGCATCAACGCAGCAGCGTCCTTCCCGGCGGAAGAAATCGGTTTGCCTATCGACAAGGTGATCGTTCCGGCGCGCTTGCCGAAAATGCCGCGCGGCCACAGATAACCGGCGTTGTGCGCCATCGGCAGCACCGGCACGCCCAGCGTCACGGCAAACCGCGCGCCGCCGGTTTTGTAGCGCTGCTTTTGCGTCGGCGGCACCCGCGTCCCTTCGGGAAACAGGATGACCCAGAAGCCTTGCTTGTGGCGCGCTTCGCCTTGCGCGTAAATTTGTTGCATCGACTCCCGTCCGGCCTTGCGGTCGATGAGGATCGGCGACGCCAGTTTCAGCCCCCAGCCGAAAAACGGAATCCACAGCAATTCTTTTTTGGCAACGAAACACAAGGGCTGCGGCACGGTCAACGGAATCGCCAGCACGTCCCACGTCGAGCTGTGCTTGGACAAGACGATGTGCGGAACCGATCCGTCCGGCAAGTTCTCTTGCCCGATCACGCGATGGCGAATCCCCAGAAGACCGCGCGCCGCCCACAGGTTGAGCCTCGGCCAAATCAACATGAAGCGATAACGCGGCACCGGCCGCATCCAGAACATGCACCAGAACAGCGGAACGAAAAAGAAGGTCAGCACCGCCTGAAAGACGGCGAACAACAGCGAACCGAGAAACATGCGCATGGAGGGTTACTCAGACCCCGTTGCCAGCAAAGCGTTGACCGCCTCGGCCAGATCGGCGAAAACACGAGTGTGCTCAGGCAAATCACCGGCGGCCAGCGTTTTTTCGCCTTTGCCGGTACGCACCAGAATCGGCTGTCCGCCCACGGCGGCGGCGGCCTGCAAATCGCGCAACGAATCGCCGATACACGGCACACCGGTCAAATCAACATGAAAGCGCTGGGCGATGGTGAGAAACAAGCCCGGTTTCGGCTTGCGGCATTCGCATTGCGACTGCGCCGTGTGCGGGCAGAAAAAAACGGCGTCGATCCGCCCGCCCAGCCGATTCAACATTTGATACATCTTTTCGTGAATGGCGTTCAGCGTTTGCATGTCGAACAAACCGCGATCAATCCCGGACTGATTGGTCGCCACCACCACGCGGTAACCGGCAAAATTGAGCTTGGCAATCGCTTCCAGACTGCCGCTGATCGGTCGCCACTCCTCCGGCGATTTGATGAACGACGCGCTGTCGTGATTGATCACGCCGTCGCGGTCGAGCACGATCAACTTGCTCGATCGCAAGCCGGGAGAATGTTCGCGGGTCATGTCCATGATAATCTCAGTTTGATCGCTGTTTTCTGTAGCTACGCAGCCAACATCGCAATGTCGGCCACGCGGTTCATCGTTTGCCGGATTTCGTTGAGCAGCGCCAAGCGATTGGCGCGCACCGCCGGATCGTCCGCCATCACCATCACTTCATCGAAAAAGCGATCCACTTCCCGACGCGCTCCGGCCAGCACTTGCAACGCTTTGGTGAAATCACCGGCGCGCATCGCCGCTTCCACTTCCGCGTTCAAGCGCTCGTGAAAAACGGCGTACAAGGCTTTTTCCGCATCGTCCCGAAACAACGCCGGTTGCACTTCGGCGTGCGTCACGCCTTCGACGTTTTTCTTCAAGATGTTGACGATGCGTTTGTTCGCCGCCGCCAGCGCTTCGGCTTCCGGCAGCGCCACGAACGTCCGCACCGCATTCAATCGTGCCGGAACTTGCGCGATGGCGTCCGGCTTTTGCGTCAACACCGCTTCAATTGCCTGCGTGGCGTAACCTTCTTCTTTCAGCATGCCGCGCAAACGGTCGTAGAAGAAAACTTCCAACGCCGCTTGAACGCTGCGTGAATCGGTCGCCGCCTGCTTGGACGAATCGAAAGCGTCGAACGTCGCGCCGACAAGCTGCGACAAATAAATCGAAAGATTTTTCTCGATCACCATTCGCAGCACGCCGATGGCCGCGCGCCGCAAGCCGAACGGGTCTTTGTCGCCGGTCGGCGGATTGTTGACGAGAAACATGCCGACAATCGTTTCCAGTTTGTCGGCCATCGCCACGCAAACCGCTTCCGACGATTCGGGCAAGCGGTCTCCGGCAAAGCGCGGCCAATAATGTTGTTCGATGCCTTGCGCGACGATCGCGTTTTCCTTGTCGTGTTGCGCGTAGTAGCGCCCCATCGTTCCCTGCAATTCGGGAAACTCTCCCACCATGTCGGTGGTGAGATCGGCTTTCGCCAGTTCCGCGATGCGCGTGGTTTTCGCTGCGTCGGCGCCGAGCAGCACCGCCAGCTTTTGAGAAATCCTCTTCACGCGCTCCACGCGCTCGCGCTGACTGCCCAGCCCTTTGAAATAGACGATTGCATTCAGCGCATCGACGCGGCTCGCCAATGGTTTCTTGCAATCCTGCTCGAAGAAGAATCGCGCATCGGCAAGGCGAGCGCGCAGCACCCGTTCGTTGCCGCCGATGATCGCTTTCGGGTCTGCCGTTTTCAGATTCGAAACCAAGAGAAAACGCTCGATCAATCGGCCTTCTTGATCGGTCAGCGCAAAATACTTCTGATTCTGCTGCATCGTCAGAATCAAACATTCTTGCGGCACTTTCAAAAACGCCGGATCAAAATGTCCTTCGTACACTTCCGGCCATTCAACCAGCGCCGTCACTTCGTCGAGCAGCGCCTCCGGCATCACCGCTTGCGCCGTTCCTGCCGCTTTTTGCAAACCTTCGACGATTCGCGCGCGACGGCGCTCAAACGACGCGATAACTTTGCCTTTTTCCTCCAGCGCTTTCTCGTAATCATCGGTCTTGTCGATCGTGATTTCAGGAGCGGTGGAAAGAAAACGATGGCCTTCGGTCACTCGTCCGGCGGTCAATCCCAACGCCTGAATCGACACGACTTGATCGCCGTGCAACACCAGCAAGCGGTGCGCCGGTCGCACGAAACTCACTTCGTTGTAGTAACCGCCCGGCACGGGATAACGCATCACTTTGGGAATCGGCAACTGCGCGATCGCTTGATCGAGCGCCGCTTGCAAGCCCGTTTGCAAGGTCTGTCCGGCGGTCACGCCGTCGATGAACAGGGCTTCCGTTTTCCCGTCGTTCTCGCGTCGGCAACGCGGCAAATCGGCTTCGCTCAATCCCAACGCTTCGAGTTTGCGTTTGAGCGGCAACGACGGACGCCCTTCGCCATCGAACGCGATGGCAACCGGCAACAGTTTTTGCGTGAACGGTTGATCGGACGCTTTCGCTTTGACGCCGGTGATCCGAACTGCCAAGCGGCGCGGCGTCGCATACGCCGTCGTCGCGCTGGCGTCTTCGAGAAAACGTTCACTCTTCAATCGCGTTTCCAGCGCTTCGGCAAACGCCTTGCTTAAGCGCTTCAACGCTTTCGGCGGCAATTCTTCGGTCAACAATTCAACAAGCAGCGAGGGTGATGACATGAAAGCTCCAGAGACTCAAGCGACTTGTTGACGGTGTTCCGCCGCCAGCATCGGGTAACCCAACGCTTCGCGCGACTCGACATAGGTTTGCGCGACCAGACGCGAGAGCGCTCGGATCCGGCCGATGTACGCGGCGCGCTCGGTGACGGAAATCGCGCCGCGCGCATCGAGCAAATTGAAAGTGTGCGCCGCTTTCAAAATCATTTCGTAACCCGGCAGCGGCAATTTTTCTTCGAGCAGGCGTTTGGCTTCACTCTCAAAAAAGGCAAAGAGTTCAAACAGCTTGGGCGCGTTCGACGTTTCAAAGTTGTAGCGCGACTGCTCCACTTCGTTCTGGTGATAAACATCGCCGTAGGTCAGCGTACGAGTCACGCCGTTCTCCTCGTAGGTCGTCCACACCAGATCAAACACGTTTTCCTTGCCTTGCAGATACATCGCCAACCGCTCGATGCCGTAAGTGATTTCGCCGGTAATCGGATTGCAATCCAGCCCGCCCACTTGCTGAAAATAAGTGAACTGGGTCACTTCCATGCCGTTCAGCCACACTTCCCAGCCCAAGCCCCAAGCGCCGAGCGTCGGATTCTCCCAATCGTCTTCGACGAAGCGCACGTCGTTGGCGGTCAAATCGAAACCCAGCTCTTGCAACGAGCCGAGATAAAGATCGAGAATGTTGGCCGGCGCCGGTTTCAACACCACCTGGTATTGATAGTAGTGTTGCAAACGATTGGGGTTTTCGCCATAGCGGCCGTCTTTCGGACGACGCGACGGTTGCACGTATCCCGCCCGCCACGGTTCAGGTCCCAGCGCCCGAAGAAAGGTTGCGGTGTGCGATGTCCCCGCGCCCACTTCCATATCGTAAGGCTGCAAAAGCGCACAGCCCTGGCGGCTCCAGTAATCTTGTAAGCGAAGAATCAGTTGTTGAAAAGTCTGTTGTTGGAAATTCAGCATAATCGTCCCGTCGGGTTCGCTCGCAGCGCACACTTACCGCTCGACTCGGTAGCGCCCCTGAAACGGGAGTGGCCGAAGCTGGAGCGGGTGAAGGGAATCGAACCCTCGTATGCAGCTTGGGAAGCTGCCGTTCTGCCATTGAACTACACCCGCATACCATGAAAAACTACAGCCGCTATTGTATGCGGGAAGCGCCATCTCCGGCAACGCATTTGTCAGGTTCGGAAATCAGGCGTCGGGAATCAGAATTTTAGCCAGTTCTTTTTCCCCGATGTCCTGCCGTACCACCGCCTGCCCCAAACGCTCCAGCAGCACGAAGCGCATTTTGCCGTCGGCCACTTTTTTGTCGCGCCCCATCAGCGTCATCCACGTTTCCAGTGAAAGGTCGGGGCAGGCCAGCGGCAATTTCAGCGACGCCAACAAGCGTTCCAACCGTTGTTGCTCGCTCTGCTCGAAGCCGCAAGCCAGCGTCGATAAGCGTCCGGCCAGCACCATGCCCACCGCCACCGCTTCGCCGTGCAGCCATTGCCCGTAGCCCAGCGCCGTTTCGATGGCGTGACCGAAGGTATGCCCCAGATTCAGCAGAGCGCGCTCGCCGGTTTCGCGCTCGTCGGCGGCGACGATCATCGCCTTGATCCGACAGCTTTGATGAATCGCCTGATTGACCGCCGCCGGTTCGCGCGCCAACAGTGCCGACGCGTTTTCTTCCAGCCAATCGAAGAAAGCGCGATCGCGGATTGCGCCGTATTTGACGACTTCGGCCAAGCCGGAAACGTATTCGCGCGGCGGCAGCGTTGACAAGGTGGCCGTGTCGATCCACACCTGCTGCGGCTGATAAAACGCGCCGATCATGTTTTTGCCGAGCGGATGGTTGACGGCGGTCTTGCCGCCGACCGATGAATCCACCTGCGCCAGCAACGAAGTCGGCGCCTGAATCAACGGCATCCCGCGCTGGTACAGCGCCGCCGCCAGCCCCGCCAGATCGCCGACGACGCCGCCGCCCAGCGCGATCAGCGGGGTGTGCCGCTCGGCGCGCATGTCCAAGAGCCAGCCCAGAATTTTGTACAGTTCGTCCCAATTCTTGGCGCTTTCGCCGTCCGGAATTTGCCAGACTTCAATAGCGATTCCCGCCGCGCTCAACCCTTGCTGCAAAGCCGCCAAATGGTGCGACGCCACGACCGGATTGCTGACCACGAAAACGCGGCGACCGGAGTAAGTCGCTCGCAACAAGCGCCCGGCCTCGGCAAAAACACCGGTGCCGATATGGATCGGATAACTGCGCGCGCCCAAATCGACTTGCAGCACGCTGGAAAATGGGTCGGCTGCTGTTTTGTGATTCATGATTTCTGATTCCCGATGCTTGATTTCTGATCCCCGATCCCTGATCCCTGAATCAGCTTCGCCACGACATCGCCCGTGGCGTCGATGACCTCATGCGCCGTTTGACGGTAAAGCGGATCGCGGATCGCGTAGAGTTGCGCGAGGCGGGTGGGTAAGTCTTCCGAGGTTCGCAACAATGGCCGATCCGTCGCCCCCCGCAAGCGCTTCGCCAAAACATCGGGAAGCGCGTGCAGATAAACCACCGTGCCGTTGGCGCGCAACTGTTGCCGATTGGCGTCGCGCAGCACCACCCCGCCGCCCGTGCTCAACACGATTCCTTCGCGCTGCGTCAATTCCGCCAGCAACGCCTGTTCCCGCTCGCGGAAAGTCTCTTCGCCTTCTTTTGCAAAGATATCCGAGACGGTGCACCCCAGCCGACGCTCCAGTTCCGCGTCGCCGTCGATGAAAGGTTTACCGAGCAGCGCCGCCACGCGGCAACCGTACGTGGTTTTGCCTGCGCCCATCAGCCCGACCAGAAATAAATTGCCCCGATGCCATTGCATCGGGGCATTGTAAAGCAACTTTCCGTGTTCAGCGCAACTCAATCAGCGCACGGTTTCCACGGTGTCTTTGACGATACGCGGGGTCAGGAACACCAGCAGTTCGGTTTTGTTGCTGGACTTGTTGGTATTCTTGAACAAGTACCCCAGCAGCGGAATGTCGCCGAAGAACGGCACTTTATCCACATAGTCGAGGATTTCCTCTTCGTAAATGCCGCCGATGACCGCCGTATCGCCGTTGTTGACCGAGATCTGCGTCGTAACGTTCTTGGTGTCGATCGACGGCACCGAGTAACCGCCACCCAACTGAACGATTTGCCCGATCGAATCCTTGCGGATTTCAACGCCCATGATGATCCGGTTGTCCGGAGTGATCTGCGGCGTCACTTCCAGCCGCAACACCGCCGGCTTGAACTGAACCGTCGCCGGGTTGTTGGCCGATCCCGGCGTCACGTACGGAACTTCGGTACCTTGTTCGATCACCGCCTTCTGGTTGTCCGCCGTCAACACCCGCGGGCTTGACACCACTTTACCGCGGTGGTCGGCTTCCATCGCCGACAATTCGAGATTGACGAGGTTGCCGGAGCCCAAGTTGATCAACGTCATCGCCAGAGACCCCATCGGGCTGGCTGTCGGCAGGTTCACGTTCAATCCGCCAATATCGGAATAACCCGGATAACCCGCGCCTCTCGTCGTACTCGAAGCGATTTCAAACGGCGTCGGCGTCGTCGTGGTCCGCGTCACGGTTCCGTCGGTGTTCACCGTGACCGCCGGCGTGGTGGTCAGCGATCCGGTTGTTCCCACCGCGTAGTTGTTAAACGAAAATCCCGCTTGCGTTCCGAAGCGCACACCGAGCTGCCGACTGAAATCATCCGTCGCAATTACAATCCGCGCTTCGATCAACACTTGCCGTACCGTGATGTCGATCTTCCGGATCAACTGCCGGACTTCTTCCAGACGCGCTGCCGTATCCTGAACGAACAGAACATTGGTGCGTTCGTCGATCACCGCCGTGCCCCGCTTCGACAGGAACTTCTGCCCCGGATCGGACAACAATTTCTGGATATTCTGCGCTTTTTGATAGTTCATCTGGAACATTTCGGTGCGCAGCGGTTCCAGATCGTTGATCTGTTGCATCGCCTCAAACTTTTGCTTTTCCTTGAGCGCCAGTTCTTCGCGCGGCGCGATCAGCACCACCGAACCGTTCTTGCGCATGTCGAGACCCTTGGTCTGCATGATGATATCGAGCGCCTGATCCCAGGGAATGTCTTTCAAGCGCAAGGTCAAGTTGCCCTGCACCGTGTCGCTGGTGATGATGTTGAGTCCGGTAAAGTCGGCAATCACTTGCAGCACCGCCCGCACTTCGACGTTCTGGAAGTTCAACGACAGCTTGTCGCCCTTGTAGCCCTGCCGCGATCCCTGCGTCAGCTTGTTGGGATCCTCGACGATGGGTTTGACTTCCAGAATAAACTGTTTGTCGGTCTGATAGGCCGAGTGCTCCCACAGACCCTTGGGCTCGATCACCATCCGCGTCCTGTTGCCTTGGGTAAAGGTGTCGATCATCGCGACGGGTGTACCGAAATCGCTCACGTCCAGACGACGAGCCAGATTGTGCGGCAGATCCGTCTTCAGGAAATCGACGATCAACTGCTTGCCCTGTTGGCGAATGTCGATACCGACCGCGCTGTCGGACAGATTCACCACCACCCGTCCCTCGCCGCCTTCACCGCGCCGGAAGTCAACATCCAGCAACGAATACTGGACATCGCCCGGTTTGGCTTCGGCAAAATGCTGCACCTGCTGAGCGGTCGCCGTGGCCTCATCCTGCTTTTCGCCGGTCAGCGTCACGACCACGACCTTGCCTTCAAGATCGGCCTTGAACTGTTGCGGCTTGTTCAGATTCATCACGACACGGATTTTCCCGCCGCTCTGAATCAGATTGAGGCTGCGCAACACGTCATCGTCGATGGACTGTCGCGTACCGCCCAAGCCGTTGGTCACGTTGGAAAAATCCAGCGCCACCCGCGGCGGGTTAGCGATAGCAAAACCGACAGGCGCCTGAGAAATCGGCGAAGTCAGTGTAAAGCGGACGATCGTCTGTCCGGCGCCGCCCTTGGAAACCGCTACGCTTTCGAGGCGATTGGTTTGCGCCTGAACCGGCGTCGAAAAAGCCATCGTCGCCATCAAAGCCAAGCCCGTCGCCAAACCTATCGCTCGTAACCAGCGGGAAGTGACTCCCTTCCCGGGTTGAATGCTTTGGAGTGTCGTTGCCATGTCCATCGTCCTCATCACTTTTTCTCAGATTCCACCAAATGCACGGTGTTCGACCGATCCGTCCAGTCGCCCGTGCCATCTTGAACCAGCTCTCTGAGCTGGATCTCCGTTTCAGTAATCGAAATAATCCTGCCTCGGTCTTGCCCCATATGATTGCCGACGGTGACTTGATAAACGTCCTTGCCCGGCGCCTGAATCAGCGCATACATCACCTTGTCGCGCGACAATGTTCCCACCATCTTCAATCCGTCCAGCGGATACGCTTCTAACGGCTCCGGTGGGCGACCTTTATCGGGATCGCTCCTACTATCATCCTGTGTATTGATCTTCCGAGGGAAGAACGGGTCTTGCAATTTTGCGGCGTCGTAGGTAAACGGCTCGTATTCCTGAACCTCCGGAATCGGCTCGATCTTGCCGCGCATGCCTTTTCCTTGCTCGTTCATCCACGTCCGCAAATCGCCGTTCGGCTCGCCACAGCCCGCCAGCAAAAGAGGCAAGCAACCCAAAATGAAATACCATTTCTTCATTTGCCCGCTCCTGCCTGCGGCGCGCCCGGCTTCGCCGGTTGCGCTTTCTGCTCGGCCAACTCTTTATCATCGAGATAGCGGAAGGTTTTGGCCACCGCTTCCATCGTCAAAACGTTTTCCTTGTTAAGGGCGATCGCGATATCGCCTACCGTCACCACCCGCGGCAACGCCGCCACGTCGCTGACGAAACCGCCCATCCCGTGATAATCACCGGTCAGCTTGATGTTGATGGGGATTTCAGCGTAAAACCCGGTTTTCTTTTCCGGCGCCGGCTTGAACAAATCGAACTGCAAGCCGCGCGCTACGCCGGCCTGATTGACGTCAACCAGCAGAGCGTCGATCTCGGAGGCCGGCGGCAGTTTTTTCACCAGCGCACCAAACTCACGTTGAATCTGATCCAACTGTTCGACGTAGAGATCGTAGTTGATCGTTTTCACTTTGCGCTCGGTGTAGTCACCTCTCAGCCGCGCTTCGTCCCGCTGCCCTTTTTCGAGATCGCTAAACATGTCTTTCCAATAAAGGTAAGCGATTCCGAGAATAACGACAATAGCAACGATGCCCAGAAATACGGCTGCTTTTCGCCCGGCAGACCAGTTCCCTGCGTCCTGAAAATTCAGCGATCCCACGGTGAGATTCATGCTTTGCCTCCGCTCTGTCCTGCCGGCACCGGTTTTTTCGCCTCAACCACCGCCGCTTTGACGTCAAAGTTGAGCGTGAACTGGCTGATCGTCGCTCCCTTCTTGATCGCCACGCCTTTGCCGGGCGTCTTCTGATCCTGCTTGATTTCCACCAGCTTGATTTCCACCAGCTTCGGGTTGAGCAGCCACTTGGACGCTTCGATGTTGCGCATGAACGCCGACACATGGGCATTGGATTGCGCAAAGCCAACAACGGTCACCGTGTTGCCTTTCTGTTTCAACGACTGGAGGTACAGCCCCTCCGGCAACTGCCGCACCATTTGATCGAGCAGGTGCACTGCCTGACTGCGGTTGGCCTGCAACGCTTCGATCGTTTTCTTGCGATCAATCGCTTGCTTGATTTCTTCGCGCAGTTTGTCAACTTCCTTGATCTGCTTGTCCAGCTTGGTGATTTCGGTCTGGAGAATCTGGTTGCGCGCTTGCTGGGCTTCGATTCTGCTGTCGAGCCATTTCCAAATACCAAAGACAATCAAAAGACCGGCGACAACAGCAATCACCATCATCATGGTGAACTCGCGCTGTTTGCGCGCGCGCTTTTCCTGACGGTACGGAAGGAGGTTGATGCGTGGCCGACTCATTCGAAACTCCGCAAAGCAAGACCGCACGCCGTCAACAACAACGACGCATCCTGAGACAGTTGCTGCGCGCGCACACGTCCGGCGACTTTCATCAGCGCAAACGGATTGGCGGTCGTTACCGTTAAGCCGGTTTGTTTCGCCACCACTTTTTCAAGACCTGGAATCAACGCACATCCTCCCGCCAGAACGATCTGTTGAATTTGTCCGTACGTCGTTGTGGTACTGAAAAACTGCAACGCACGAGCGATTTCCATCGAGAGATTCTCGATAAACGGTTGTAGCACATCCTTCTTGTAGCTGTCCGGCAGGCCACCGCCTTTTTTGGCTGCTTCGGCTTCCGCCTGCGGCAATCCGAACGCTCGCTGAATTTCGATGGTCAACTGATTGCCGCCGAAATCCAACTCTCTCGAGAACAACATTTCCCGATTGTGAAAAACGTAGAAATGGGTGTTTTGCGAACCCATGTCGAACAGCGCCACGTTCTGTCCGCGCGCTTTCCCCGGCAACGAGGAAGACATCGCCGCGAAGGCATTTTGCATCGCCAGCGATTCGATATCGACCACTTGCACTTTGGCGCCGGCGCTTTCGGCCAGCGCCACGATATCATCGACCTTCTCCTTGCGCGCCGCCGCGATCAGCACTTCGACTTCGCCCGGCATGTTCGGCGCCGGTCCCACCACCCAGTAGTCCAGATTCACTTCGTCCAACGGGAAGGGAATCGACTGGTTGGCTTCCGCTTCCACCGTCAATTCCAGATCGTCTTCCTTCTGATCGGCCGGTACGGTGATGCGCTTGGTGATCGCCACTGCCGACGGCAAAGCCAACGCCACCGCCTTGGAGCTGCTCCCCAATCGCTTCAATCCGCGCTTGAGGATAGCGCCAACCTGATCAATGTTGGTAATATTGCCGTCCTGCACAAAATCTTTCGGCAGGCTCTCAATGGCGTAGCGCTCCAACTGGAATTTTCCATTGCGACCCGACAACTCAACCAGTTTGATTGAAGTTGTCGCGACATCAACTCCGATCAATGTCGAAGGCCGACCGCCGAGCAAAGATGAAAGACTATCGGTTAGCATAATTCAAAATGGATGGATGTTTTTCTACCAATTTACATTAAAATGTGAACGTAAGCCCTGAATACAATGAAATATCTGAAACCTTTTTACAAAGTGTTGTATGCTCGACTACAAAGTCCCTTAACATAACGCTCAAGTATTTTTCAAACCCATTTATTTAATTGTGATAACCCGCTGGTTTCTTTACCTTTCTTCCGTCATCCTGGGATTGGCCTTGGTGGCGGCTTTGCTGGGCGGTTTCGTCATCGCCCTGCTCTATCCGACGCTGCCCGATTTGGACGCGATCACCGATTATCAGCCTAAAATCCCGTTGCGGGTCGTCTCCAGAGAGGGCGTCCTGCTGGGAGAGTTCGGCGAAGAGCGGCGATCCGTCGTCCGCATCAACGACGTTCCGCAAGTCCTCAAAAACGCCATTCTAGCCGCAGAAGACGAAAGATTCTACTCGCATGGCGGTGTGGACTACGTTTCCATCGTGCGCGCCATCATCGCCAACCTGACCTCGGACAAGCTACAAGGCGGCGGCACCATCACCATGCAAGTCGCCCGCAATTTTTACCTGAGCCGGGAAAAAAAGCTGACGCGAAAATTGCGCGAAGCGCTGCTGGCGTGGAAGATCGAAGCCAACCTGTCGAAAGACCAGATATTCGAACTGTACATCAATCAAATCTTTTTGGGGCAACGCGCCTATGGTTTTGCCTCGGCCACCCAGATTTATTTCGGCAAAAACCTCGCCGACATCACCCCGGCGGAAGCTGCGATGCTGGCCGGGCTGCCGGCTGCCCCCTCCAAATACAACCCTCTGGTCAACCTGCCCCTCGCTAAAGGGAGGCAGGCTTACGTGCTGCGCCGGATGCGCGAGTTGAAGTTTCTGGACGACGCTGCTTACAACACCGCCCTGAACCAGCCGCTGGACATCCGCGTGCATTCGATCAGTTCTCAGGAACGTTCCGGGCTGCACGCCGAATACATCGCCGAGATGGCGCGGCAAAAAGCGTTTGAGGGCTACGGCAAAGACGCTTACACCAGCGGCCTGACCGTCTGGACGACGATCTCCGCCGAGATGCAGACCGCCGCCTATCAGGCCGTTCGGCAAGGCGTGCTGGACTACGACCGCCGCCACGGTTATCGCGGCCCGGAGAGCTACGTCAACTTGCCCGAGCCGCTCGTCGAAAATGATCCCGATCTCGTCGATCAGGCATTTCAGAATCTCACGGATCACGACAACCTGCTTGCCGCCATCGTTATCGACGCCAGCGCCGAGCAAGTTCGCGTGCTGATTTCCAACGGCACGATCACCACCATCTCCGGCGCCGGTTTGCGTTTTGCCCAAACCTCGCTGCCGCCGAAAGCGCCGGCCAGCATCCGGCTGCGGCGCGGCGCGGTTGTTCGCGTCGTTCAGGACAGCAAAGGCCAGTGGGCGATCAGCCAGTTGCCGCAAGCCGAATCTTCGTTCATCGCCCTGCAACCGCAAGATGGTTCCGTGCTGGCGTTGGTCGGCGGCTTCGATTTCGAGCGCAACCAGTTCAACCACGCCACCCAAGCCTTGCGCCAGCCGGGCTCGTCGTTCAAACCGTTCATCTACTCGGCGGCGCTGGAGAAAGGTTTTTCACCGGCCACCGTCGTCAACGACGGCCCCTTCTTCGTTCCCGCCGAAGAAGCCGGTGGACAGGATTGGGAGCCGAAAAACTACGGCGGTGAATACGAAGGGCCGATGTCGCTGCGCACGGCGCTGGCGAAATCGAAGAATCTGGTGGCCGTTCGCGTCTTGCAAGCGATCACTCCGCAATACGCCCAAGACTACATCACCAAGTTCGGCTTTCAGGCCAAGCAACACCCGCCCTACCTGACGATGGCACTGGGTACCGGCTCGGCAACGCCGATGCAGATGGCGAGCGCTTACGCCGTTTTTGCCAACGGCGGATTCCGCATCGACCCCAACTTCATCGACCACATCACCGACGCGCGCGGCAACACGATTTACACCCGCCCCGATCTGCCGAAAGGCGAAGCGCGGCAAGAAGCGATCGACCCGCGCAACGCTTTCATCATCACCACGATGCTGCGCGACGTCGTCGTTCGCGGCACGTCTGTCCGCGCGATGACC
>Ga0123357_10006502_pt1 | contig 14279 bp, 9 predicted proteins | sample TergutEmb28metaG_FD_89873 | JGI IMG/M metagenome (GOLD analysis project Ga0123357, IMG submission 89873) | Embiratermes neotenicus P4 segment gut microbial communities from Petit-Saut dam, French Guiana - Emb289 P4 | ecosystem: Host-associated > Arthropoda: Insects > Digestive system > Gut ... | reverse complement strand
CCTAACAACTCGTTGAAACGAAAAAAACCGAAAAAAAAAAAAAACCATAAAAAAAAAAAAAAAAAAAAAAAAAAAAAATTGTTTAATATGTCACCACTTAAATTAGCAAGGAAAGAGTACTATTTCCATTTAGGAATGACTTGGCAACAACAAAATATGCTACATTACCAGACAGCAGAGTCATTATTGAGACGATGACAGTCAATCAATAAATTCACATAATAAAACCAACAAGATGCACTAATTTCTCAAATTTATTTTTGGAATAAAATTCTACATGCTTTGGACAGTTCCTCTGTCCATCATCAGGAGTTTTTCACTGAACACACAGCAATGGTACATGTCATACATGTTTGCTGACAGCTGGCCAAAACAAGTAGAGTTTTATTCCAAAAATTAATTTGAGAAGTTAGTGCATCTAGTTGGTTTTTTAATAAGAATTTGTCATGATGCATGGTCACCTGAACGTCAAATGAGTCAATCAATCAGCAAAGAAATTTTCCAACTTTCATTACCATGTTCACACAAGCTCACCAATGGATCCCACCCGAAGTAAGCCAAATTCTTTCCACAATCTATTTACGTTAAGACCCACTTTCATACATATGATCCAAACTATGCTTAGTTCTCCCAAGTGATTTCTCCCCTTCAGGTTTTGAGACCAACATTTTACACAAGTTGTGCTTAATAAAATTCATACTAAATGATACTCTTGCTATCCAGTTTTCAAGATCATGGTCTACAGAAACTCCTGAAGTCTTCTGTTGTTGCTTAGGCCATGATACAGAAATTATTCAAGTTTCAGGCCCTCCATAACCCACGTAACACTCTAATACTTTAGGCAAGGGTCTGTCAACTGCGTCTTCATCAAAACCTAATCTGGTGAATAATGTCTGAATCACTCTTCTACCATTGAGCATCACGGTGACCTTCCATAGCTTGGAGCCATATCTGGCACCTACACCATGAGACCACACCATGCTGTGGCAATAAGCGACCCATTAAAATTGAACTAACATATTTTGTTGGCAATAAAATATCTGCTGTGTCAGTATTTCACACCCTACACATAAGTCTGGTCTGAAAGATTATCTTCTATTCTAGTGTAAAGTAAAATGTTCTACTCACCAGGTATGGTAAGGTTTTAGTATCACCTACATAGGGTGATAACTGCATGGCTGTGACAGTCCCAAATGGCACTGTGTACATTGGGTAGATATCACTTTTATGCAAGTCCCAAACATGAATCCTATAAAAAGAGAATTAATACGAGATTTTAAGATTCTTACAGCAGTGTTTCTGAAGGTTCGAGTCTTATGGGATGTTTTGCAGAGTTACTGGATAAATAGCTCCCTACTATTTACAAGAGACACAGTGTAACATCCGTGAAGACTTGAATCTACTAAAACATGTACTGCATATGGCTATAAGTTTTCTTTCATGCAGAAGGGTTTGCAAAACATATACACAAAAAGAACCAAGTGTTGTTATTCAGGTGTCTGTTCAGAAGGAAGTGTTATTTATAACTTTGTTTTGATGGAAGAAATGCATGTATATCTAAATACAATCATTCAGAAATAAAGAATTTGAAAGCCACCAGAAATGTGTGCCTGATGGCTGAATATTAACAAGGAGATTACCAAAGCAGGTGAAAATAGTACTGAAAAAAAATTAATATTCTGCTAATTAAACTGTCTTCATAGGCTGTTATAGTAATGGAGTGTATGGTCAGGAAATTGATGAAAATTTCAGGTAACCTCAGCAATTATTCTGAAAAGTTACAGCTTATAAGTTAAGACATTTTCAATGATAAAAAGAATCTTAGAAAATTATCCAGTTACCTTGATGAGGAGTCTAAAGCAAAGAAGATGAAAGGCTTGGAACGAGACCACTGAATTGCAACAACAGGTTGTCCCTCACCAATAGAAACACCTGTTCCTGCCAATGTTGCAAGGGGTTTTTCTGAAGCCCGAGAATGCAGCCTCACTGTCCCCATCCCACAGCCAACCTGCAATTAAGAATCCATGTCATTATGCAGCACACATGCACATGTACACGTACACACACACACACACACACAATTTCAATTTTTTACTCTATTTACTGAACTAGTATACATAAAAATCCTCTTTCACTTATTTGTGTTCTTTTACTGGATGCTGGGTAAACATGAGAAATTGTGATTTAAGTACATTGCTGATTCACTATCAGCTGCCATGCATTTAATGGACATTCACATGCACACACTGTCTGCTGTTATTTCATCACTTGGCAACCATATAAAGCCTCAAGTGATCACTATGCAACAGTATACCAGTAAATAAGAAACACTGATCAGTATGAATATATCCACAAAATGATCATAATTAATAAGCATTGCCATAATTTCAGTATCAGTGACAGGTGAAAGGAACATATAGAGTGACAGAAATTAAGGTATGACACTGCTGCTTTGAAATGCAGCCTGTATTTTCAGAGCCTTTTCTGTGCCCGTATTGACAATAAACTAACCAAACACCTCACTTCATGGAGCAAAGTTCTTTCTGAAAGTCACGAAATTCCCCGCCTTGTATGGAACCTGATGGTTCAGTAGAATATTCACCAAAAGACTGCCACTGGCTTCTCTTCTGAGTCTTACGAATCCAGTCCACTATCTTTCAGCAATTTCTTTAATATCACTTTTAATATTATCCTACCATCTATATCTATGCTTTCTAACCAAAACTATGTACATATTTCTCATGTTTCCCATATGTTTTACATGCTCCATCCTTCTCGTCCTCCTTAAACGTATAATATTTAATGAACAGCACAATCTGTGGAGCTCTTCATTTTGCAGTTTCTTCCAGCCTCCTGGTACTTCTGCCTTCACTAATAATAAAAATAATACCATATTTAATCTTTAATGCAGTGTACTCACCAGAAAGTAGGGTTCTCCATACAGGCAAGGTTCTATGCACTTCACTTCTGTAAATTCATCTGCAAATAAATATGACAAAAATCAGGACGCGAAAATAACTTTAAAAGGTGAATGACATGTTGCAACCCTAAACATGTGGAAAGATATATCAGTTTTGTATGAACTTACTCACCCACATTTGGAATGTAAAACTGTGGTGTTGGCTTGCCACCACTTCTCAGACTGTGCACTACACATCCTGTATTGGCTCCAATATAAAGATGATTGTAATCACAAGCATCAAGTTGTAGGTCAAAACATGTCAGATTGAAGCGCAAGTTATTATCTCTAAAAGAAGAGAAGTGGAAGTGGTAAAATCGTGTCCAGACGTTAATTGATTCTGACAATACTTTCAATATCTCGGAGTACATAATGTCAACTGGTAGGATGGGTAGTGAACAATACCTTAAAAAGTATGGGAAATGTAGGATGGGAGAAGATGTCAGATATGAAATACTATCCTGAGACTTGTCTGGATGAAAGGATAAAAGCCATAAATACCTTGAGACTGGGTAGTCAGAGTGGTGACTATGATTCATACTAGACACCTCTGAAATATAAGATACGTGCACTACTATTTCAGCCAAATACCTCTGCCAAAAGCTAACTCAACAAAAATGTACAATACTCAAGGCTGTAATTATTTATGTTACATATTGTAATCTTGATAACAGAAATTCTGTTATCCATGTAAGGAATCTTTCCACAGTCATTTTATTGTTATATATTATGTCATTCTCCCCAAGGTTTCAATCTTCAGTGAGCATAACAGACAAGCAAAAATGAATATATGCACTCGCTGTTGTAATTATGCAAGATGCAACAACAGTATGTACTTAAGTTACCAAGTGATGCATTAGGCCGTTAAGTGATTAACCCCATCCATCGGATACTGAGACTCACTGTCCTATGAGCACAAGGGAACACAGGTCTGCCTCAAACTGCTTTACATATGTATTTCAGAGACATTTTACCCTTTCAAGAATTCTCTCTTTGCAACAAATAAAAATACACATGAACGTGAAATTTCATTTTGAACATCCACTTTAAACCAGAATGACACAAAAAGAATTCTATATAATTTCTATGATTTTTTTTTCTTCTTTAATCAGTGTATCTTTATACATCCTTCAGGCAAAATCATAAACTTTTGACTATTACACTCACATAAACTGGCAGGTAAACACTAGGATCACCACATTTTTCTAAAAATGGGCAGATGAATATAGCAGGATATAGAGAGTTTACTGTGTATCAGAAAACAGAAGACAAACTAAGTACTCACAGTGGGATTGTGTCCGTAAGTGAGAATGCTGAACTACACACCAGGCGCACTCTGCCCCAGTGAGCCAGTCCCAGATCCGAGTATGGCATTCCATTCAGGTGACCTTGTTTGTAACTCTGGATCACACTCCATATGATAACTCTACCTACCTCATCCAAACTGCATATCTAAAAGCCACAGTATATGTTAACCCAACATGAAAACCCTGTGGGACAAAACTGTGGCAGCAGTACCTAATTACAGATTAGACATAATGGTTCAGAATTTTACTGGCATCATGAAGTTGAATCGTTGAATGTGAAATTAATATCATTCTAATCCACTCCACTCCTCATCTACTGCATAGCAACCTGCGTCAGAGTCCACACTGTTGTCACATGCATTACTGCACCTTTTCAATATAATATCCTTGTAAACACATTTGCATTAGACTTCTTACAGTTTCTAAAACTGTTACCACAGTTGTGTTCCTTACTGACAGTACTATGATCACTACCATTAAAACAGATACTATTGTCACTATTGTAGTGACTAGTAGCATTCACCTTTATATGATTAGTGAATGGAATACCCAACGTCAGCATTTTTCAGATGCAGACCTCAAAAACTACATGAAAACTGGATTTTATTTCAAGCTGCACTTGTTTTTGGAAAGCTTAGGCAATACAACATGGCTGTCACAATTCATTGCATCCAATACACTTTGTTTTAAACTGCAACTTGTATGCCTAGTTCTGGAAACAGAAACTGTTTGCAGTGTTCCATGATGTTTGACAAAATTTACACGTAAGAGCACCAAGATTTTGATTTGCTTGCACTTAAGATCAGATCTAACTACTAGTTACAGTCATGTGTGTGTGTGTGTGTGTGTGTGTGTGTGTGTGTGTGTGTGTGTGTGTGTGTGTGTGTGTGTGCATGCACACATACAAGCATCAGAGTGAGCTACACTTAAGGAAAACATCAATGGATAGATATGAAAGCAGGAGTGAAAATCATTTGTTTGTGTTCATGATAACAAACTAAGGATGTGAAAAATAACAAAGGCTGATAGTTAAGAAAATATGTTAAAATGTAAGTTAAAAGAGGATAAATTTCAAAAAAGGCATTTAAAGTTCTTTAGATGGATTAAAATACTCTAATTTGCATGGCAAGGAACCTTAAATAAGACAAAATATTTCTTACCAGTAGCTCAAAAAGTGACTAAAAAAAAAAAAACCAGTATCACACAAATTTCACTGTTGTGTATGTAAGTATTACAGAGGTGGTGCACAAATTTTGGGTGCGTAGCTGCCTGGGTGATGACATTTTGTACAGTGGCACCTACTGCAATATCTGCAGTGTTATTATTACAGGTTGCAGGGGCATCAGCATAGCTGCAAAAAGCGCCCATTAGCTCTGTCATGCCTGTCCATCTGTTTGTAGGAATGCCTGTGAAATTTGATTTTGGTGACTTCTATGAAAATGTATTGAGAAAACTCCAAATTTGATTAAAGTCAGGAAAAAATGTCACACTTTCTGTACGGTTGGCAGCAAAATTAAATCGCTATGAAAGCTCCTTCTTCGAATGACATAGTATCAGGCAGTAATAACAGACACGGAGGTATAAGTACTATGTTAAAACACCACAGTGTTATTTTATATGTACATTGCCTATCTTGTTACACCTTGCATACAAAAATGTGTATCAGTTCACATGCACTGAGAAGAAAGTGCTGGATAACAGTGAGGTTCACAGGACACTCCAGAATTGTTGGCCCTCATTATGGAACTCACTTCATGTCACCACTTCAGCATCTATTATTTGGCGGTGACTCCTAGAGCTTTAAAAAATTTGTGGTCCCTTGTACTATATACATGACTGAATTTCAGACCAGATTTTACTTTCAGCGTAGTCTAATGGTGTGATGACATTTTGGAGTTTCCCTTTCACAAGACTGTCTCTAAACTCAAGCAAATTAGATCAGAAGTGAAGCCTTAGGGGAAGTGACCCTGTGTCATAGGTAAGTAGTAGACACAGTCTTCAGAACCACTCAAATTTGACGGCATAATTTAATTTTACCTGAGTTGGTGAAAGTTCAGATGCTTCTGATACATGAGATTCCACTTCATTTCCTACCAGTGGCTGCAATGCAACAACCTTACCAAGATGTCCTTTGTCTTTCAAAATTTCAGCTGAAAGTAAATTCTTGGTTTTAGGTGAATAATTCACACAACAATATTAAATATGGTCCAGTATGGTCCAAAAGATATTTCAGGAAAATCACTGACATGCCACATTTCTAAATACAGAACATTCAATTCTCTTTACCTGCCTGCATATAACAGTGATGGCAGTTCCTACAATACCTAATATTATAGGAATGTATGTACTTCATGGCTAAATACAGAGTTAGAAAACACAACATAAATTTCACATGACACTTAGACAAGCTGTGTTAATGTTCATAATGAAGGAATATGGAATTTTGAATCCCCTAGTACCATGGGGATGGTGATGGGATTTTAAGTCATTTTGCAGGTACCAGAAGACAGAGAGAAAAAATGCAGTGTTCTGTCAGCTGGGTCATGTGCATAATCTGTTACAAGAATACAGTGCTTAACTGGCTGGACTATGTACCATAAAAGTAGTGCAATGCACAGCCAATTGGACAAATATGTATGTGTTGTTACAGTAGTGTAACAATTATCCAGCTGTCCTTACAGTACCGCTAGTACGTAAATGTCCTTAGTCAACACTCAGTTTTGTTTCTCCAATTACAAACACATTTGATTTTTTAAAATAATTTCAAAAGAAATAGCATATTAACAGCAAAATAAACATAAATAATGGCTGGAAAAATGCCCTTAACAATGTCATATTGTCAGCTGAAGACAGGGTATGATATTACAGAATGTCAGCTGATGAAAGCATGACGCATCACAGGATGTCAGCTGAAGAGAGCAGCACATCACAATATGTCCAGTGAAGACAGTGCATGATATCACAGACTGTCAGCTGAAGAGTTCAACACATCACACAATGTGAACTGGAGATAGTGCAAGATTTCACAGAATGTCAGCTGAAGAGAGTGCAAGTCAGCACAACATGTCAGCTGAAGACAATATATAATATCAAACAATTTCATAGAATGATCAGTGTTCTAGATAAGTTGAACAAAGAAAGACAACTCAAATACAATAGGTAAAGGATTGTATCTAAATAACAGTGAAAATATCTCAGTCTGTCTTTGCTATTCATGCAATTCCTTCTTTATACTCCAAAACTGCAAGCTTATTTGAAATTTCAAACTGGTAGTCTTGATAAATTTTTGCAACCACATTATTATTTCATTTGTCTTTAATAATGTCTCTGTGTATTTTTTACTGCATAATGTTCTTAATGTTGCTACCGTAAGACAATCATAATGTTGCAGGCAGCCATATATATAACATGAGACATAAATCATACCTGAATTGTTTCTTCATTAGAAAGTTTCCTATTCTCCGCTCTTAGCATTGTTATATCATAGCCAAATAATCATGTTGTATCTATGAAACTAAAACACCATGGATTATGCAACCACTGTGACTGGCAATAACATACATGACAACACACTTTAGTTACCTGTGCTGTAGGTTGGTGATCGTAAGACCCATTCCCTATGTTCAGTTTCAACCTTCTGGTGACAATGAGAGTTCTCTCTCAAGTCCCACATACAAAGTGACCCATCTTCCTGTCCTGCAAACACTAAGTTGGCTGTTGAAGTATTGAAACAAGCTGCAGTAATTTCATGAACAGCCACAAGAATCTTCTGTGGTAATGATGGTTCTAGAATACTCCATATTGCTATCATGCTCCGACACAATGACAAATTGTCCACCTGCCTATCCCCCTGGGAAAGACAAAAAAAGAAAGAGAAAAAAACTTTAACTAAAATTGTTATTGCCTCTGTTTTAGGCATGAACTGCATGTTGCTTCTAATAACTTTTGGAGGACTAATTAATTTTAATGAAACTGGGTAGAAAGCCAATTCTGTCCTGAAAATGAAGGCAGAAGTTTCTTTCAAAATGTTAGTTACCTATATGGCACACTACATGGCACAACATACCAGCAGAGTGTAACATCAGTACACACTTACTGCCATGAGAACCTTAAATCTCATCTAAGATATTTTATTCCTGAAGGATGGGTTTTGAAGGAAAATGAGGAGAAGAAGGGAAATGCAAAACTTATCTTTTCTTAACTTGTTTATATTGTTATTCCAACATGTATAAATATTTCAATTTTCTAAGATGATTATTCCTTTAATAATATATTAAATTAAGGCACAAATGCTAACATGCATAATGTATAGTACTGCACTTAATGATTTAAAAATGATATAATGCCCAGGATAACACTGCTCTATTGAAACATATCCATCCTTCATGATACTTACAAATACTGTGTTATTGTGAACACTTAGTAAAAGGCTGGCATGATGACGTGGAAAACAGACAATTGAAATAGGCCTGTCAGCTAAAAAGGGAACTGATTCCACACCAAGAGATATGTAGCCATCACTAAATGGAATATCCATCATATTTCTATGAAGCTTGTTGGCACTGGGCATCTCTCTCTCTTCCAGTAACACCAGAACAACCTGAAACATTAACAGAACTTTTATATAGCACAATATGCATAGTAAAAATACCATTAATTGTTTCACTACTACAGAGTGGAAAATAAGTGGGCAACATATTGTAGTAACTTGTTGCTGCCTCTGGGAACTGCGCTACAATGCTAGAACTCAATCTAGCTGTCCAAAGGAAACTGGGTGGACATAAGCTGACTGGTGTTTCAGCCAATATCAGTATAATGTGTATGTGTGTATATGTATCTGTCAGTACAGGAAGGAATGGGCAAACCTAAAACTAAACAACTGAGTATGTTACATATTTTCAAATTAGTAAGATAACCCAGTTGTAAATACACAGTTCTATGAAGTTTAAATTATGAATAAAACATATTATGATGAGTACTACCATACTCATATGTTACTCAAGCTAGTACACAAGCCCATCTGATGCCACATTTCCAAAAGAATCAAATCTCACCCTACTCTTCAAATAAAAATGAAAGAGTACTAAATGAATGGCACAAGACCTTAAATGAGCAGCTGAAGTTATTTAGATGATTTGGAATCCAAGGGTTCATAACCATTATCACACATGCCCTCCATCACACACTCTCCTTTACCAGTTATGTTCACAGCTCACCCATGTGTTCCTCTACTATCCATTCATAATTTCATATATTACTCTAACATCAACATCATTCAACCAAACATCTGTTACGAATAAAAGTGTGTATCATTTGAAATGATTTGTAAGACCAACTTGATGAAACAGTTGTGATTTCTTAATCAACCATTAGCTCAACATGTTTCGGGCACCATTATGCCCATCTTCAGGAGCGCAAGTCCATATACTACTGCATATGGTTTTCGGCACTTAATGTGCTGGCTGGAGTCTTGGGAATTTGGCAGGCAAGTCGTGTGCACCGAGTAGAACATCAAAAGTGTGTATCATTTATTGCAATGTTGTATCATTAACAAATACATACAAATAAATAAAACTGGTTTGTCTTGCCATATTTCAACTAGTGTAATTCCCACTGAAAGTTCAAAGGCAGAATGTACTAATTTGTAAACTTTTGTACACTTATCTCTCTCCCTTTTTTTTTTTTTTTTTTTGTTCCTTTCATTGGCTTTTCAAAGTAAACTCTACATAAAGATTGCCGTCTTCCGGAATATGACGCCGTGTAGTTTGGTAGACAGTAACCCACAAGATATTAAACTTTATAGCTTGTGCCATGAGAACCTAAAATCTCAGACAAATTCTACATACTTGTCCAGCTGATAATAGAAAGTGGCTAAGCCTAACAGCATCAACCTTCAGCCTCTCTTTCCAGGAATCTGAATCATCTTCCACAGAGTCTCCTCCAACTCCAAGATGGTCCTGGAATGAGTACAATATAATTTACTGGTCAAACTAAAACGCAGAATACTGACTACAAAAATTTTAAAAATTTCAGATTAAACCTGAGTACAAAATATCAACTTCCAAAGCATTTTACCAAGCTGTCCTGCCAGAACTATTAAAAGTTCGCAGCTTGCATATGGACTGAAAATGCGACATCAAAGTGTGTCTCCAGAGTTATATTTCTTCAAAGTTTGTCAATGGAAAGGTTATCTGTAGAAAATACAGGTAGCTGCTTACAAAGGTAAAAATTGTAACATTTTATTTTGATGAATCTTATATCGCCTCTGAAATCCATTACAACTAAGTCCACACAGCACAGTCTTTTCTGTAGAAGCTAAGTAGTTCCTAAGCTAATCAAGAAATTCCCTCTATTTTATGGAAACTGACCATTTATTACAGTGTACACAACAGCCAACCTCTTGTCCCTGTCTGGAGCCAAATGAACCCAGTCCACATCCTCCCATCCCATTTCTTTAAGACACATTTTAATATTATCATGTCTGGATTTTCAAGTGTCTTTCTTACTACAGATCTTGTCAACAAAATCCTGCATGAATTTGTCTTCTCCCCCACACACACCACATGCCCACTCATACCATCTGCCTTGATACGATCAGCCTAATAATATTTGGTGACCTGTACAAATCACAAAACTGCTCAGCATATAGTTTTCTCCAGCCTCATCCATTATACCAAAGTTGCAATATATAACACCCTTCAAGATAAATGTACAGCAGTAATTTCTGTATTTAAATCTAACACAATAATTATTCTTAACTAAATTTAAGTCACAAATATTACCTGTGAAAAGAGTGTAATGTCATCCAATAAGCTGTTTCTTGTCTGAAAGGACACCGGTTTCTGGGTCCACTTATTCTTATATTTTATTTCATCAGTTTGGACTTCATCACACAGATTGTCTTCATTAGTCTGCACATGTGCCTGTATCATAGGAAACACAGTTGGAATATAAGTAAAACATCTGAGTTTGATGGGAGCCATCCTCTGTGTTGTAGTACTAACTAAAATATTGTTTGGTCAAAAACACAACAATATATTCAACAATGTAGAGTTTGCTACATGTTTTGGTTACAAGTAACCATCATCAAGCAGACATTTCAGTACATGGACATGACATGTTCGGTGCTTACAGTATGGGATCCCATACTGTTTACATTTGCTGTGTAGAGTATCAGACAAACAGACTGATAAACTGTTCAATATGTAATATCTTAACTAATGTATTTTTTGAAATTATATATGAATCTATCAGTGTAGGTCTATCAGGTTCGTATATAATTTCAAAATTGTAAATTCATTTAATAATTACTTCCTAATAAATGCAGATAAAATTATTGATAATAATAGAAATGATAAAATAGGACAGTCAAACAACAACAACAACAACAACAATAATACACTAAGGTATATGCTTCAAATTTTAAGCACCCTTTCCCAAATATTAAATTTAAATACACATCAACTAGTGAGAATGAGAAAATTATTAAACAAGAAAAAAAATTATGAATATGATAAAATCTCAGTCAAAAATTTAAAATTGAGTGCCCCTTTTATTAGTTCTCCCTTAACATTCATACAGATGTAATTATCCCTTTCCTCAGTTATCTTTCCAACTAGATTAATATTTTCAATTGTACAACCAGTATTTTAAATATGGTGAGAGATATGATATTTCTAACTTTTAGACTTATACATTTATTAACTTCTTTCTCCAAAGTTTTTGAAAAGGTTATATATACAAGAATTTATCAACATATAAGTCAAAATAATACACTTGTAAATGAACAATATGGGTGTAGCTGAAACTCTTCACAATAAAATGTCTCTTATATATTAATAAATGAAACTTTATTAGGCATGAACAATATATTTACTCTATTTCTATAGTAAAACCAACTAGATGCACCAATGTACGTACATACAGTCTTGAATTCCTGATGATGGACGGAAAGACCGTCCGAAACATGTAGAGTGTCATTCCAAAATAAAATAAATTTGATACATTGGTACATCTAATTGCTTTTATTATAGAAATAATATTATGATGCACGGCCCTATGAATGTCAAAAATATATTAACTATAGGTGGCATATACTGTGACTTAGAGAAAGCCTTTGATTGTGTTAATCGTAATATTTTATTATCTAAACTGGAACTCTATGGAATAGTAGGCAAATTTAATGCATTGATAACATCCTACCTTTAAGAAAGATATCAGGGAGTATTAACAGATAATAACAAAACTCATAATAGTACCTCTTCCAGATGGCAGAAAGTCAACATGGAGTTCCACCGGGTTCAATTCTTTTTCCATTACTCTTTCTTTTTTATACCAATTGTCTGCCTCAGTTAACTAAGAATGCTAAAATCGTCCCATATGCTGATGACACTAGCATAATAGCAAATAACCCTAGCTCTAAAGATTTTAAAATTAACATGAATAAAGTTTTGTAAATATAAATGAATGGTTTAAAACTAACTAGCTATCATTAAACTTTAAAAACTGCATTATTTGCAATTTAGGACTAAAAATAGTCAAGAATATAGTGTAAATATCAGTTACAATAACAAGCATATTACCAATATTTCAAGCATGGTCTAATTATTCGCGAAACATTATCATGGAGAAATTGCAATGATCAATTAATGTCTAAATTCAGCTCTGCCTGTTACACATTCAGAACTGTAAAAGCTATCATGTCACAAGAAACTCTAAGGATGACCTATTTTTCCTACATACACTCTGTTATGACTTATGGTATAATTTTCTAGTGTAACTCGCCCTACAGCATTAATATTGTTAGGATCCAAAAAAGGATAATCAGAATTATTGTAAATTCTAGAACCTAAAACTTTTACCTTTATATTCACAGCATATACTTTCCCTATTATAATTTGTGGTACAAAACAAAGATCAATATAAAACAAATCAAGAGATTCATAGCATTAAAACTAGATATAGCACTAATATTCTCCCACCAATATCAAATTTAGCAATATTTCAAAGGGGAGTCTACTATTTTGGAATTAAGGTTTTCAATCAAATTCCATCTAGCATAAAAAGTTTGTCTCATGAAATGAAATTATTTAGACCTGTCTTAAAAAGATTTATTCTTTCTATGTAATTTTATTCTATAGATGACTATTTTAATTGCAACAACAATTAATGAACTTAGTCTCATATAAGGTATTTTAATTGCAATTATTTTATTTTACCACAACCATTTTTATATCATTGTATTATATTTCACACATTTCTATGAAACTGCAACTATAATTTATAGACATCTAGACATCTGTCTCACATAACATATTAAAGCTGTTAATCACAAACTGTTAAATACTCAACAAGGTTGACAGTTATAACCATAATTATGCCAATTGCTAATTATCAGCAAGTGCTTATTACTGATTATATATTATTATTGGTTATGTATGCATATGTGACTTACTGTACTGTCTGTTGACTATATCTTCATCCATATGGATTTGTAACCTTATATGGATCCATGCAATGTGAATAAATGCAATGAATAAAATTAGAAATATTGCTATTTGGGAAGACTGTTCGAGTTGCATACTGTAGCATGTAGTGTTGTAAGTGTTAATAGTGGTACATTTTACAACATTAGTTACTTTTGGTTGTCTAACCTTTGAGGACTGACATTCTTTGAATTTCACAAGAAACTTCAATTTTTATCTGACCAAGGACAGTGGTATTATCATCATCATGTTCCTGAAGGGTTAGGCGTGTTTCCTGTTCCTTGATCCTCAAGATGAAGTTGGTCCCTCCATCTCTTCCTTGGTTGTCCAATGTTCCTTCGTCCTTTTGGTTTATATTGTAGTGCTTGTTTTGGTAGTCTCTTTGTGTCCATCCTCTGTACATGCTGTAGCCACTTTTTCTGGTACTGTTTTATTTCCTTTACTATGTTCTGTGCTCCCATTTTTTGCCTAATACATTGATTCTTTTCTTTATCTAGTTTTGTTATTCCAAGTAAGTGTCTCAAAAAT
>Ga0123357_10006501_pt1 | contig 14282 bp, 14 predicted proteins | sample TergutEmb28metaG_FD_89873 | JGI IMG/M metagenome (GOLD analysis project Ga0123357, IMG submission 89873) | Embiratermes neotenicus P4 segment gut microbial communities from Petit-Saut dam, French Guiana - Emb289 P4 | ecosystem: Host-associated > Arthropoda: Insects > Digestive system > Gut ... | reverse complement strand
GGGTGCCAGGGTTGGTTACACAAACATTCGTGGTTTGGATGTGTTGTTGATGAGTGTGTGTGGCCCGTGGTTCCCCCCGGTGATCATCAACCAGCGGCTACGTAAAGGTTCAGCTCATTCATCACGTGGTGCTACGAGACTGATACGCGATGGGCTAAGTGTTTTACGCCGTTCCAGTTTGGGTGGGCGTCAAGTGTGGCTGCGGGCTGATTCTGGGTTTTACAGTCACCAAATCGCTGAGCTGATCGAAAACCAGCAAGGCTGGGTGTCGTTGACCATCAAAACCAGCCAACCAGTTAGAGCGGCGATCGCCACCATCAAAGATGATGCGTGGACAAACATCAAATATCCCCAAGCCATGTGGGATGAAGACACCCACACATGGGTTTCACAAGCCCAAATCGCTGAAACCAGTTTCGTGGCGTTCGGATCAACTAAACACCGTCTCCCTGCCCGCCTGGTCATCCGCCGAATCCCCGACTATCAAGTAGATCGCAAGATCACTGCCGGTCAAGATCCGTTGTTTGCCTGCTGGCGCTACCACGCGTTCATCACAACTGTGCCATCCGAAGCCTTCAACACGGTCGATGTCGACCGAATCCACCGGCAACACGCGGTCATCGAACAAGTCAACTCGTCACTGAAAAACTGTGCCCTCGCCCATCTGCCGTCGGCTAGTTTCGCTGCGAACATGGTTTGGTTAACCTGTGCGACCATGGCCTTCAACCTGGCCCGTGGATTAGCCAGCCTCACCGGGGATGACCAGCTGACCATGGCCACACCCATGATGATTTGTCGTCGTCTAATCCAAATCCCAGCCAGAATCAGTCACAGTGGACGACAAGTCATCATGCACCTACCCGATAATTGGCGGTGGGCCACCCAATGGCTAACCCTGTTCAACATCACCAACCGCGTATCAACCTGAACAAACCCCACACCCACAAACTCGCCAGATCAAAAGGAACCACCAGTGGAAAAGCCGGGCACACCGGCAAGTCCGCCACACCCAAAACCAAACCAGCAGCACACACCACAAACACACACCATGTCAAAACAACATATCACACCACAGCAACCCGGTCGGTGGATTCAGGTTTAGATTTGTACCAGAAGATGTGGGACGGTAAACCACTTGGTGGCAACGACTATGTGTTGTCTACCGATGAGAAACCAGGCATTCAAGCGTTATACCGTCAAAGCTCAACCCAACCGTTAAGACCTAGATCAATCAACTAGGCGTGTCGAACTCGACTATAACCGAGGCGGCACCATCACACCATGGTGACGCCCACCAGCCAAATCAAATGACAGCTAACACGCGCCACCGATTGAGCCATCACTAACAACACCGAGACGCCATCAGTGCGGCACCTAACCCGCGTTGACATGACCATCAAACCCCGCCGGCTTAAGCCGGCGGGGTTTTTATAATCTTCTGGCTATTGTAATTGTCTCGATGACACACTATTGCGAGCTGATCAAAGCAGCACATGTCGTTCTCCGTAACGCCACAACGAACCCGCTTTGAGGAGAATCCGGGTCGCTCAGCGGGCTGCCGTCATGGAGAGATGACAGTGACAATCGTCAAGATACATGTCACAGACGTTTGAATGTTCACCTACGTCCGTAGCAGGAGCCACGGGCTAAATGGTACATCCTCTGTTGCAACACGACGCGAAACGATGGTGGGTTCGGTTCGCAAGAGTTCACTGGCCAGGTATCTGGGCCCTGAGAGGTACTATTGCCGATTTCGACAGTCTTCCCATTAACTTGCTAATTCTCCCAAAACATTGCAAACAGGTACAGATTTGGATACGCCAGGTACTCTGCATTTTCGCATCCATCAGCAAGTATCAGTGAGTGAATTTGGGTGATGTCGGGTGTAACGAAATGTCAGAGCAACTGCTGTAACAACCAACCAGGTTAGGTGTCAACGCCGCATCGCATCACTTCAGTGCTAATCCATCCCCACGCTGCAACTGAGTCATTTCTTTTATCCGTCCTTAGTTCTTGCATCTCACTCCTCACATTCGTGATGGCCGCCATTTTGTCCCGCTATTCAAGCCGAACGGAAATCACGATGCCCAGCGACGTTCACCAGGACCTGTTCGACTTAGCAGACATGTGGGAGCATTTGGAAGATGCGGCGACCACAAGAACATCCGTGGGCATTCACCATCCCGTTCCACTCAGCTTCGGGGCACCCTTGAGAATTGCCATTCTTGTTTTGACGCGTGACATCCTTGACGCTGTCACGCCGGCGGCTCGCATTCTTGGGGTGCTGGATTCAGAAAGTGTCGATGCCATCTCGCCTTACGATGTCGCCGCCACACTCCACCTGATGGCTCAACGCTCCCTGGAAAAAGCCGAAGAACCAGGATGGCAGGTACTGGAGCTGGTTTTGCGCGATCTCATTGAGGGCGTTGCCAATGACGGTAGAAGGTTGCTCGGCTATGAAGAACCGGTAACTAACTGTCCGGTGTGCGGGAAACCTGTAACTGCAGATGGTGATGTTCTGACCTGCCCAGAATGCGGCCCAAGAACCGCACCCGTGTACGTGACCTGTACGCAAGCTGCCGAATTGATAGGTGTACCCACTGCCACTGTACGCAAAGCCTGCCAACGTCACCTCACACCACTAGCAGGCACACGACCAGCCCAATACCGTCTCGACCAAATACAAGCTCTATTCCCCTCAAAATAGTATCCGAGAAACGCACAGAATAGGTGAACTAGCATATAGAAACAAACTTCAACTAGCCACGGACAAGTGCAAACACGTTCAAGGAACGCCAGGTCGTCAGGGTGTCGTCATTGAAGACCATGACATCGCATCGACCGGCGCTCAATGTCACACAGCGCGACCATGGCGTCGCGTTGACAGAGCTGGGAAGTTGGCTTTGATGCTGATTGTCGTCAACGAACGAATTCCGAAACGGCCAAACACAGTGCCGAGCAGCCTGGCTTGGGCGTCGCCTGAACCAAGAAGAAAGGAAACATCATGTGGTCTCTTGAGTTCTGGCGAGCGGTCGCTGAACGCGGGATCAAGACCCTGGCACAAACCGCCGCCGCCATTTTGGTCGGCGATGGCGTTGGTTTACTGGAAATTGATTGGTGCCACGTGGCATCTGTTGCTGTGCTAGCTGCAATCGCATCAGTACTCACATCAATAGCGTCAGGGATAGTCACGGGCGGGCAGACATCATTGACGCGAGCTGAGACTTTGGTTGATGCTGCCAGACGTAACCGGTACCTTCACTCGAGCGAGTCGGATGAAAAGAGATCATGATGCCAGTAATGCCGATTGATATCGCAGCCATGGCTTCAGCAGGTTTCTCTGCAATCGCGCTCATTCTTGCTGCCATTATCAACGGGCGAACACGACAAACAAGCCACCGTCTGGGACAAACTAATCACGGTTCCGGGTCACTTGGAGAATCAGTCGACGCTATCCGCGACGACACGGACGCCATCAAGACGAATATCGACAGCTTAGCCCGTCAAATACAAACCACGAGCCGCCACTTCACGTCGCTGATGAAACGATTCGACGACAATCAACGCTTTGAAAGACGCGCGATCCAGACTTTGGCGAACCGCATTGACATCCTTGAAGCGAGCCGACCAGTGGCAACCATGCGACAAGACTGCCCCACGGTGCATGGTCTTGACAGCAAGTGCGCTTCGTTATGCCTCGTGACAACACTGAACGAATCATGGCACGATCCTCTACCATCACCGGAATCAAGCCCTGCCAGCACCAAGAACACCAAACAAACGATCTCAGCAACTCGCACAGACAATGACTTGGATATGACACCAACCCGCTCACCACACCCACCATTGGTCCAACGATACGCCGCTAAGCGTTCAATGTCTGAAACCGTTTCGACAAATCACTGAACCCCGGCAAGGCTCCCAGGCCAAGGCGCTGCCCATCCCAAGGAACCCAATTCCAATACTCTGTTACCACGCCGGCCGGTGTCCGATTCGCAACCAAAATCCACGTTTCCCCAGAAGGCTGCTCTTCACTGGGCTCATTGGTTAAAAACACCGCATCCGCGTGCCCCTCAGCATCATCGCTTGTCATCATGGCCACCACCCACCAAAACTCGTTCGGCTGATTACTCAGACGCCTACCTGCAACCGTTCGGTCACTGAATCCAAACGTGACACATGGATCTCGAAGAATCGCGGTTTACCAACAAAACCGGTGACACAGACACGGCGAAACACATTGCAATCACGTAATCAATGCCCATCGTCTGATATCCAAAATGTTACTTACATTCATTTTGTGAATCATGCGACGACCTTCCGCTCCCACACATGAGCCGTTCACAGTGTGGGTGGTCGGCGCACCACCAAGTACGCCGCCGTCCAATTTAGGCTCTGTGGACGGTGTCAAAAGATAAACCACCAACTACGAAAGGAATAGTGAAATCATGAGTGATCCTTGGGTCAAGAAAGTTCAAATTTGGTTGAACGCCACCTACGGTCATCTTCTCACGGACAACAAGGCCACCGGATGGACCCAAGTGGCTGAAGACGGGATAACCGGTTGGCAGACCATGTATGGGCTGACCAAAGCACTGCAATACGAGTTAGGAATCACAGCGCTGTCAACCAACTACGGCGCCGGCACAACCACTGCGGTCGCTAACCACGGTGCCATTACCCCATCCGAATCGAACCAGAATATTATCAGCATCATGATAGGCGGCCTGTATTGCAAAGGCTACAATGCTGCCAACGGCTCTATGGACGGCTACTGGGGTGACCAAATGTGGTCGGGCGTCATCCAACTGCAAACCGACAGCGGTGTTCCGTTGTCCGGTGTGATTGAACCGAAGCTAGTCAAAGCCATCTTGAATCTCGACGCTTATGTGAAACTTGCCTCAGGCCAAGACAATATTCGGGAGGCGCAGCAGTGGATGAATAACCAGTTCTACAACGCATCGTGGTTCAATGTGATCCCAGCGGACGGCTGCTATTCGCGCGATGTTCAAACAATGCTGGTCTATGCCCTACAAACGGAACTAAATGTGTCTGGTGCAAACGGCAACTTCGGAAACGGAACCCGCAGTGCTATTGGCGCTAAGGGACCCATATCGATCGGCGACACAGACACATCGGGTCACCGCTGGGTCAAGTTGTTTCAGACAGCACTACGATTCAACAACGTGGCGTGCGGGTTCGATGGGACATTTTCAGCTTCAGACAGCGCAGCGACTACGAAATTCCAAAAGTTTACCGTACTGCCTCAAACCGGGCAAGGCGACTATCCCACCTGGTGTTCGCTTCTGGTCTCCAATGGTGACACCACCCGCAAAGGTGCCGCTGGCGAGTGTGCCACAACGATTACCCCTGAGTTTGCCCAGTCCTTGTTGAAGAGCGGCCGCAAAATTGTTGGCCGCTACTTAACTAACGCTACCGGAATGAATCTGGACAAATGCATTAAAACCGGCGAACTAGGCACGATCATCAGTTCAGGGCTTCGCGTATTCCCTATCTTTGAAACATGGGGAAACACCGTCAACTATTTTGGGGACGCACAAGGCTATTCGGACGGGCAGGAAGCGATCAACGCGGCACAGTTACATGGTTTCCCGCCCGGCACTGTGATCTACTATGCCGTTGATTGTGATCCTACAGGCGACCAAATCACCTCCCAAGTGATCCCATACTTCCAAGGAGTCAATCGCGTTATGGCCGAGCATGGTGGACCATTCCAGATTGGCGTGTACGGAACCAGGAATGTGTGCTGCCAGTTAGCCGCCAAACGATTGGCGCGACGCAGTTTCGTTGCAGGAATGAGCAGCGGATACTCCGGCAACCTTGGATTCCAATTGCCACCAAACTGGGCGTTCGACCAGATCAGCACCGTGCGTGTCAGCCCAGACGGCACAGAAGTCATCAGTGATTCAACTTCACTACCTGCGGGCTGGATTGAGATTGATAACGATATTGCCTATTATTTCACCGATGCTGAACAACACTTCCGCGACCCCGGACAAAATTTCGTGGCCGGATTAAGTTGGGCATCAGATGACCCATACAGTCACCAGGACCCAGCTGCCTGCGGGCTGGCTAATGGCGCGCACACCCCATGGAACCTCGATGGCACACAAATAATGGCGTTTCAGATGGAGAACTGCCAAGGTACTGTTCCGAAGTGCTATGTGGAAGTGCGCTACAACAAAGGCTACTGCTGGATTCGGTACGACGGTGGCAACGGGACACCTCACGGCCTGGCCTATGTGCGGCTCTTAGTCGATGGCGAATCAATCCTCAACACTGACCATGACCAACAAGGCGACCAGAATGGTAAGCCCGAGTCTATGACATCGTGTTGGAGCGTCTGCTCATCCAAATGCGGCGGTGCTGTGGTGGCGGTAGAGATCTGGGACGTCGGCGCGGGTCAAGTTTACAACTGGCAGCCCTACGGGCAGTTCGTCGCTGCCTAGCGACCCTAGTCCAATGGGGTCTCAGACTGGTGGCTCGCCAGGTGAGACCCCATTGGACCACCCGGAGCATTAGTTCACGGGTCTCAAATCAGTTTGCCATTGCCACTATGAGTGCGCCCACTATTCCGTCGGTGCTAGATGAGTCCGATGGGCTGTCGTTGGGCACCCACTGCGAACCGGCAATAACCTCCGCACCAGTCGGGGTCACCGCAACAGCGTTGAAGGAAAACGACACGTCTCCCCCCAAGCCCGTCATCCACATCACTTCACCTGTGTTGCTGATCTTGATTGCTCCGCCGAACTGCTTCGACGCCGTGCCCCAGAAAGGTCCCCACATCCAGCCAACGGCAACCACATTTCCATCCGGGGTAGGCGCCAACCCGTAAAGCGTCGTCCCGTAATTACCACCATATGTGTTCCCCCAGATCAGTGCACCATCTGCGCCCACATGAGCCACCACCCCGTCCCGCGACCCCGCCGGGACATGCGTCATAGGGAAATCCCCATCCGTCGATTCCGTGAACCCGCCAGCCACAATCCCACCATCTGTGGCCATCACCACCGAATTGAAAACATCTTCACCACTACCCCCATATAGATTCACCCGAATCAGCTGGCCACCGCCACTAAACCGAGCCACCATCGCATCACCATCACCATAGCCACCATCGGAATGACTGCTGTTTTGAGCAGTCGACCCGACCGCAACAATATCACCATTTGCTGCCACCACAACCGAAGACAAAGAACCCTCGACTTCATCAACCGTCTTCCACCACTCCAACACCCCATCATCGGAAAACTTGACCAACAAACCATACCAACTACCCGACGAAGCCCCAGTGACAGGAAAATCATTATTTAGTCCACTAGTGAACCCGGCGACAACAACACCGCCATCTGGGCTCCACGCCACCGACTCAAACGAAACGACTCTGCCACCAAACGTCTTCTCCCACACGATATCGCCCAACGGCGTCAACTTCGCGATCACCGCATTCGAGTCGCTACCCGGCGGATCGCCACGTGTCACAGGAAAATCACCATCAGTCGATCCTGTCCACCCGACCACGAAAATACTCCCATCTGCACCGACAGCCACCGAAGAGAAGTAGTCCTTACCATTACCCCCATAAGCTCTAGCCCACATGATACCGCCGTCCGGTGCGAACCTGGCCACCGCCGCATCCGGCGCAGTTGCCAAACTATCCACACCTGCCGCTGACACCATCGGCAAATCTCCACTAGCAGAATAAGTTTCCCCAACAGCCACCACACCACTATCAGGGAACACTGCAACCCCATTGAACTCTTGCTCCGAATTGCCCACAAACATCTGATTCCATAAAACCACAGGCGAAACTGCGGTCACATCGGGCGAGCTCGGCGAAGCACCAGTCGCCCCAGATTCAGCAGGTGACCGACCCAACCACCTCGCAGCCAACACGACCCCGGCCACCACTGCCACCGCCACAATCAAGAAAACCGTGCGCTTAAGCCCTCTACTCACGTCACAACATCCCTCCATACTGAACCGGCATGATCATCAACGCTTACTCCGCCACTACGTTGAATTCACATAGCCTAGCTTCCACACAATGATTCCGCCAAATAGATGGGCTTACCCATGCCACGGCCACAGGGTTTGTGGCACGGCACAAGTGACAGGTATCTTGGCTTGTCATGGACATGTGTTACGACTGGAAATAATTACCTGATCGCACGCCGCCGAAATATCGTTCCCCTAGTCAAGAATGACCACCGTCAAGTCAAATGGGGTAATTCACCACCAAAACCGACACCGAATCACATAACTCCACCTATACCCACGAATCTAGACGTGACACGCTACTAGCATCGCCATTAGTCGTCGCAGATCCGAAAATCGTGGGATGATGCGTCCAGTGTTCCCCTTCACAGTCCCGACGTGTCGTTCCCGGCTGCTCTGCCCAGTAGGCCGCACAACATGCGCCCTCGGCCTACCTGCGGTGCAGCCCAGTGTAGCCCTCCAGTTCTTCTTACTGGAGGGCTACACCATCCCGATTAACGCAACCGGTTCGTCCGTGGCAGTGGTGCTGTCAAAGTCACCCGAAGCTCATGATGCAGGAATCGCCAGACTCAGTACAGCGCATTCGGCATAGTGTTACCGCACCACCGGAATGACGATACTAATCAGGAGGCGCTTCCAGACGGCTAGTGTTGCGAATATGGCGCCAGTATTATTTGGCTGGTGGTGTCGGGTTAATCCAGCGGGTCAAAAACCAGCAGCTGGCTAATTAATCCACTTTGTTGTAAAGCGTTTCCACCAAAATGATCATGCCTTCATGGGGCGACTGTTGCGATCTTTGATGATGCTGACCCTGCGGCTACCAGACAGAACCGCAACCACCGGGTTGAATTCATCAGATCCGCCACCACTGATGTCGACCAGACCCAACCCGCAAATCCGTGTAATGTGCTTATGGACCAAACCCAACTCAAACCGCAGCAGTGAGCCATTCAGCGTCCTTGACAGCCGAGGTGCCGGTGTTTCGCTCATACGAAAGTACCTGATATGCAGGTGTTCACCCGACAAGTCTATTCGACAGATTCGACTGCGCAGAAACGGATGTCGATGGTATCGGAGAGTGAATTTCCTCCCTCCTGTCGATGGGTTATCCATGTCGACGCTGCCACAAGCCGGTGTGGCAACGCCAATCCGTTGTGGAATGTTTTGGATCAGATCTCAACTCGCGCGAAACATCAACCAATGGTTCGATGACACTTGGCTGGTTGACTCCACCCCAATCGGGTGTGGCCGTTCCCACACCACCACCCAACACTGCGATCTGGCCGGGTGGGCCACCTACGGGCGTTGCGCATCCCATTCCCGCTGGTTTTGGGGGCTACGTCTACATCTGATAGCAACCTGCGGTGGGCTGATCATGTGTTGGGAGTTGACCCCAGCCAACGCTGATGAACGACAAGCCCTACGAGACATGCTTGACGATATTGGTCGTCCCGATCAAACAATCATCGCCGATAAAGGCTACGCATCTAAACCATTAGAAACCGACTTGAATCAGGCTGGCATCTGCTTGATCCGTCCCACCCGCAAAAACGAGCCACCCCGACCAGGGACCCAATACTTGCGTTCACTACACCAAATGTCTGCAAATCGCTGACGTGCTGTTGCAGGCCGGATCGATCGCGACCGGGTGGATACCACACGGCACAGAGATGCCCTGAATTTTCGGTATCAAAACCGGATAACCCGCCACAAACCGTGGTGGGTAACAACAACCAAACTGATCATTAACCGCGCACACCGTCGGTATGCCGGTTGGTGGTCAAGGAAGGAAAGTATCATGGGTTGGGTTTCAACCTATCTTGGTGGTGGTGACGCGGGAATGACGGGCTATGGCACGCCAAACTCTCTCGCATCAATGGGAGCAAAAATCGACACCATTGAACAGTGGAATATGGGTGGCTGGTCAAATATCTTGACCGTTCGCCGGGCCGTAATTTCGGGCAGCGCAACCTACCTGTGGCTGCGGTTCAGCAACGCGACTCTCCCAGAGTCTCAAGGTTGTATTGCGGTCATCACGGCCACAACGCCCAGTGGACAAGGGCGGCGTATTGTTGGCTGGGCAGATGACACGACCTGGGGTGATGGAGCGTGCTGGGGTCCGGCTATCAAGATTCCGCACGGTAAGGGAATCGGCGGTGGCTATGTCAACGTCTCGTACGCCACCTACGATAAGAATGACCCCAAGAACGTCGACAGGGTGCGCGCTGAAGCCAAAGTTCTTCGGAATCTCGCCAGCAACCCGTTCCTGTACGGTGACTTTCTGACTCCCAAGTAAGCGCGATCATTTCGCTCCAAGGGTAGAGCCAAGACAGGTGAGCGTCATGTTCTGCGCGGTTCGCGCGCGAGTCAGGCGCTCACCCGTCCAACTGACATTGCGCCAGTCAGACGCAGGACTGCCACTTCTAAGAGTCGCAATCCACAAGGTGCCACCTGATGGTGCGTCGGTAACCCATGACCAGAAGTTACCGGCGGCCTGACCAGCGTCCGGGTTTTGCGGTGTGTAGATCGTGACCACCCACCAGTCGGAGCCTGGGGTTAGCCCAACACCAACATCAACCATGACCACATTGGCGGTCACGCTTGTGAACCTGGGTTCAAGCCAGGCCATCACTGCATCATCGGGTGGCACGCACACCAGGTCAAACGTCGAGACTGGTGGCTCAACGCTGGGGGATTGCGTCGGCGTGGCCGTCGTTACGATTGGTACCGGCGTCGTCGCGATGGTTGTGGGTGCCGGTGGCGGGGCTGGTGTACACCCAGCCAACACAACCACCCCGCAAACAGCAACAAGAAAGATCGTCAGTATTCGATGTTTATTCACACAAATCATCCCTTTGATCAGCTACCGCCGCAGCAGCGTTCAGCCTACCATGTGCATGACATGAGTGGAACGGTGGTGCACCCCAGAGCGGAGCGGTAGCTGATGTTAATCATTTGATTTGGCTGGGTTGGACCGTCTTTGGGTTTGAGGGGGGGTGCGGGCGTGGTGGTTGTGTTGGTGGGCGTCACGATGGTGACGATGTAGGTTTGGTCTGTTTTTGGTGTTTTTGCTGATTGGGCGGGAAGCCCCTGCGTGTAAGGCGGGGCCAAGTGTGGAACCAGCATCAAAACCAACGACGTCAACAGCGCCAAAACCAGTGACGCCTAACAGGCACCACACGTCACCGAAATGCCATGGATCCCGACATCAACGCCGTGCAATAAGGCTATTCATTCAAACATCGGTGTGTTCACCACCCACGTGGCCGTGCCAGTAAGGATTATCTCCCGTCAAGACCAAGATGCCGACGTCTGGATAGGAGGATGCAAAGTTCTGGAAGTGTCTGCAAGGGGCACACCTAGAAAATAAGACCCTACCGTCAAGGGCGCCATCCGGGCACCCATTGGCACGGTAGGCCAAAGAAAGGAAATATGATGGCTATCTATGCGACTACGCCGGAAGGCTTCAAGGGGTACAGCCCGTATAAGCTGCCGGCCGAGTGCCAAGCTGCTGCATCTACGGTGAAAACATGGCCCACCAAGGCTGGGCATGTGCTTGAGCACCGTGCTGTTATCTTCAATGGAGTCCACTTGGACTGGATCCGGATGCAGCGCAAGGTCGATGACGATAAGTTCCAATGTCAGGTGGAGTACAACGGAGGACTGACCTTCTGCGCCGGCAAAGGGGCAGGGTCCAACTGCACTAACATTCTCAAGAACGTGCCCGTCAGCACTGGGCTAAACCTGCAATGGGCCGACAAGAGTTCTAGCGGATCGGCTACAGACAGTAACGGAGTCACAATTCGCGCTACGAGCTCGTACAACTTCATCGGACCCTTCAGTATCCAAGTGGCATAGTCGGGTTCGGGTCATCGCCTACTGATAGGAGGTGCCGTGTTTACTCGCCTATTTAGGCACCTCTAGCCACATGAAAAAGGTGGTCGCAAGGTCGCTTCCATTACGCTGCGCATCCAGTCGATATTCCCGACTGGATGCGTGGCCAAGATTGGTGATGTGCAGTTGCAGCCTGTTGGGCTGGTGACCGGGTGGCCATGGCGCACAGCGTCTTTCCACCCGTCACCACCAACCTAATCGTTGTCGCTGCTACCCTGTCAGCGTCACCAACCATCTGGGACGGCAGCGGTAATACGGTCGCGCGGCAGATCGGTTACCACTTCGGGGCGTTCAACGGTTCAGCGCAAGTCGACGGCCTGAACCATGGCGCGTCACAGGGCGCCGACAACCCCTTCATATTGATGTGATCGGCGTCACCACGGCGCGTGTGCAGGTTGCCTGCTCATTCCGTAGACGAGCCATCCTGGACGACACCGAGTCAGCCAATGCAGGGGAGACGGGGCCGGCGTATCCGACGCACCCCACGTGGGGCGTCCGCTCGCCGCACACTTCGACTGGGCAGACTGCATAGCCGCCCACAGCACCTAGACCTAGATGATTAATTCCAAGGGGTGGTTCGGTGTGGCGTGGGTTGTTTGATAGGTGGAGCGTCCAGAATCGGGGTTGATTCAAGTGTTCTTCCCCAATCTGAAAGTGACTGGTTCATGAACCCCCGTCTGGACGCTCTTGCTACTGCACTTTACGTCATCATTGATGATCTGCTAATCACCCACCCCGGCATCACCCCAAAACGACCTTTGGTAGGGATCGCCCCTGTCACCTTAGATGCGGAGATCATCACCTTAGCAGTCATCTCGGCACTACTGGGGTTCACTTGTGAAACACGGTTCATCCGCTACGCCCACACCCATTTGACAAGCCGGTCCCCCCACATACCCAACCAGTCGGGCTACAACAAACGCCTGCGTAAACTCGCCTCCACCATGGAATGGATTAGGTGTTTCCTAGCAGAGAACACCCAGCAATGGTTTGATGACGTGTGGCTAGTTGACTCCACACCTGTTGAGTGTGGACGTTCCACCACCACCGTTCACCGTTCTAATCTGGCCGGATGGGCCGAGTACGGGTATTGCGCAGCCTATTCACGCTGGTTTTGGGGGTTGCGCCTGCATCTGGTCGCCACACCTGGCGGGCTGATCATCGGCTGGGAGTTGACCGGGGCAGCCCGCGATGAGCGGGCAGCCCTACGTGACATTCTTGATGATATTGGTCGCCCCGATCAAACTATCATCGCCGATAAAGGCTATACGTCTAAACTGTTGGAAACCGATTTGAACCAGGCTGGTATCAGACTGATACGACCCGCCCGCAAAAATGAGCCACCCCGACCGGGACGTCGATACTTGCGTCCACTAGTAGGGTCGGCCAGCGGCGCCCTGCCCAGATTACTTTGGGTGGGTTTCCGCTGGTCGCCCTCCGAACCGGACGTGCGGCTTATCGTCGCATCCGGCTCTCCATTAGACATCAAACCACGGGTTTGGCAGTCCAAGGGTTGGGAATGTTGTTGCCACGGTACCGGTAGCGGATCACATGGGCCCGGCTTGGTTGGAACAGTGGTATGCCCTCTGATTGGATGATCCATCCGGGCATGAAGCGCCGGACGATGGTGCGTTTTCCGGTTTTCGGGTGTCGTTTCAGTAGCCACTTGAAGACACGCCAGAATAAATAGTTGCCGACGTATTGGAGTGTGGAACTGGACGCACCGTTTCGGAAGTAGGCGCACCAGCCTGGGACGACTCGGTTGACCGAGACGATCAGGTTTGTCAAAGTATCGTGACAGTTCGGCTGGGTTAGTATTCTTATCTTTTCCGTGATAGAAGCGAGAGACTTCTTCGACGGGTAGGTGTAGATATACTGGCGGCTGGTTCCCTTCTGACGGTGACGCTGGATGCGCCACCCCAGGAAGTCGAACCCCTCGTCTATGGACACCACTTTGGTCTTTTCAGGCGATAAGGTAAGCCCTATCGGTGTTAACACTTCTGCGATGATGGGGAATAATGCTTCGGCATCGGATCGGTTACCTCGCACGAGAACCACGAAGTCATCCGCTTATGTGGAATGGCTGGTTATGTGGAATCGTGTGGTGGTGAGCGTGGCGTAGTCGACATAATCGGGGGTTGATCTGGCTGGTTGTCTGGTCTTGGGATCGTCAAGGCGGCGATTCTGATGACTGGAGGAGCAATTGTGGATGTTGAACAGATTGACCGTTACCGGGTTTGGTTGGCCGGAAGTTGTCAAATCAAGTGAGACGTTGCCTGCCTATTTAGTTGTGGTTTTGGTTTGCCGCCTGGTGGCGGGGTCGTTGATGGTGGCTTGAGTGGGTAGTTGGGGTGCGATGGGTCGTTTTG
>Ga0123357_10006500_pt1 | contig 14282 bp, 13 predicted proteins | sample TergutEmb28metaG_FD_89873 | JGI IMG/M metagenome (GOLD analysis project Ga0123357, IMG submission 89873) | Embiratermes neotenicus P4 segment gut microbial communities from Petit-Saut dam, French Guiana - Emb289 P4 | ecosystem: Host-associated > Arthropoda: Insects > Digestive system > Gut ... | reverse complement strand
GTGAATCTCGTCCACGCGTCCAAATATGGAGTCAGTTGAATTCACAGCTCAATTCCTGGGTGAAAAGATGAGAGGGTAAAATAGCAATACTTCTACGTTGACCCGTGTTCGGTGCACGCGCAAGCCAGCAAGCGCATTTTGCAGGCGCGCGGGGTCAAGCCCGATGTTCAACTTGGTCATGAAAACCCAGTCGACCGCTTTTGCTGGGAGTTGCGTCAAAAATTCAAAAATCGTCAGTCACTCGTTGCCAATCCAGCAGCAGCATAACATTATAGCGATCGGCGGCCGGCAATGGCGCGCCCCATCGTAATCGGGTCGGCGTATTCAAGATCACCCCCGTGCGGTACGCCGCTCGCGATGCGCGTCATCGTGACCGCCATGCTCGCGAGCTCGCGTTTGAGAAGCAGTGCCGTTGCCTCACCGTCGACGCTCGGTGGTGTTGCGACGATGATCTCACGCACGCCGTCTTGCTCGATGCGAGCCGCAAGGCGCTCCAGAGGCAAGTCTTCGGGGCCAATTCCTTCGAGCGGCGAAAGCAGCCGGCCAAGCACAAAGTAGCGCCCACGCATGGCGCCCGCGCGCTCGATGGACAACAGATCATGCACGCGACCCACGACACAGAGCAGGTGCGGATCGCGACGCGGATCGCGACAGATGCTGCAGATGACGGGCTCGCTCTTCGATGTAGCCTCGGTCGTAGTCTCAGCGATGTTGCCACACTTATCGCATGGGCGAAGCTCGTCGTGCAGCGTGCCAAGCTCGCGCCCTAGATCGCGCGCGATTTCAGGATCGCTTGTAAGCAGATAAAAAAGGTAACGTTGCGCCGTTTTCTCGCCAACACCGGGCAGACGCGAAAAAAGCGACACGAGGCGTTGGATTTTGGGTGAATACTGCATCTACCTTGGCGCTACAATCCAGGTACTTTTGCGCCCCCAGTAACCTTTGCCAGCTCCGCATCCATGCCTTTTTTTGCGGTTTCGAGCGCAGCGTTGGCGGCGACGCAAACGGCATCCAGCGTGACCTCGAGTCCTTCGCTCTCGAGAAACGCAGGGTCGACTTGCACACGCGAAACCTTGCCAGCATAAGTTGCCGTGGCAATGACCTTGCCGCTTTCGAACGATTCCGAAACTTCCTTGTCGCCAAACTCCTTTTTGACTTGATCGATCTTGCGCTGCATGCGCGCGGCTTGGCGCACGAGTTCATTCATTCCGCCGCTGCTAAAGTGGCCCATTTTTCAATTCTCCTCCGCGGGAAGTCGAATGCCTTGGAGCTCAGCGTCGAAAATCGCAATGGCCTTTTGAACCATTGGGTGACGCTCGACGGCTGCGCGTGCTTGGGAGATTGCATGTGCGCGCTTCGCGGCGTCAATCGAGGCAATGCTGCCGCCGCGGCTGCCCCGCGCGGCAACGTCGATCGAAACAACCGGTTTTATGCCGAAGTGATCTCGCGCAGCCTGCGTAAGAACCATCGTAGCGTCCGAGTCGACCACGCACGCATTTTCGAACGACTCGGGCTCGAAACCGATGACGATTTTTTCTCGAGTGACAACGAGCGGCGCAGCAAGATCGAGTGTTGATGCCATGGCCGGGTTTTGGGCGCGCACCTTGGCGAGGATCGCGCGCCATGTCACCAGCATTTCGCTTTCAACAGAAGCTTCCCCCGCTCCCGCGGCACTAGCCCTAGTAGCCGCGCCCGAACCGCCGCCGCGCGGAGGAGGCGGCGCTCCTATTGCGAGGCGTTTCTCGAGATCACCGAGTCGAGAAAGTAGCTCGTCGAGAGGCAACAGAGGCGGCCGTCGCGCAAGACGCACAAGCGTCATTTCGAGCGCCGCGCGCACCTGCCCGCTTCTAACGATGTCGTCAAACGCGCGCGAGAAGCCATGAAAAAGGCGCGTGAGATCGTCGGCGTCGGTCATGTTCGCCACGGCGAAGACATCGGCAACCTCTTCGTCGGCGAGATCGAATAGCTCGCGCGCCCGGCCGTCGGGACTATTGGAACAAACCTTGGCAACAACGAGATTTCGCAAGTAACCGAGCAGATCACGACAGAGGTGAACGAGATCGAAACCTTGACGAGTGACTTCGCTGAGCACCTCGAGCGCGGTGGCTGCATCGCCCGCGAGCACCGCGCGCGCAAGATTGTTCATGATTTCGCGATCGGCAACACCAAGCACGCGCGCCACGTCGTCGGCCGTGATCGCATGACTTCCGTAAGCGATGACCTGATCGAGCAGGCTCATCGCGTCGCGCACAGATCCGGCAGCCTCACGCGCGAGCACGTGAATCGCCGAATCTTCGGCAGAAATGGACTCTTTCTCGAGCACTTCCCTGAGCCGCTCGCCAATGCGCTTGGCCGACACGAGCTTGAAATCATAACGCTGGCACCGGCTGAGAATGGTAACCGGAACCTTATGAACTTCGGTTGTCGCGAAAATGAACTTGACGTGCGGCGGGGGCTCTTCAAGCGTTTTGAGAAACGCATTCCATGCCGCGGTCGACAGCATGTGAACTTCGTCAACGATATAGATTTTGAAGCGGTCGCGTGCCGGGCGAAACGCCAAGCCTTCCTGCAGGCGGCGGACTTCGTCGATGCCGTTGTAACTTGCCGCGTCGATTTCCTGGACATCCATGTCCACGCCGGCGGCAATTTCCGTGCATGACGCACATGTTTGACACGGCGTTGGCGTTGCGCCCACGGCGCGACCATCCTTGCCAAGACAGTTTAGGCACTTGGCAAGAATGCGTGCGCTCGTCGTTTTGCCAACGCCGCGCGCACCGGTAAACAGGAATGCGTGCGCAACGCGGTCCTGCGCGATTGCGTTGGAGAGCGTTTTGGAGACGTGCTCCTGCCCGACAAGGTCGTCGAACGATTGCGGGCGATACTTGCGAGCAAGAACCAGGTAGCTCACATTCACCTTGGTAACCTAGAATTTCTCCCAAGGAGAGCGAAAAAACCATGAAAAGGCACGATGCACGTAAGAATATCGAAGGCCAACGCGTTCCCGACGTCACATTTCGCACCCGGGAAAACGGCGGGTGGAAAGACGTCAAAACCAGCGACATCTTCGCGGGCAAGCGAGTTGTGGTCTTCGCGCTACCTGGCGCCTTTACGCCAACATGCTCGAGCAGCCACGTGCCACGCTATAACGAGCTCGCCCCTGCTCTGCGCGCATGCGGCGTTGACGACATCGTTTGCATTTCGGTAAACGATGCATTCGTCATGGACGAATGGGCGAAGGATCAACGCGCCGATAACGTGCGCTTTTTGCCGGATGGCAACGGAGAGTTCTCCGCGGGCATGGGTATGCTCGTCGACAAGCGTGATCTTGGTTTCGGCCATCGTTCCTGGCGCTACTCGATGCTCGTTGAAGACGGCGTCGTAAAAAAAATGTTCATCGAACGTTCCGTCGAGGGGGATCCATTCGAAGTCTCCGACGCCGACACGATGTTGAAATATCTCGATCCAGCAGCCGAGCCTCCGCACGACATCCTCTTGATGGGTCGCGCTGGCTGCTTGTTCTGCCTCAAGGCCAAAGACATGCTCAAGGCACGTGGCCTGGCTTACGACGAGATCGAGGCCAACCCGCGCCGGCTTCGCGCCGCAAGCGGTCGCACGACAACACCGCAGATTTTCATCAACGGACAGCATATCGGCGGCACCGACGATCTGGCCGCGTTCCTCGCGAAGGAATGACCGCCTGTCATTTGGGGCGGCCACAGGGGGCCGCCCCTACAAAGAATGCGTTCGGTTGGTGATTACGAATACGCGTGCGGTTGGCGATGACGAATACGCGTGCGGTTGGCGATGACGAATACGCGTGCGGTTGGCGATTGCGTGTAGGGGCAGACCCCCGTGTCTGCCCCCGGCGTGCTACGCGTGCTTTTTCAATTCGGCGGTCAGTTCTGGCACCGCTTGGAATAGATCGGCGACAAGACCGTAGTCGGCCACTTGAAAGATTGGTGCATCGGGATCTTTGTTGATTGCCACAATCGTTTTCGAACTCTTCATGCCAGCAAGGTGCTGAATGGCGCCCGAAATACCGATGGCGATGTAGAGCTGCGGGGCAACCACGCGACCTGTTTGACCGACCTGAAGCTCGGGTGAGGCGTAGCCAGCGTCGCACGCCGCACGACTTGCGCCAACCGCAGCGCTGAGGAGGTTCGCAAGTGGATCGAGCAGCGCCGAGAATTGCTCTTTGACGGCTCGACCACCAGCAACGATGACACGGGCTTCGCCGAGATCGGGACGTTCGCTTTTTGCGGTTTCCATTGAGACGAACGAAACGCGCGCGACGGCTGGATCTTGAGCCGCCACTTGAACGCTTTCGATTGGGCTGCTGCCACCTGTTGGTTCGGCTGCCGAGAACTCGCTTTGCCGAACGCTGACGACTTGAATGGGTGTGGTGATATGGCAGATGCCGTAGGCGTTGCCGGCAAAAACTGGACGACGATAGGTAATCTTGCCGCTTTCGTTTTTCACGCCGCTGATGTCTGACGCGTAGCCAGCACCAAGTTTCGCTGCAATGCGCGGCGCGATGTCTTTACCAAATGAGCTCGCAGTAACCACCACGACGTCGTATCCGCCGCTTTTGGCAGTTTGGGCAATCGTTGGCGTAACGACTTCGGCCAGGCCATTCGCGAGGCTTGCGTCGTCCGCGACAAGAACCTTTTGCGCGCCGAAACCAGTGACCTCGGCGGCTGCGGCCTTTGAGCCTGGACCAAGCACCAGGATCGAAAAGGGTACGCCGAGTTGGCGAGCGAAGTGGATGGCCGAGTGCGTGGATTTGCGCACTTTGCCTTCGTGCATTTCTGCAATGATAAGAGTGTTTACCATTTGACGTGGCTCCTACCTCAGAGGACCTTGGCTTCTGACTTCAGCTTTTCAACGAGCTCTGACACGCTTTTAACCTTGATGCCGGCTTTGCGCGCGGGTGGTAGCTCGAAACTTGTGTAGGCGATTTTGAGGGCAACATCGCTTGTGAGATCAGCAAGCTTCACCTCGACTAGAGGCTTTTTCTTCGCCGCCATGATGGCCATAAGAGCCGCGAAGCGAACGCCATCGGGATAGGCGTGGGAATCGGCTGTGTGCTTCGACTTGACGCTTTTCGGCGCGACGATGCGAAGGTCGACCGACACGACCGCAGGAAGCGTGACACGCAGATGGATCGTTCCGCCGTCGACCTCGCGGCCAACAAGGAGAGACTTGTCGTCCTCGCTTTTGATCGTTCCGGCAAACGTCGCCTGCGGCCAGCCAAGGTATTCGGCGAGCAATTGCGCAACCTGGTTCGAGTCGCCGTCGACCGCCTGCTTTCCGCAGAGGACCAGATCCGGCTTTTCCTTCTCGACAAGAGCTTTGAGGGCGCGCGCCACGAGATCGCCATCAAGTTTGTCGTCGGTGCTATCAACGCGAATCGCTCGATCGGCACCGGTGGCCAAGGCACTGCGGAGCGTGGTTTCCGTGTCTTTGGCGCCGAAGGTTACGACAACGACCTCACCAAGGCGAGCCTTCGGGTTCGCGCCGTTTTCGGTCAAACGAAGCGCCGTTTCAACTGCGTATTCATCGAACGGATTCGGCTTCCACTCGAGACCAGTGGTTTCAAGCTTGCCGGCGTTGACCTTCACCTTGTTGGCGTTGTCAGGGTCGGCGACCCGCTTCAGAGGAACGAGGATCTTCATGGGACCTCGGGGCAAATAAAATAAAATGCGATCCAGAATGAATCGCGATTCAGTTGCGGGGTTCTTTAGGGGGCATGAGCCGCGCTGTCAACCAGTCGACTTTCGATGGTCGCGCGCCCAAGGCTCTTTCGCTGTTCGCAAAACCGTTGCCACCCAAACGACGAGCCCTACAATCACAACGGCCGCGACCGCATACAGCTTGGTTTCAGGCATGCGCATACACCGTAGTCGTGCGACGATGCAGCCGTGAAGACTCTTTCGAATCAGCCAACACCGGGGACCAAGGCCGCACCACCCGCACCACCCGGGCCTGCCGACCCAGCAAAGCCGCCCGAACTCGGAGGCGCGCGCGCCCGCATCGATGCTCTGGACGACGAAATCCTCGATTTGCTCGGACGCCGCGCTGACGTCGCCAAGCAAATCGCAACGGCCAAACGAGCGGCCGCCGTCGAAGTCTTCCACGATCCAGAACGTGAGCGTCAGGTCCTCGAGCGGCTCATGCAGCGCGGCGAAGGCCGCTTCCCGCGCGACGCCATTCGTGCTGTTTTCCGCGAAGTCATGAGCGCGTGCCTGTCGGTCGAAGAGCCATTGCGCGTCGCGTACCTTGGGCCCGAAGGCACCTACTCGCAGATGGCTGCGCGGCACCTGTTCGGTCTGTCAGCGCGCTATCGCGAATGCGCGACGATCGAAGCTGTCTTCGATGCCGTGGAAAGCCGCGACGTTACCTACGGCGTCGTGCCCTTCGAGAACTCGACCGAGGGCGCCGTGAGCATGACATCCGATGCCATGCTCGAAGGCCAGCTCATGATCCGCCAAGAATACGTTTTGCCGGTGGCGCACTGCCTGCTTGCTACGGCAACGTCGCTCTCGTCGATTATGACTGTGTACTCGCACCCGCAAGCCCTCGCGCAATCGCGCGAATGGCTCGGCAAGCACGTTCCTCGCGCGCAAATCATCCAAACGACGTCCACGACAGCGGCCGTACGCGAAGTGCTTGCAGACGACCGCGCCGCCGCCGTTGCCGCCGAGTTGTCGTCCGAAATCTACGGCGTGCCTATCCTTCGGCGCAACATCCAAGACCGCCCCGAGAACGCAACGCGCTTCGTGGTGATCGCAAAAGAAGACGCCAAGCCCACGGGCAATGACCGAACAACGCTCGCGTTCGCCGTGAGTCACAAGCAAGGCGCTTTGCGTCGCGTGCTGAGCGAGTTCGAGACCGCGGGCGTCAACCTCTCGCGCATCGAGTCGCGCCCGAGCCGCAAAGAGGCCTGGCAGTATGTCTTCCTCGTCGACGTCGAGGGGCACAGGACCGATCCTGCGCTCGTGCAAGCGCTCGCTGCCGTGAAAAAAAACGTCTCCTTTCTCAAAGTCATCGGCAGCTACCCGCGCGCCGACGTCTTCACCGCAGTCGCGAAGATGGCGAGCGGTCCTGACGATTGAGATCGCGTGACGTTGGTCTAGAATATTGATGTGCGCAAAATGTCAATTTGGTTTGCGCGCACTTTGTTCGTGGGTGGGCACCCAAATGAAGCTTTCGCTCGAGACCGTCGCATCGCTCTCTGGTCGTGGACTTGTCGGCACATCTGTCACGCCTACACCTGCTACGGTCAATGACAACGCACCCGCTTCGATCGGTTCGGCCGCTTCAATTGCAAGCGGCGCGCTGTCAGTGCCACCCGCACCAACACCAACGCCCTTACCAACGGACGACGAGGAACCGATCACGACGCCGATTCTGCCCCTTACACGCGCAACGCAGCGACCTTCTCCCTATCCAACAACGCAGAAGCGACCGCTCTCAGCGCCTCCAATTGAAGCCGAGATGGCTCCGCACAGCCACGCGCAAAAAACGTTCATGAAAACAGTTTAACGCGTGACAATCTCGACTAGCTCAATGTCGAACTTCAACGCAGCATTCGGTGGAATTTTGTCTCCGCTGCCACTTTCGCCGTAGGCCATGTCCGACGGAATCGTGAGCGTGCGCTTGCCGCCAACGCGCATGCCGGGCAGACCGTCGTCCCACCCTTTGATGACCTGGCCTTGGCCAATCGTGACTTGGAATGGCTCGCCTTCGCGCGAGCTGTCGAATTCTTTGCCGTTGAGAAGCATACCTGTATAATGCACCTTTACGGTGTCGCCGACTTTCGCCTCGGGCCCGGTGCCAACCTTGGTGTCGACGATCTGAAGCTTGCTCGGTCCGGGTGGCAGCGGCGGCGCTTCAGTGGGCTTGAAGCTGCTGGGCGCAGGCTCATCGACCTTCTTCGAACAACCAACAGCGCCGAGCGATCCGATGGCAACGAAAGTGGCGATGGAGGCGATGGATCGAAGAGCGCGCACATGAATCATTGAGCGCACTCAATTACCACGGTTCGCGGCGCGCAGCAGGCTGGTAAACATGCTCTCAGCGTGGCGTGCCCGGCTGCATGTCTATGCCGAAGTATGCACCCACGCGATTCAAGATCGACTCGAGCTGATCCTGCCTCGCGGAGATCTGGAGCTTGACGAGTTTTCCGTCGGGCAGGACGCGCGCGCCGTCAAGCAGGTGGCTTGTTGCAACCTGCACGAACCACGACGAGTTTTGTCGACGAATCAGATCGGTCATTGCGTCGGCCGTGTCAACGGCGGCCTCTTCGCTCGTGCAGTCGCCCTCGACCAGCACCTCGGCCCCGCCGTCCGATGCACGCGGCACAATCCAGAGCCGCAACTCGCTCAACGACTGACTAAATTTCAGTCCTGGGATCGCAATCTGCTTCGACGGATCTTTCACCGTGAGCCGCATTGCCTCGCCGGGGCGCACCTTTGGCGCGACAGGCGCGCGCTTTAGCACGCGTGCAAACTCATTTGCCTTGTCTTTCGGGACGACAACGAGCACATGCGGCTGCACACGCATGAACACGCGCTCGGCATTGTCGGCGTGGCCGAGCGAAGCTCTCACACCGGCGACCCCTGCGTCGAACGTTCCGCCGTTTTCGTAACGCTGCGCAATCGCATCGACGGCGGAATCGACGAGTGCATCGGGCGCTGAATAGTGCACGAGCACGGCGTCGCGATCGGTGTGAATGAGCGACGGCCCGTAAATGAGAATCCAGTCGGTGTCACGAATCGGGTCGATTGTGGATTGCGACCCTTGCATGAAGTCGCGCCACTGAGGGATCGCAAAGAGCACCGGTCCAATTCGCGCTCCCACAGGATTCGTGCGGATGACCGCAAGGTTTACGAGCAAGGTCACGTTCACCTGCCCTGCCGTAACCAGACCAGACAAGCCGATCATCGATCCTGGATCGCGCGGGCCGCTTACACCACCCACGCCACCTGCATCTGTCCCGCCCGCATCGCCCGATGCAACAAGACCGGAAGCGTCGAGCGCGGCGTCGCCGTGGCCAGCGTCGCTCGGCCCGCCGCCATCGCGAGGGACATGCGAGGCGTCCGGAGCCGATGCATCGAGCTCGTTTTTTGGCTTGGCTTTTGGTGCGGAGGCGTCGAGCTTGTGCATCAATGCGTTTGGATCGCTACTGACAGGCGCTTGCCGCTCCTCTGCGGAAGACGGCGGTGGCTGCGTGGGAGCTTCGCTAAGCAGATCGATTGGGATCGTCAATTCACCGTCAACGTCTTTGAACTCGATGCCCGTGCGATCAGGCAGCAGGTGCCACGGCACGACGAGCCCATGTACAACGAGCGAAACGCCGAGCGCCAAGCATGCAGCAATGCGAAGCGCACGGGTTGCCCAGAAGCGCGCCGGGCCGCTTTTGTCGGTGCCGCTCGGCGGCGTTGCGTGCGGAGCCGTTGGCGCGATCTGCGCGGCGCCACGTGTTGGATTGCCATGAAACGTGTACACTGCCAGTTCACCGAGATGAGTCAGGGCCGCCAGCTCACCGTCACACGGTAAGACGAAGCAAAGAGCATGACCAAGCAAAAGCTGGGCATTATGCGCTGGCGCACACACGGCGCTCAGCCATTGATTTCCGTTCGATGGCTACCGTGGAGCTCGCTGCGTGGTTTTCGCGACGACGAAAACTGGCTCTTTCTTAGACTCTTTGGCACACATGGGCTGACGCCTTCGCCGACCGCTCGACACCCGAACGGCTCCGTGCGAAGGGCTCCGCCGTAGGATGTTTTTTTGCTCGGTCAAAATCGTAGGCGCGGTCGGGATCGCGACGATCCTTGGCGCATGCAGCGAACACGCTCCCGCACCCGACCAAACCCGTGAGCCGCAAGCGTCGGCGTCTGCGCAACCTCCCCCCTTTGCACACGACACCGGCGACGCTGCCCCAACAGGGTCGGTTGCCAACGCCAAGAACGCAAGCAATGCAGACGCCGCAGTCGCTCCACTCGGCGTCGACGGTCCGTTCATAGGTGCACTCTACATGCAAACGCCTGTCATGAGCGACATGGAGTGGGCGAAAGAAGACCGAAAGCCAGGCGATCGTTCGGGCGCCACCCGGCTCGGTTACATTCGCCAAGGGTCGCGCGTTGCCGTCATTGCCGAGCCGCACCCCAAGTCGAACTGCAAGGAAGGCTGGTACGAGCTCGTTCAGGGAGGCTTTGTATGCGGCAAGTACGCAAGCCTCGACCTAAATCATCCCCGCATCAAGTTTGCGCCACACCCACCGTACACCGACTCGCCCCTGCCTTACGACTACGGCTACAACCTGACAAACGGCACGCCACTTTACCGGCAGATCCCATCGCGTGAAGAGCGCATGGAGCTCGAGCCATGGCTCGCCGCGCGCAAGCCGAAGCCGCGCCACTCGGCGCAAGACGAGACCACCGAGACCGCCGATGCCGAACGCGACGCGGGCGCAGCGCTCGCCCTGACGCGAGCAACCACCAGCGTCGAGCCGCTGGGCAGCGACGCGCTCGATGCAGGCGTTCCCTGGTATTTGCGCGACTACGACGGCGGCAAACCTCAGATCACGCTCGACGAACTCAAAGGCGAAGGCACCGTCGCGCGCCGCATGGTCAAAGGCTTCTATCTGGCGCTCGACAAATCGTTCGAGTCGAACGGCGCCAAGTGGTGGCGCACGACAGGCAGCCTCGTTGTGCCGTTCGATCGCGTTTATGTGAATAAGATTGCAAGCGACCTTGGCGGGCTTTGGCTGAACGCGCCTGCGCAGGCCCAACCTGCCCAGCCCCAAGTTGATGCTGGGCCGAACGCGCAAACCAACGTCGGCGCGAGCCCAGAGCCCAACCAAGATATTTGCCAGCCCAATGGTAAAGCCCAGGTCGGCATCATCTTATCGAACCGGGCGCATAAGTATGCCGTTAGTGCGAGCCGCCGAGCGATCACGACGGGCGATCCTGTGGCCAGGCACACAGTGATTCGCCTCACCGGCGACCGCGTTACGGTAAATGGTGTAGCCTACAATGAAACGGACGAAGGTTGGTGGATGAAAGCCACCGAAGGCACCAGAACGAAGCCAGCAGACGCACCCAAGGACCTTCTACCCAACGAGAAGTGGATCGACATCAACCTCACCTTACAGACACTCGTCGCATTCGAAGGAACCAAAGCCGTTTTCGCCACGGCTGTTTCCACCGGCAAAAAAAACGAGCAAGACAAAGAGAAAGACCACCGTACGCCCGTAGGAAGCTTCCGCATTCGCGAAAAGCACATTGCCGCCACGATGGATGGCGATGTGGCAAGCGACGGCCCGTACTCCATCGAAGACGTGCCGTGGATCATGTACTTCAATGGCAGCTATGCACTGCACGGCGCGTTCTGGCACAACGACTTTGGCCGCACGAAAAGCCACGGTTGCATCAACCTCGCGCCCAAAGACGCCAAGGCCCTGTTCGGCTGGACCGAGCCTCGCCTGCCCGACGGCTGGCACGGCGTCTGGTCAGGAGCGCAAAATCCAGGTACGCGCGTTGTCGTACACGACTAAAACAAGCATGTTCGCTTGACGGGCGACTCTCTTTTGCGACAAAACCGGGGGTAAACCGATGGATCAATTCTCCGCACACCTCGACAGGGGTTGGGATCTCGCCCAAAAGGGCGACGCATCCGGTGCTAGTGCGTGTGCCAGGCGCGCGTTGGAGCTCGATCCTCAGTCGCCCGAGGTGCACAACCTTCTTGGGTACACAGCGGCACTCGTTGGAGACTCCGACGAGGCGCTCGAGCACTACAGGCAGGCCATTGCGCTCGACGAAACCTACCTCGAAGCCATGCTCAACGCCGCCGAGCTGCTCATGCACCCACTTGGTGAGTGGGACGAAGCCATCGATCTCTGTAGCGATGCACTCGACTACGCCGAAACCAAAGAGGAGATGGCAGATTGTCTCCTTCTTCGTGTCGATGCGCTCGTTGGCAAAGGCGACATTGAGGAGGCAAAAAAGTGCATGTCACGTCTTCCAGAGCCTCCGTTCGAAACACCGAGCTACCTCTTTCTGATCGGACGCGCATTTTACGAGCTCGGCGAGGCCGAAAAAGCCTTGCCTTACCTCGAAGAGGCCATCCGCGCCGAACCCTATCACGCCGACGCCCACTACTATCTTGGTCTGTTGCGTGACGACACCGGCAACGCGCACGGCGCGGTCGAGGCGTTCCTTCGTGCACGCTCGCTCGATCTCGCCCAACCACTGCCGGCCTGGGCGTCTGCGCCCGATGCGTTCGCGCAGATCGTCCGCCGGGTGGTCCGCGGGCTCGACGCACTACTCAGCCGATGGGTGCGCAATGCCGAAGTGTACATTTTTGATGTACCCGGCGCCGAGCTCGTGGTCGACGGAATTGACCCACGAGCCATGGTCATCGTCGACGCGCGGCCACCAGACAATGCAGACAACGTAAACAACATTGGTGGCGAAACCCCAGCACCGCAAAACGGCCTCGAAGTGCGCCTTTTCATCTACCAGCGCAACGTCGAGCGATCGGCCGGCGCGATTGCGGGGCTCGAGTCGGAGCTCACAGCAGCCCTCGAACGCGAGATCACCGCCGTGTTTATCGACCACCACGAACCTGCGTCGGGTACCGACAAGCAACATTTGAATTAAGAACCAATCCCGAGGGCGCGATGAAGGGGCGGCCACAGGGGGCCGCCCCTACGATTTGCGTTTCCGTTGGTTGTAGGGGCAGACCCCCGTGTCTGCCCCCTACCTGAAACCTGTAAGGTGCACGACGTACCACTCGCCGCGCCACGAGATGAGCGAGCTCACATCGAAGCTTCGCTCGACGCCGTCGACGTCGTAAACAACGCGTGCACCATACACACGATAATAACCGATCTTGTTGGTCTCTTCGTTTGGCTCGACCCAGCGAGCACGCGCCTCGGGCACCTCGACGCGAATGAATTTCGCGCGTGCAGCACTTTCGCCGAGGCTCGTGTGAAGCGCGTGGATGTCGCGCTCGTAGGCAGAAACGAGGCGATGCTTCCAGTCGGATGCGGGATTCGCAATCGCTTTGACTTGCTCGTATGCGGCGATCGGAAAAAAGGCAGAGAGTGCAAAACTGGGATCGTCTTTTACGACAGCGCGAAAAAGCGCACCCATCCGCTCGACAAAGCCGGCACTCGTTTTGGAAGGCTTGTCGTGGGTCTGAGGAAGCGTTCCTGGGTCAATCTTCTGGTCGTCGACCGGTGCCGCCGTGGTGGTAGGCGCGGCAGACGCGGCAGAGGCGACGGGCAGCAAGGCGCTCGCGTCACCTGCGGTGTGATCGTTTGGTGGCGGAAGGGAGGCAACAGCCGCATCGAGGGAAGGCGCCGGTGGCTCCCCTCGAGTGCACGCCCAAACGGCAAGTCCCACAACCACGACAGCAGCGTCTCGAAATGGTCGCCTCACCCCCTGCAAGATACAACAAGCCGGCTAGAAACGCGGACACTCGATGTTGACGGCGAACACCGAGGCCGATAGTTTCATCAAAAGGAGACACACATGCGAAGAATTTCGGTCGTCGCTGGTCTGGTTACTGCCATTGGTGGTCTCTCAGTGGCCTGCGAAAGCAGCAACACGGCGCAGGGCCAGCAGCCGGCGGTGCCAAACCAAGATCCCTACGCGCAGCAGCAAGGCTACCCTCAGCAGGGCTACCCGCAGCAAGGCTATCCGCAGCAAGGCTACCCTCAGCAGGGTTACCCGCAGCAACCCCAGCCCGGTTATCCTGGGCAGCAGCCTGCGCCAGCAAGCACACTTGCGGTGCCTGGCCCGGCGGCACTCCCTTGTCAATCCGACTCGCAGTGCTTCACACATCGGTGCAACACGCAGTACGGACATTGCGCAGCCCCGTGCCAGTCGGACAACGACTGCATCCAGGGTGCAACATGCCTTGGGGCAGGCACCCCGCTCGCGGCGTGTATGCCCGGTATGCCCAAGCCTCCCGGTCAATAATAAACGTCGCCGTCAAATGGCAAAAGCAGGATCGGCGTCGGCCCCACCAGATAGATCGGGCTGCCGACGCCGGTGCGTGAAGGCCTCACGCCGCCACGAGGCCTATTGCCAGCAACTGTGTACCACTTGAGAACACAACGAGTCGTAGGGAGCCCCTGGGGGAGCAGCACACCACAAACACGCCGAAATATTGCAACTGATGGGCACACCCGTTCCAGTGTCAGGCGTGCCGACGATCACGTTGAGTGCGACATCGGCGTTTGCTTCCTCCTCGCTGCAGTCCACAAGGGG
>Ga0123357_10006499_pt1 | contig 14283 bp, 10 predicted proteins | sample TergutEmb28metaG_FD_89873 | JGI IMG/M metagenome (GOLD analysis project Ga0123357, IMG submission 89873) | Embiratermes neotenicus P4 segment gut microbial communities from Petit-Saut dam, French Guiana - Emb289 P4 | ecosystem: Host-associated > Arthropoda: Insects > Digestive system > Gut ... | reverse complement strand
TTTCACACATCGTAAAAATCGCTATGACATAAACGCACGTGTTACTTCCGCCACCCACTGCAGCAAACTGAGCAAACGCAGCCACTTGCGACTTGTGTCATGAGTTGCTAAGACATGTACGAAGATGTCAAGACTGGTTGCAAACACATCCCACCCAGTGAACAACCACTACAATTCCAATCCGGATACTATTTGAACAAACCTCGTACGTCTGGTGTAGCTGTAACTTTTCCTCCCACAGGTGCCCTTCCTGCAGTGGGCAAATAAAGCTCGTTAATCTAAACGGGCCTCGATTTTATAGATCGTAAAGCAATTCCTGATATGTGTTTGGGATACCTGTGGGGTCCGATAGGACGTGTGCAGAGACTTCAGTGGTTCACGATGAATCGCTCGTTGTCTCCTGATGAAGTGGGTTCATTGAAGCGACTGGCGGTCATTGTACCATTTCACAAGCACCTGAATATGACACGTGTGATTTTAATATTTCTGTACAGTTGTACAGTTTCGGATAATAGGTGGAAGGAAATAAAACCCCCACACGTGCCATAGTAACTTCGTCTGTACAGGTGCAGATTAGAGGTACCTACACATATATCACTACTGAACTGATCAGGGGGAACAACATTGTGTTGGAAGGCGAGTTATGACTGCATCAAGCTGGGAAATTGAACGCGGTAGCACAATGCGACAGAAACGGACCCTCTGTAAAACTCGGCCGTGCGGAACATTCTTCCTTGTAAATCTTAAATTGGTTCGAAAAAAGAGGTCGGCGTATAATAAAGCAATCACGTCCTTTGTATTCTTCCATTAATAAAGTAAGATTGCGGTGCTACTGAGTGAATTTCATCTGTAATTTATATAGCCAGCCTGTCAGGTAATACGTTCTGTTCTTGTACTCAGCAGCTTTAATCTCGTTTGTCAACCGTAGCGGAAGAAGAATTTGTTTTGTTATGCGAACCGTATTGGATGTGTTATTTTGTGCGTTTACTTCTTTGTTGTGAACACTGGTGGGACATTATTCAGACATTTATAAATAACCATAACTTTTTTTTTTTAATTCGAAGTCCGCAGACGGCATGTTTCTAAAATGTTCATGCCTTTATTGATATATTGTTGTACCTATGAAACTACTTTTGTTACTTCGCTTCAGAACGGCTTCTGGTGTGTAACCTGCCACGAGATCTTAACGAAAAAAATTGTAGCATATTATTATTATTATTATTATTATTATCTATGTTTTTGCTGTTGCTTTTGTTGGTGTTGTTGTTGTTGCTGGTGGTGGTGGTGGCGGTGGCGGTGGCGGTGGCGGTGGCGGTGGCGGCGGCGGCGGCGGCGGCAGCGGTGGTGGTGATAAATTAATATATACCAAGAAATATTTTAAAAATACCAATCGACAACGGTGATACCTGGAACGTTGTAGCGGGAGACGGCCAGATCAGTTTTACCACATGTGTGGTTATATTTTGCAAAAAGGAGTGACGATGTAAGAATTGCCGTGGCTATGAAGTAATCTCATGTTCCGTGAGTGTAAAAATTAATGGAAGAGAATTAAGTTTTGAGCTGGCACATGCTAAACGACGTGATCTTCGTCATGTTGTTTGTATGAATATTGGTTTGTGGCAATGGTAACGGTGATGGTAGTGTTGGTGGTGATGATGGTGATAATGATCAGATACGTACGTACGGAAGATAATTATTATGTAACTGCATCTCGACAGACAGATATTTTTTAAATTGCTTTTTATGATTTGTAGTGTAGCACGTCACTAATCATGGTATAATAACAAGTCACTGGAACCTACTGGATAAAGAGGTTGGAGACGACCCGAAATTTATAAAAACCTCCGTGGTTCCGGGCGGTAAAATTAAAAAAATTAAAGGAGAACGTATGAACACTTTTAACGAATATAATGAAGAATCTGAAGGGATATTTTGAAACCTTCGAATGGGAAAGTTGATCGCTGGTGTTATTCGAATCTTGTACCTCCGGAATACGAAGTAAGATATGCAACAGAACTTCTCAGTTTTATGACTTACTTGCCGAAAGTCTGATGGCTAGATTGCATTGTACATTATGGCGAGCTTGAGAGCCATTGTGTTTCATCAGTGAAATTTAGGCAGAAGCGGATATTTGTCAGTGCCTGTAGCAGAAACTCATGACAATTGAAACGGGAATCTGCAACCAGGGGCTGTCATTAACTATAGGAATTTCTGTATAACGCGTTACATAAAACGTTAACTATTCTGGGACATATGCGTTTAAAAATGTGGCAGACCTGACTCCTTTTGAGTACATTTACCATACGTACGTTGAGTACACTCGATATCTGTCCAGGAATCGCGTGTACGCTGGAATTCTGGTTCGATTCCTATTCCAGGAATGATGTTTTAAGTTTTTTTTACGCGTTGCATGCAATCAACGGTTAATGTGTAGGCTATGCTTGTCAGCGTGTGCTGCATTATTATTCACGCTCACATGTTTGGCCTGAAAACTATTCTGGTGATTTGGATGACATTTTTATGTATGGAGTGAGGGAAGATAAGTGCATTAAGTTTGTGTGGCGAGTTGCATTTTGATTCATGGCAGTCCTGCATATGCGTTGCGTCACAAAGTCTGAAATCTAAATTTGTGTAAGTCCTCATGAATGGCAAATCGGATGAAGAATCAATACTTTTTACATTTCTAACCCCTTTGTGTTAGGTATAAAACAAACATTTGCCTTCAACACAACTAGTAGTTATTATATCTTTACTTTGGCAACAGGTTTCGACTACAAAGTGTCATCTTCAGGCCAATAGTATTAAAGTGTATAATTTATTTTATGTATTTTATGCTGTTGGCCCGAAGATGATCCTTTGAGGTCGTCATTTGTTGCCAAGTTAAAGATATAATTGCGGTTGGACGGCATTTACTTGCCTTATAGAAGGATTTGTGTACAGGACAACGTACAATATATGGTACTGACTGATACTGGAAAGTTCTTCAAATGTGAATGGCAATGGAAGGTCACGGATATACGGCAATGGAAGGTATCATGATAGTGGTTATTATTATTATTATTATTATTATTATTATTATTATTATTATTATTATTATACAATATGCATGTGTCTTGTCACAGGCGTTTTCTTCCTGGTACTTCTCTTGATCCAGCGGTGATCCTCACCGCTCAGGCTTCAATCTTCACACTGCAGTACTTTCCGTATTATGTGTGATGTTCCAAGTATAGCTGTCTTTTATAGTGAATCTATTGAATGTTTTCCTGGTACAGCTTCCAAATTTTTCCTTAAGCTTCTCGTTACTAATCCAGTGGCTCCAATTATTACTGGTATAATCGTAGATTTCAGGTTCCACATTCGTTGTATCTATATACATAAACTCTTGTATTTTAACTTCTTTTCCGCTCCCTTTATTATTATTATTATTATTATTATTATTTATTGAATTTACTCCCTGTACGTGCATGTATATAGAGACTACAAGCGAATTAACACCGACAGTGGAAGGTGTTCTTGGGCCTTTATTTTGTTGACCCCTCTTGCTGAAGAAAGTTCTGTGACATACATATAGATAGCAGCACTGTTAGTAATTATTATTCTACCATTTTATCTTAGTATAAATGTATAGATATAGCTGTGTTTCCGCTGCCCTTCACGATATTTATATGAAGGGTACTTGACTATTTTATAATGAACGTAAGCACAATCACTTTATTATTTTAGGTAATACCAGGCTACATGTTTCGACTGAAACGTAGTCATCCTCAGGCCTATGTTAACAATTGTGTTACCAGATACTGTGCACACTTTGGGATCCCAAAGTATGCACAGTATCTGGTAACACAATTGTTAACATAGACCTGAGGATGACTAAGTTTTAGTCGAAACATGTAGCCTGGTATGACCAAAAATAATAAAATGATTGTGCTGACGTTCATTATCTAATATTATATTACGTTATTAGCACATCGTGATGCTTCCATTCAAACTTGAACTTTTGTTCTTGTAGGGCAAAAACGCTGGATACGCAAGGTAGTGTGCTTAGTAGATTTAGTGCTGTTGCTTCAGTTATGATGATGACAGTTGCAACAATTTGACGACGAAATTTTAACTTGCACTGTGCTAGTTAAAAATCTAAGTCTACTGGGTTGGTAAGCCGTGTCGATTTTTGAATACCTGTCGACAGCTTGACAGTTTTTACTGCGTAACATTCCAGAAGATCTGATTTATACTGTACAACAGCGCCGCGACAACCTTAAATCTCGCTCGATGCTGGAGATGCTATTATTTTTCTCTGGGCCAGAATTTAACACGCCCCAAGAAACAGTTCCTGTAGCAAGCTTTTACCACCCATTTAGATTCTACAGAAAAGATGTGAAAAATGTTTTTTTTTTTTTTCCTGTACATCCCGTGTGCGAGATAACCGTATTGACGTAAACTCCAGCACGTTGTCGTGGTTATAGTATTTAGCCATTTAATGTCTAGTGGAAACTGTGTGTACCATCTAGTGTAACACCGAAAACTTAGTTATTTCGTCTCAGCCGTCTGTTTATTTGTTGGGTTGGTTTCTGACTATAAGCAGCGATTTTTCTTCCTAAACTGCATTAACCGAATGGTTTTTATAACGAAGACGGTGTTTGTTTCCTGTGAGTTGGGAGATGAATTTCTAGTGTAAGTTGTAATAATTTTAGTCTTTAAAGGGATTTTACTTTCTTATTACTATGGCAGAGAATTCACATTTCGTTTAGTCACGCTGGCGTAACAGTACTCGCAGAATCTAATAAAAGTGTGAGTCACACCTGTGAACCACCTTGCATATTCGCTACCGGTCAGGAGTTTTAATTTCTGAGTGTATTAAATGCGGTTATTTAAAAAAAAAAATTATCCTGTGAGTTAGATATTATTGAATTGAGATTTTGTAGGAAGCCGACGTAAGAACATAGTCGAAGTAGCTGGCAACGTGGTCGACCCGGATTACCATGACCTACGGATCTTTTCTTGCTATCATCGCTCTGGTGGGGTCCTCGTTAATAATAGATTACAAAATGTGGTAGTCGCTCGTGGAATGTATGAAAATCCCGTCTCGAAGCCGCCATTCTGCATTTTTTTCCGGACCATATATTTTGCAGAGATGTGAAGGGCGTTCTTCCGTCCGGTACGTGGCTCTGACGCAATCGGAGTACGTGAGTAATGACACCTAGTATCAGATGTAAGCACAATAAACTGGGCTTGTTATCATCACGTCCGTCCGTCTGACTTGTAATTCTCGCCGACATGCCCGCTATTTTTTTGCTCTGCAACACCCCAACATTGACGCCTCTAACATTTTACTTAGCCGAAGTAGTGCATAATTATACCGCTTCCACTGTTATTACTACTTCTGTACCACCATCTGTCTTTACCATTACTGCGACATGTTTACGTAATATAATACAGTAATGAGGCACTAGAAAGTATTATAAAATATGAGCAGTGCAAAATTTACTTGGGCCGAACATTGGTAACTGAAGCATGAATACGGCACAACAGACCTGATTAGCAGATAACACCAAAACAGTTTGATTTAGGTGCCCCATATACCGAGGATACTGAAATGGTATGTAGCTGTGAAATAGAGAAGTTTATCAAACTAGCATGCGAAATTAAAGAAGAGTGGCAGATCGAACAGGTGGCGGTAGTACCTATAGTCCAGTGAGCATTGCTGACATAACTTATGTTATGTACCTTGTTAAAATTAGTAGATGTAAGTTATCCAGCGTAACATCGGCAGGAGAACGAAAAATTTAAGAATATAATTCTTGTTTATGAAAGTGCTGAATCAACAGAAAAATGCAGGAGACAGAAAGAGCACAAAAGTACATACATACATACATAGGTACATACATAGTACATGCATACATACATACACACACACACATAATACATACATACATACGTACACGGAAATACAACGGTACATTAACACAAGACAAAACAAACGAAAAACAAAACATAAAATTCTATGAATAATACATTGCCAATTACAATAAGACTATAAAACCAATACGAAATCTGAATCAGCTTGATGGCGTGCTTTTGGGAAATGATAAAATTCCGTGCCTAATGAAGACAGCTAACATGGCGGCTACGTGGTCTTCATTTAGTTTTACATTTTCTGTTAATGATATGCAAAAACATTACTTCTGGGCTTGTGCGACTGGTCTAGCCGGAGTTGACGAACTTGTTTGTTAAGATAAGTATGTTTTGCTTAAAAAGTGCAACGTGGTGTCGCGTGAGTGGGAAATTTTAAGGTGTGACGTGGCTCGTCCCCACCTAAAATAATAATTATTATTATTATCGAATTTCTCACTTTTCACCTTTGGCTGGGAAATATTCACGTATCCTGGGATGTAGTAATTAGCAGGATTAGGCTCGGTGGTCTTATTTTAGTTTAAAAAGTCTCTTACAATTGAACATGTGCCAAGAATTACAGATTTTTGCAGTTGTATATACGTATTCGGGTGCAAGTTAAGTCTTGTTAGACTTTGTGACAGTGACTTTGGAATTATTCCCGTAGATGATATTACTATCGGGATCAATTGTGCTGCCTTTTGATTCCATATAACACATATTTCATTCGCCAGGTCTTGGTACTTGTTTTGTTTGTCGGTTATTGTTTTGGTGAGATTATGTGTATTTGGGACAGCTATGTCTATCAAAAAGGTGTTCTTTGTTTTCTTATTCATAAAAGTTATGTTAGGTCGATTAAAAGGCATTGTTTTTTCCGTAAGTATGCTGCGATTCCAGTACAGCTTGAAATTTTCATTCTCCAGTACATTGGCCGGTGTGTATTTATAATATGGACTTTTATCGCCAATAAATTCGGCTGCTTCTGCCAGTTTCTGATGGATAATTTTGGCCAGTCCATCACGTCTCTTTACATACTCGGTAGGTGCTAGTTGTTCACATGCTGCAATAATGTGTTGGATTGTTCTTTTCAACATCTTCTGCATAGCTCATCGGTGTCTGACTGCTTCAAAATATATTTCTTGTAGTTTCTTGTTAGTACGACTTGGCCCTATATTGATGTTAAAAAGCCCTCTGTTTCGGCGAACAAATCGCGTTTGTCATTATTATTATTATTATTATTATTATTATTATTACCCGATGTTTCGTACCTTAATTTTTCGGAGGCGTCACCTAAGCACGCTTTTCATATTAATTATTCTAAAATTCCGCCCTGCCCTTCTGGAAGCTGTCAGCCTTATTGTGCCGATCAAAAATCTCAAGAGATTGTACTCTGTTTAGTGTTGACATTAAACGTCCCAACTGTCCTTCTGCTAGATGCGGTTCGGCGGGTAGTGGAGGATATTCGTGTATTAAATGGAATGTCTGTCTTGCTTAACGATTTGTTGTTAATTAAGGTACTACAGGTTTGTTGTTTTTATATTGTTATTTTTCGTTCCTTGTCATTATGGTTTATGCTTTATGTTTTTGGTTAGTTTTTTCATGTATTTTCTCCTATATTAGTATACTGTCTCTGAAACTGCCCCTTTGGGTCTTTTGTCAGTAAGATTATATAGCAGAACCGATTTGCACTGAATTGAAATATTACGCATTTATGTGTGCGGTTTTTTATATTCATAGCTTTAGAATACGATTAACATTTAACACTTCGGTTCTAAGTTTTTGTGTTTTTTTAGCGATGCTGTCATTTTATGTGTTTAGATGACGTCGTGCTAGATGAATAAGTGACGACGGCGCCTTAGTGGAATGGTGTTGACAGAGGAAAACCGAAGTGCCACATTGCTTACGACAAATCCCAAATACAATGACTTGGATTCAAACCCGGGTTTCCGCTGTGAGGGGCCGGCGACTAACCACCTGAGTTTGTTAAAGAGGCACAATCTGTTGCTTTTGATAACAGTTGTCCATACACTACATCTGAACTACACGGATTTGCGTGTTCCATAGTTTGAGTTTGCTGTCTGTGTAGCATCTTAAATTAACTCGATGTTTTGAATTTTTCAGGATGCTGAGGTATACTTTGCTGTCTTCTTTATCTGTCCGCTTCCATTGCAGAAAATACAAGGCGTAGAATAAAAGGGAAAGTGTTTTAAGTGGCAAATTGAGCGTAGTTTGTATTATATGTGGGGGAGTTGTTTTTGTTTTGTTGTTTGAAGACGAAGTGTAACCGGCCATTGTCGTGATCCCTTTGATAGTACGCGGAACATAATATCAAATATGTAAGTAGACAGTTGCCTTGAAATCAAGTGAGCGGGAATATTATGCTGCAATTAGTTACTGATTGCGTTTATGGTTATTATAGTTTAGATGAAAATGAACGTAGCTTAAATACATGCTCCGTGTGTGGAGGAAGACGCATGCCTATGTACCAGAAGTATAACCAGCCATAGCTTGAGGCTTGTCATTAACTTGCAAATAATTACACACGTTTCCAATATAAAGAAAGCTGTGGTATTCTAGAGTTCGTTTTTTCCTTTTTTTCAGTATGCTGAATCATTCGTTACAATTACTCTAGCAACGTGGTAGTGGTGCCAAGTTATCTTCAGTGGGGGTGTGAGGAAATCTTATTGGTAATACTGTCGCGGCAAGATTTGGTCTTTAATGAGAAGGGGGTTGAAGAGCGCTGATGTACCGAAATTGGGCGTTCCGTTCAGCCCCACTACCGCTTCATATCAAGTCGTGATTCTTTGTGGGGTGGTTGGTACAGTTGCGAAAAGCCCCTTATTAACTTCGTCGTATCTGTTCCTCTGTCCGCGTGTATCAGTTTGGATCCCGCGCGACAGATTGGCGTGAGATTTGATGTTGGAGACTCTTATGAAAATCTGTCGAGAAAAACCAAATTTGTTAAAATGGGACAAAAATGTTGGGCACTTCATTTACTGTAACACGCGGTACCTTTATTTTGATTTTCGGCCACCACAATGTTTATTGCGGTAATTCGTGAAATCAGTATGGGGGAAACAATTTTCCCTGCCTTAAAATGTTGCGTGTTTGTCCATCAACTATTAAATGTATCATATTTGTTTTCATTTAATTTGGTTTTCGCGAGTCTCTCTAATGCTTTCATTGAGAACAGAGTGAAACGAAGACGGGTGAAGGCGATAGAAGAAAGAGGAGACAACGCCAGGATTGCTTTTCTGCCTGATTTTCTCGAACAGGTACTGGGAAGAATATTTGAATCTCAGGGCGAAGACGCACCGTTCTTAGAATGTTTGACCTTTGAAGATGGGGCGATAGATTATACCGAAACGTCGATACAGAATTACCACTGCACGCTGCGTCAGATCCCGAAGAGAGAGGATCTCGTAATCACGAACTTTATCAACTCAACTGTTCGCAGATATTGTGAGGGTGATAAACTCAAGGAGTATGAGTTGGTATGGGTGGATGAAGTTTCACCATTGATCTCCAGCTGCCTATTTTTATCGACTTCTCTTATGATCGAAATTATAGCGATGTATCCACATTTGTGACATGTTGAATTTTTGCCATTCGTATATTCGGCAGTTATGTTCTGCACAAGAGTACGGAGTTCAAATTTTATTACATTAGAGCTTTGTTCCATATTTTATTATCGAAGAGCCAGTCATTCAGGCGAAGGCAAGGTATATATGTAGATAATTTAATTCCAAGAATAAATTACATGTCAGATTCATTTGCATGAAGCAGTAATATGGAAACACTGTATTAGATGTTTTTCACAGTTGATGCTTACTCATTCTCTTGACATGTGGTTGATATGAATAACTTATTTTAGCACGAATGCTGTGTATTTTGAAACGAGTTTGAAACACGAGACATACTCAGCTTGAAGTGCCAACTGTGTATTTGGTTAGGCGTGTTTAGGTAAACAACGCATTTAAACAGACAAGAGCAGGAAGAAAAGGCAGGCGAAGGTGTGACATTACGTGTTAATATTGTGACATTAGCGGGTATTTAGCACATGGCACCAGACAAATTTAATGGCAAGCTTACGTAGCTAATGACACAAGTGGGAAGTGGTAGAAGTGTGGCAAATGTTTACTGAAGCAGGTACGGTTTTCCTTATGTATTGTTTTCTTTCGATACACCATCTGAAGGTTTTTACAGGTGTAAAGTTAGAGTTTACTGAGTAATTCCTTTCAAAATGTAACAGATGGTGTACGAACGAAAAAGGGTACCCTTACCGGGTTCTGTCATTGGTTGCATATCCAGATCACTATCTGTACCCTGACGAAAATAAGCTACGAAATCACCAGATTTTCTGCGAGCGGCAAAGTTCGTAATTTCTCATTAGCATTGTTGGCAGACAATAGCCTTGGGGCTCATGGATTGACTGGGAGGTTGAGCATTGCTATTAGTATATGCTGGGAGGTCAAATATGTATGCACAGAAAGACACTTTTAAATAGAATAAGTACTTTTATCGTATATTCCTTCATAATTCAAAACATGTTAAGAAACTAATATTTTAAACTCGTTTTAACAGTTTAGAATTTGCTGAATCGATTTTCTGATTGTGGTTCTTTTTTTTCCCCCCACAACGCGTAAATAACTATTTGGCACCCCCGCTGTCACAGCACACTTGCAGTGTCGGTGCACTACTTATGCGTTATTGCTCAACTTGTTAAAGAAGGTATGTGCTGCTTGTCTTTAAGCAATACATAAATATTGTGCAAGATTTTTTATAATGATTTTATGATTAATGGTTTCTTTCCGGAAGCAAGTGTTAGATAAATACAGGCTAAAGTCTGTATTTATTTAACGGAAGCTTATTTCCTCTGAAGTGTCACTGACGGAAAATGTTCTTTAAACGAAAAGCTGTATCTCTCTCTCTCTCTCTCACGCCGGCAGTCCGATATATCCGAAAGGTCGTCCGTAGATTGGAAATAGCAGTGATTTGAAAGCAAGTCCGTACCCGGAAACTATGTAGTTTCTTTTATGTCCAGTCGATGTCGCAACTTTTCCCCGTTATGTTTACTTTTCATGCTGTGTGTTTAACTGCCTCTTCACAGATAGTGTGCGTGCATACCTATTACTTCGTACGCCCTTCGTGCACATATGATGTGTCAGTGACTTTTTGTCTCAGAAGAAATACAATACATAATTTGGATTACGCAGGACCACCAAGTGACGCGTTTGTTAGAACCCTTGCTTCATAAGATGAGGCCCCAGTTTTATATCCTAACCCGGAGACCGGTTATCCTGACAAGCATTTTGTGGTTCCTCCAGTCGCTGCAAGAAATTTCAGTATGGTACGTGGAATGAGCCTACAGACGCTTCCTTCCACATCCTTTCCAATTCGTTATTTACTGATCTTCGTCTCACTGGACGCAACGCAGAGTGACGTACTGGCCACGTTGTCACGTAGATCGCGAGAAGAATGTCCGTAACCTACGTGACTTCACGGGAGGTTGTCCATATCTAAGCCACGAAGGCACGGGGAAGAATGGAAATACAGCTGTCATTCTTAACCTCTGAACTAGATAGCTGTGAGTGGTCAGCTTAACACTGGCCGATTCACACCGGGTAGTGGGCCTGTGTTGCCCATTGAATGTGAGACTGATTTGGGCCCGCATAGCCGGTCTGTACGTTTTAGGAGATAGTTAAATATCTTGCGCATTACCGCCAATAGAACCACGATTTCTCAGTTGATCGGTATGTAGCGTAGTTACTGTAGCGACCGAGCTGTTCCGGCTCCCAGTTTCAACGTACGGGAGCACCACAGAGTGAAGGTAGTACGTTGGTGCCTGTTTCACTGAAATGTTTTCGCCTTGCACCAGAATAGCTAAGAACACAAAGCGATACTGTTAGCTGGACACAATATAGTCGCCCGGAAATGCAGTTTTGGAATGTGATCACTGCCTTTCCGCCTTGTCTAAAACTTCTTATGCTGTACCCGTGGATAGACTCAGCAGAATACTATCAGTCTATCCGTGGCTAAAGTTGCGGCGAAATAGGCCTATAGTTGCACGAATTTAACTGGCTGTAGCGTCTTACTGCTGTATGACAGTCTCATACTTACGTTATATCTGTCTGGTTCGTCACCGTTATTAAGTCCATTTTTTGAAGGAAAATTATGACGGATTGCAGCGAGCCCATCCATCATCGTGAGCGAAGTTCGTTGAACTTCGAAAGAAACTCTTTACATTACTCGTAGTTAATTCTCTGTTGGTTCAGTAGTGGCGCAGTTCCGTAGAAGTGTCTGTCTCTGTCTGTCTATCGCTGTTTGTACCTAGAGAACGTTTCATCGCACATCCTAGTCGTCTGCGTTATCACACCGTGTGGGATAATAAGTATATTTTGATGTTACTCCAAAACTTCGGAACGGACTTATTATACAGAATTAAACAGGAGAGATGTCAATCGACACAGTTTAGTGTTTTATGTTTTGCTGACCGTGCATCCTGGTACGACTCTGGGTAAATGACCAACTTGATGCACAGTTACGTTGTATAATACGTTTATTATTGTAATCCTCTACATGTTTCGAGCAACTCTGTGCTCATCATCAGGAGGTCAAATTGTATTAATACAGCATCTGGTACAGTATTCTGTGTAAGGGACCGTCCGGTGTGCAGGTTGAGAAGGAACTCTCTGTAAGTGACCATCCAGTGTGCATATGCACACTTGACGGTCACTTACAGAGAATACTATACCAGATGCTGTATTAATACAATTTGACATCCTGATGATGAGCACAGAGTTGCTCGAAACATATAGAGGATTACGTAATTGTGCATCAAGTTGGTCATTTACCCAGAGACAGTTTAGTGTATCGCAACATGGGAGGTGACTACATGTTTCGGCTTTCTGGCAAACCCATCGTCAGGCTAAACATAAATATATAAAATATTCAGGCTACAACAATGCCTTGCAATTTCTGAAAAAAATTGGGATCCCAGTTTGTTATCCTCTGCCGTGTAATAACCCAGGCGATTATCGTGCTAACAGCACCCGCTGTTACCACATGGACATTTATATCTTCTTGTCGTTACATTTGATTTTGCTTTTGTTTAGAGACCTTGTTGAAAAGCTGATGGTTGCTTGACGGTTTAACAAATTCTCTGAGTTACATGAACCTGAACGTCCGTTACGGGTCGACAGAGTTCCGCCACTGTACTTTAACTTATCGTCAGATTAATCCATTCCACTTTTTCACACCCCGATCCTTAAGGCGTTTCATTTATTGTAATTCAAATCTGCATGTTGATTCAGTACAACTGTGAGGCCACGGTGATTATCCATGGTGTCTCACGGTGGCGGCAGCCTATGTTCTGTGGCGTTTCTTCCTAGAATTTAAGAGCCCTCGGATTTTCAGAGTGTCCGCCTTGATGATTCCACATTTTACGCTTTGATGGAATTTTTGGAACACTAAATCATTACAGCAGTTTGCCGAAAACATCGGGTGTGGATTTTTCGTATCATTTCAGCTGTGTGACCACATGAAACCGGGGACCTTCGTTGGTCACACCTTTCGTTATATGTGATTGAGTCCGCGTGGACATAATTGTTGTTTTGTTTTAAAACAGTGATCGCGTTATATGTAATTAAGGAAAGTTCGACTTACACAAACCCTACTTCTTAGTAGGTGTACTTGATTAATATGAGCGATTATGGCATGCTGCTGCGTATCCAAGATAATACCCTGCTATATCACAAGAGTCTCATAGTTAGACTGTTACTGGCTGAAGCAGCTGGGCGCATATATGTCATAACTGTTCCATATAAATTAACTTCTGGTTATTGAGTTTGAGTAACCTAGCCTTGGACAAATTCTCGGTACGTGACATTGTCTTGCGTCGGAAATAACACTACTTGTTTTGGACATTCGCTGGTAGAAAGAGGAGATTTCTAGAGCTATATTCGCCTGCCACAATGCACACCTTCTACGGTTCACGTATAACGTATATTGTCCCCGCGAGACATAAATGTCAACCGTGGGCCCCGCAAGCGTTCATATCGTTGTGTCGAAAGATGGAAATAATCTTAACATTGCAGTCTGCTGGGTTCGAGGTGCCGTCATGTTTACGTTCAGCACTGACATGTGCCATACTTCATTGCGTTGTATGTTGGCTAATTATGATTTATTTAGTTCACTGACGACATTTGTGTGTTGGTAGGCATTTGGTAATAATATGTATTGAAACATTGTTCTCATCAACGTTTGCTGTGTTCTTATGTTTATTGGACCGTGCATCATTGTGATAGTTGAAGAATAAAATACCAACTTGATGTCACTTGCTATTTTATTTCACTTCTTATGTGCTCAACATGTTTCGGACATTAATATATCCAT
>Ga0123357_10006498_pt1 | contig 14284 bp, 8 predicted proteins | sample TergutEmb28metaG_FD_89873 | JGI IMG/M metagenome (GOLD analysis project Ga0123357, IMG submission 89873) | Embiratermes neotenicus P4 segment gut microbial communities from Petit-Saut dam, French Guiana - Emb289 P4 | ecosystem: Host-associated > Arthropoda: Insects > Digestive system > Gut ... | reverse complement strand
CTCATACTTGTTCACAAAATCCAACACTTGGGAAAACACATATTTACCGGTATTCATAATTTTACACTTTTTTTGTGCAAAATTACTTTCAATTCAAATCAAAAAATCAAAGACCGATGATATTTACTTATTTATTAATATATTACAACAAAATATTAAAAGTTAACGCAACAGTAGTAACCAATTATTACTTCTTCAAACGACTCTTCCTATCCATGAAGAGCAAACGGCAATACATTTTCTGTATTACCAAAGACAGGCATTGAACCTGTGAGTCCGGCTTTAGCCGTAAACGTTGCCGAAGAACGAAAAAACAAAGAGACGCCTGCCTCTTTATTTTTTGTTCGTCGTCAAAGGAGCAAGGTAATCGCACGGGTAACCCGAAATTCGCAGGCTCATTCGTGTTCCTCTCGTGCATACCTTGCCCTGCGGGGCTGTGACCACGCGAAATATAAATCCGGCGTCCCTTGAATTTATCTTCCGCTTCAAAACCTGCTCACGGTGGTCGCAGGTTTTGAGGTCACTCGACAGTCCGAAGATTTTGCTCACGATGGTCGCAAAACTGTCGGACTGTCCGGCAAGCCTTCACTTCATCTCCCGATGGTCACTTTCGTTTCGGCTTGCCGAAATGCAGATTTCCATAACCTAAAATGCAAATGTTATGGAAAATAAAACGGAAAATACCACAAAACGAGGTCGTCCTGCAAAGGAAAAATCAAAGCTGAATTATTCAATTAATCTGAAATTAACCGAAAAAGATTTCCTTTCAGTGAAAGAAAAAGCAGAGAAGATTGGAATGAAGCCGACGCAATACGCCCGCGAGATGACGCTCAAAGGAACTGTAAAATCACGTTATACTATCGAGGAACTTGAGCAAATGCGCAAGATTTCAGGTATAGCAAACAATCTGAATCAGCTTGCACGGCAGGCAAACAGTTCAGGTTATCCCATAGTGGCATTGGAAATGATAAAATTTATCGGCGAAATAAAAAAGATGTTGCATGATAGCTAAAAATATTAAGGGAAAATCATTTAAAGGTTGCGTTTCTTATGTAATGCACGAGGGCGCAACCATGCTCGAAGCGGAAGGAGTTTGGGCGGAAAGTAATCAAGATATTATCCATAGTTTTGCCATGCAGCGTTCGGGAAGAAAGGAAATCAAACAGCCGGTCGGACATATTCCGATTGCATTTTCTCCCCAAGATAAAGAGCGGATGACAGACGAATTTATGCTCAAACTTGCCAAAGAATACATGCAGGAAATGGGTATAAAAAAAACACAATATATCGTTGTCCGTCATCACAACAACGACAATGAACACCTGCATATTGTCTATAATCGCATAGATAATAACTTGAAATTGATTTCGGTAAATAACGATTACAAACGAAACATCATCGTTTGTAAGAAGTTGAAGGACAAATATAATCTGACTTATGGCAAAGGGAAAGAAAATGTCAAAAGGGAAAAACTGAATGACCCGGACAAAGTAAAATATAAAATTTACGATGCTATTAAAGTCCTTTTACCTTTCTGCAAAAACGAAAATGAATTGCAAACTTTACTCAAAAAAGTGGGCATTGATACCGAACTTAAGTTGAAGCGGACAACCGATGAGATTGAAGGAATATCGTTTCGTTACGGTAATATCTGTTTCAAAGGTTCAGAGGTTGATAGAAAATTCAGTTATGCCAACCTCAAAAAAGAGTTTCAGAAAAACATTGAAATGATTGAAGAAAAAGAAAAACGACAGAAAGAGGTTCAGGAAAAGCAAACGGAACAGCCACAACAAAGAGCGGCAGACCAGCCTAAAAAAGAAGCTTCTTGGAAAATTGGTGGCGTAAAATTAACACCCGAACAAATGCATACTTTGAAGGACGATGGATATATTTATTTGGAAAATATACGAAAAAAAGATGGTACAAATATATCAACCTATATGTTTTGTGATGATAAAATGGACAAATTGTTATTTTCAAATCAGAACCCGGAAACTATGGTTAAATACGGCAAGTATGAGATGCGATTAATGGACAAAATGAGAATTGAAGCGGGAGTCATAACCCATGCGAAAGTTCAATGGTATGGTTATGGAAACTTTGCTCACCCATACCTTTGGAAAGCCAATCCATCAGATTCCGAATATCAGGAATCGTGGGGCGATCCGAGAATTAAGAAAGAAGAAAAGATTGAAAAACAGCAGGATTTAGCGAAAAATTTGAAGAGAAATAGGGGGAGAAAAATGTAAAGGCAACAAAACTTGAATTTCGATACTTTGAAAAAAGCTAAAAATATTGCATAAATTGTAAATTCTTTAGTACCTTTGTGGCAATTCCGAACGACATAGCGTTGCTTGTTTGGAAAGACATTTTTGCAAACGTAAGCGTTTTAAGATATTACTTTACTTTGGGAAATCACCAATTTCTAAATTCGAAACGAAGTAATAGACAACAAAAAACGCTTGCGTCGTGTATATATAATTATATTACGGCGCAGGTTCTGTTGTTTATTTGTTTCGATAGGTGTTTGGTGATACCTCCAAAGTAAATAAGACATAAGCAGTTCCTGCGCTTTGGTATTTTTAAACAATTAAATACAAATGAATTATGGTAAAAAAAAGTTTTTTTCAAGTCAATGCTAATGTTCTTAAGAAATTATCAAAGGTAGTCTTAATTACTATTTTTGTCGGTTGTATTATTAGCTGTTCCGATGCTAAAAGAAAAAAGTTGGCGGATAAAACAACAGTGGAATTTTTTAATGCTGTAAATGAAAATGATACAACAAAAATGTGGATTTTGTATCCTGCACTTAAAGATTATGTTGCGTATTACAAATCAGATGAATGTGTCATTAATGAAACAAAAGTATTAACAGATAAAAAAGTATCTGTTACAGTTAATAGCTCTTTCACAAATCCATTTGGAAAGAAATCCAATCAAACTATAACTCTTTTCTTAAAACCCAATGGAGATAGTGAGAATGAGTATAAAATATATGATTCAAAAGGAATTGCTGATTACAAAAATGATAATATCTTCTATACTTTTGCTACTAAAACGGGTTGCATTGATAAAAATGCAGACTTGACAGACCAAGAAATCATCCAGAAACTTAACATTGCACAAAAAATGATACAAAGTTATTATTTTGATATATTTTTAAAACTATTGACTGGCGTATTTGTCACTTCTTCTAATTGGGAGCTTGGATATGGAAATTCTGCTAGTGGAAAGATAATTGTAAAGAACATTTCTGGATTTAATCTTCCAAAACTTAAATATAAAGTTAAATATTATGACGGTAGTGGTAATGAAATTATGTCTGATAACGGATACGTTACTTATGATATGTTTATGTCAGGTACTTCAAAATCCTTCACTGTTTACACAAGTTACGTAGGAAATGCAAAAAGAGCAAAAATTGATTTCGATTTTGATGTTGAAATGATTCTAAATTATGTTGCGAATCAAGATTATACAGGAAAAGAATATGAAGAGTATATGAAAAAAATGGAAGAGCCGAAAAAAGAAGATAATGACAAAATGGAGAAAGCGGAAAATGATAGTAAAGAAAAAATAGACACATTGCAAAATAATAAAAATTAATGAGTTATGAAAAGGGTGATATTTACAATTTCAATTTTAGTATTTAAGGCATTGAATATTTTTGCTCAAAAAGAAGCAACAACAAAGGATGGGAAAAAGGTCATTTTGTATGAAGATGGCACTTGGAAGTATGCAGAAATGGCAAACGAGGAAAAGGATATAAGTTTAGATTGTGCTGATTTAATTTCTACCGAAACCGATAAAGTGACAGGAGTAACATCAACAGCATCAAAAGGTAATAATTTAATAATATCCAGCGACAAGAAAAGCGGATATATTATAAGTATAATTCTTCTAAAGAATAACTCTTTAGCTTTTTGGTTTCAATTATTTGGTAATATTGGCTGTATTGAAAAAGGAGATAATATGAATGTTCTTTTTAGAGATGGAACACGAATACTGCTTGGAAACTGTACGGACTTCAACTGCAAAGGACAATTTATTTTATATTTGGGTGGTATTTGGGGTATGGAAGAAGAATTAGAAATGTTTAGAACAAAAGAAGTTGAAACTATAAGAATACATAATTCAGATAGTTTTATTGAAGAAGATTTTACTTCAAGCCAAAGTAAAAGATTTATGAAATCGGTTGATTGTTTGCTGAATTATTCAAAAAATGACAAATAATAAAGGGTCAAAATTGCTATATTTTTTAAAATTATTAATCTAAAAAGTACATCAATACCGCTTGGGGTAAGCAATTATTAATCTATCAATATAAAATCATGTAAAAGATTTAATCTGAATTATATTTTCTTTTATTTTTTTACTATTTTTGCACAATAATTAACCTATTTTATTTTCCGAATGACTATGTTATTTTGCACAGTCAAATCTATATTGCAGTAACTTCTATAATATGAAATATGCGATAAAAGTAAAAAGTGAAAAATAATTGATGATTAATTACAAACTATTAACGATGCATTAATAGTTACAAAAATGAATTAGTAATTTTAGGAAAATGGAAATACTGAACAAACAATACATTTACAGTTTGATTGAGAGAAGTAAACAAAAACTCAATCAGACTTTCAGTTTCCGAGACTTTTCAAATTTTGACACAGTAAATTCATTTTTGCTAAATACAGTTCTACAATCCAATAGCGGAAATATTCTAATAACAACACCAAACAAAGAGCGTCTTAATGATTTTTTACTACCAGCACTTTTAATTACCTCATTACACTGTTTGAAAAAGAATTGCGATGACAATAATGTAGTTCTTGTTGATGATATTGTTCTTTCAAAAAAAGACGGAACTGTATCAATGGTAAAAAAAGTAACAGATACGTCTATACAAATTTTACAGTTAGGAAAACTAAAAAGAAGTGAAGTTGAAAATCAGAGTGACTATATAATACTGTCTCAAAAATTAAGCGGGAAAATAGATGAAATAAGCAAACGAAGCGGAGTTGATAGACGAAAAAATGGGTATGAAAACTTTGCAAGTAAATGTTTTGATGAATTTAAAGAAATAAGTAATATTCTTTCCTATTTACAAAATATAGAGAATGTATTACCTTCAAAACATAAAAGAAAAGTAATTATCGTTGCCTCAAAAAATGAAATTATCCCTCTGATACCAAAATGCATTCCATACCGATATGTAAACAAAAACGGAGCAGTTTATCTTGATACAATTTTTGACCCTCTACTGATAGTTGTAAATGATTTCAGCACAGTCAAAGAGTTTTTTATTGATAAAAATATCCCTGTCGAAACCATCGTTTTTGTTGGCGACAATAAATACCTTCAATCTATTTCTGCTATCTCCAAGAATTACAGACAGCAGAGATTTAATCATTGTATTTTCATTGGAACACAGGATATTGAAACATCAGAAAATTTTGAGGTATTAAAATGGAATTGGACTTTGCCAGAAATGAAATTTTTAGACCAAAAAAAATATGAAAATCTTACGCCGCTAATTATCAGTCATTCTGAGTTAAGTGAGGCAACTTTAAAGTTTACTAAATTTATTGATGCTACTGAAAAACATTATGATAATTTGATAAACCTGAAACGATTATTAAAATATATCCGCAAGATTTACCCAATTACAGCAATCGGCAATGAAAATAGGGTAAGAGAAAGAGCAAATGAAATTTATACTCATTTTGAGGTAGAAGCAGAACAAATTTTTCAAGATGAATATTACTCCATAGATGCTGATTATGAATCCGATTTAGAACAGATTAAAGCTCATTTTAAAAATATTATCGATTTGATTAAAACGACAAATAAAAAAAACGAATGGTTTAAAACAGCAACAGAGGTTGATTACATTATTGTTCCGAAGTCTATAAAAAATCATTATGAAAAAGAAATTGAAAATTGCTTAAAAACCAAATACACCGGGACAAAAATGAATAACTTTGAGAATATTCTCGGCATGATGACCAAGCAAGAAGAAAAAAACGAAGGTAATTATATAGGTTTGAAAAAGACAAAAGTTTTGACAGTATCGGAATATCTAAAGAAAGATACTGACGAAAAAAAACATTTATTTTTATCATTATTTAGCAATGGCATTTATACCGACGTACTATTGCAAAAAATTCTTGCAAGAAATCATAACACAAAAGTACTTTGTTATCAAGAAGAAGCAAAAGTAATGCAAGCATATTTACAAGTATTTCAGAAAGAAGATGAAGCTGAACTTCGTTCAGAAGATAGAGTACAACTTTGCGGAATACAATATCCAGAAACACAAAACATTAACACTGAAAATATTGACGAATGGATAGAATATTTAATAGGTATTAATGAACAAAAGACTACAAGAGGTTATGAGCAAATGTATGAAATTCAATTTGAAGAAGAAAACAAATCAACGAAAGAGCGAGAATCAAGAAAAGTACTTGTTGATGGTTACGAAGATGAATTGTACAAAGAAATAAGTCAATTAAAAAGAGGTGATAAAGTTCGGATTTACCACAATCCCGACAAAGAAACTTTACACGATATTATCAAAATGGCTGATGAAAAGTCATTATTTACAAGAGTTGATAATTTTTCGTCTTTATGGAAAGATGCTTTAAGAACTTGTTTGTCCAACAAAAATTTAGACCAGCTTTTTGAAGAATTGACAGCAAACGGTTTATCTGTGAGTAAAGCAACATTAGAATTGTGGTTAAAAGATGATTGCAAAATTAAATTTCCACAAGAACGCAGAGATATTTTGGCAATAATTAAAACAGTTGATAACACAGAATTAAACAACAACATTGGAACTATCATTGCTTTGAAAAAGGAATATCTCGGACGATTAAACAAAAATGGGCGAATTTTTAGCGATGAGATAGACCAATATATTTTAACCAAAGAAAAAGGCAAAATGTTAGATTGGCTTTCTGATAATCATATAGAACAAATAATCACAAATGGCGCACCATTGAGAACAGTAAAATCCGTAAAAATAATTGAAGAAGAAAATGAATAACAACAGAGATACTTTTCAAGAACGTATATTAAAGGGCTTAATCGGTGCAGGCTCAGATAATTTTGGATTACCCGATGAAGAAGAAGTATTGTCGGATTATCCTTTACAAAGATATTTTTCAGCAGTTATTTTCCCAGAAAAGAAATATTTCGCATCAGAAAATGAAGAAGATGAAATAGAAATTTTTACAGAAACAGAAGAAACAAATGCTCTTGTTTCTGAAAATTTTGTTATTGAATCAGATAAAGATTTGAGTGAGGTAAATAAAAGAGAAGAAAAAGTTGAAGATGAAAACAAAGCAAATCAAAACCATTTTCATCCCAATAATTTTGGATTGACTTTCTGTGTTGAATCAAACACGGAAAGCATTGATGTGGAATTTAGTGGAGGTTTTTATTCCATTCCTGATAAACAGTCTGAAGTTCGAATTAAAATGCCTGATGCCGGTTACTATGCTTTTATGGATGAAAAAACAAACTTTCCGTTCAAAGATATTTTAGTTTATGAAAATGGCTATTTATCACTTTTAAGGGAACTTAAAGGCGACAAAGGAGGCAAAAACCAACGTAGTGAAGAGTATCTGATATTTGATGAATTTAAAAAATCGAACAATTACAAAGATAGTTCTGCAAAATACTTTATTGAATACTTTCAGAAGCTAATAGGACGTGTTTGGAAAAGGAAACCATTTTCTTATTCTGCCATTATCAAAGTTCAGGATACGGAAAAGCCGATAGATATTCCAATTACAGATAAAACCCATAAAGAAATAAGTCTGGGCTATAATGTAAAAACTTATTCCGTAAAGGGAAATAAGTATGTAAAAATTCAGTTGGTAAATACTTCAAAAGAACAATCGTCAAAACGTTTTACACCTAAAACCCCTGAGCTAAACTCAAAATGTTTGTTTCAAGCAGAGATAAAAGTAAAATCAAATAAAATTCTGCCATATAAATCCAATCAAGAATTAAATCCTTTTGACCTCGAAGCGGAAGAATTAAATTTCCTTTATCGTGAGGTAAAAAATTACGGAATCGGACATAATTGTTCTGTTACTTGGAATACAGAGGCTAATTTGTTGCAAACTACTTTTTTGCCGGAGTTTAATGTAAAAGACACAAAAAACGATTTCAGTGAAAACGATTTTGACAATCCCGACGATTATAAATTACTCAATCAATCCCTTGATATAAAAAATCTTTCGTTGTTTAGTGGGTTTAAAAAAGATGAAATCATTACTCGCTTACAAAATTTCATTGAACTTTATGGAAGATGGATTGGAGAACAGAAAAGGAAGAATGCAGCAGGAACAACAAAAGAAATAGAAATAGGAAATCGAATTATCAGCCGTCTTGATGACAATTGCAAACGCTTAAAAGAAAATATTGGTTGTTTGAAAAACGCGGATGTATTCCGTGCTTTTCAATTTGCAAATACGGCAATGCTCATTCAAATCATTATTTCAAATGATAAAGATTTTACTAAAGAAGAAAAAGAGATTTCCCAAATCAAGGCTCATATTCCTTATGATGATTTGGAGTTTTTCAATGAATATGATTATACACGATTAGGCTTTCAACCAAAATATAGACCATTTCAATTAGCTTTTCTTTTGTTGAATTTAAGAGGAATTACAGAACCACAATCAGATGATAGAAAAAAAATAGTAGATTTGATTTGGTTTCCAACTGGCGGCGGTAAAACAGAGGCGTATTTGGCTGTTACTGCATTTACTATTGTTTGGAGGCGAATGATGAATGCTGAGAAAGTATCGCGAGGAGTATCAGTAATTATGCGTTACACTTTACGTCTGCTCACAGCGCAACAGTTTGAAAGAGCTTCAAAACTAATTGCATCATTAGAATTTTTGAGAAAAAATTTTACAGAAGACCTGAAAAACGAAGTCATCACTATTGGTTTATGGGTAGGCAATCAATTAACGCCCGGAAAACTTTCTGAAGCAAAAGAAATAGTTGATGAGATTGAAAGTGAATGCCGTAAAAAAAATGGAAAACCAGAAACAAAAAATATGTTTCAAATATCTTCTTGCCCTTGGTGTGGTACAAAATTAGTTTCCGAAGGCGATTATGGATTTGAAATTGATAATCGAAGTTTCATAATTAAATGCCCCAATAAAAAATGTACATATCACAACCATATTCCTGTTCAAGTTGTTGATGAAATGCTTTATTCTCAACCACCAACTCTTCTATTTGCAACCGTTGATAAATTTGCTCAATTAGCATGGAAAGGCGAATCAAATAAATTTTTCAATAGCTTAGATGAAGAAAAACTCCCACCTGATTTAATTATTCAGGACGAGTTGCACCTATTGAGTGGGCCATTAGGTTCTATTGTCGGACTTTTTGAAAGTGTAGTTGAACAACTTTGTACAAAAGAAAATAAAAATCTTACTCCGAAAATCATTGCTTCCACAGCAACAACAAGAAACACATCACAACAAATTCAACAACTTTACGGTGGTAGAAGTGTAAATATTTTTCCACCCGCAGGATTAAGTTATAGTGATAGTTTCTTTGCCAAAGAATCAAAAGCAAACAGTAGAAGAAAATATATTGGATTTATGCCTGTAGGAAAAACGGCTATTGATACACAACTTCAAATAATTGCCCATTTGTTGGAAGCAAGAATTGAAAACAAAGAACCAATAAATGATAACTACTGGACAATTGTTTCTTACTATAATTCATTAAAAGATGTAGGGAAAATTAGAAACAAAGTAGGAGATGAAATCATTGTCAATACCGCCACTTTGCAATCAAGACTGTTTGGAAGAAATAACCCTTGGACATACAATCATTTCGGATTGGAAGACAGAACGGAAGAGCTTACGGCGAGGGTTGAAAGCAGTAAAATTAAATCAGTGTTGAAACAGATAGAAAATCCTTTTGAATTAATTGACAGAGTTTCGGAAAGAGGAGAAAAATATAAAACAGTAAAGTCTGATGTAATTGATTTAGTGCTTGCAACGAACATGTTTTCCGTTGGAATTGACATTGGAAGATTAAATTTAATGCTGATTAATGGTATGCCCAAAAATATTGCAGAATATATTCAGGCTTCAAGCCGGGTTGGACGAAAAGTTGATGGACTGGTTGTTACTTTTCTAAATCCAAATCAAGCAAGAGATAAATCCTATTTTGAACATTACACTCCATTTCACCAAGCATTTTATAAAAACATTGAGCCATTAAGCGTAACACCATTTACAGAAAACACAATTGACAAAATGCTTACAACTTTAATGGTAACTTATGCGCGACACAAAATATCAAGATTAAACCAAAACTTTGACGCACAATACTTTCAGAAAGAAAATATTGACGGATTGAAAGCATTTTTGAAAAATCGTTTTGGAGACAATCAAACTGAGTATGATTTTTTTGAAACCCGAATTGACTTTTTGGCAAATGATTGGGAAGAACGAATTCAAAATATTGGTTTGAAAAGATACGATGAATTGTTGAAACGACCAACACAAGCAGGAATTTCCGATTTTGATGATTGGATTGTTATGCAATCAATGAGAGAAGTTGATGACGATACATTCATTCAAATTAAGGAATCATTTGTAAATTTTAATCAAAAATGATTATGGCAAAATATATCAAATCACAGACAAGAAAAATGCTTACAGCCTATGGAGGCGTAGGGTCAATAATAGAAACTTCACAAGGAGCGTTAAAAGTTGATGAATTTGACAAATGGAAATTTTTTTCGGACAAATCACGAATTTTTGACCAAGATGAATATATAATTGAAGATAACCGCTTATTGAAACGCTTACAAGTTCATTTTAAGCAATTGCAAAAATTCATTAGTGTGCCAACCAATGTAGCAAATCCATATATTCAAAATGATTCTGTTCCTTTGGAAACAAATCGAATTGCAAGTGCGAGATATTTTCCGGAATGGATGTATTGTCCTAATTGTGAACGATTTAAAAACATTAAAGAATGGTGGAATGGATGGAATCAAACATTACAAAAGCATAAGGAACAGAACGCTGGAGAAAAGTTTATTAAACCCAAATGCTACTACTGTTTTGAGGAAGCAAAAAATAAAAATAAGAAGAAAAAATATTATGAATTAGAACAAGTACGTTTCATAATGACCGCCCCTAATGGCGATATAAGAGATTTACCTTGGGATTATTGGAATCGGGTAGAAAAAAATGTAAAGGAAGAAGATGCAGATGGTGGAAATATTCGAATTGATTGGAGTGAAAAATGTTGTGAGAAGCAAGATTTAAGGTATTTGCGCTCCGAAACATTTGCAGATTTAGCAGGTATTCGCGTAAAATGTATGAATCCAGAATGTAAATCAAAAGGTAGAGAGGTTACTCTTGCTGGTTTGTTTGGATTAAGAATTGGAAAAGACCCTGAAAAACAGTTTAAACCAGTAATTAGAACGAGTAACAGTGTTTATTATCCACTTTGTATTAACAGTATTTATTTGCCAAAGAAGAACCAAGAAATAAAACAGGACGATAAAGTAAAAATTAGAAATTTATTGAAAAATAACGTTGCAAGAGAAATCATTTATTCTACATTTTCAAATTACGACAAGCAAACAATTGACGATTTTTCTGATGAAAAAGAAGTATCTGATTTTGAAGCAGAAATTCAATATCGCTTGAAAGAGTATAAATTTATTTTGGAACACCCAAATTATAAAGAAGAACAAAACAGTAATTTAACTTATGAAAACCAAGTTACAGGCACACTCTCTAATTTTGGAATTTCCTCTCTCATAAAAGTAAAACGTTTAAAACTTACCACTGTTCAAACAGGTTATACAAGACAGGAACCTTTTGACAAAGATTTGTTTCTTCAAGATGGTGACGAACACACGCCAATTAAAATGAAATATACTTCTGCGCAAGCTATCAATACGCTCTATCTTTTAGCCACTGAAAGTTTTGGAGAAGGAATTTTTATTGACCTTAACAAAATGAAAGTAGATGAATGGTATAATAAGCACTACAAAGAAACACCTGCATTTAAACAACGTATTGAAACTTTACAGGAGCGAATACCGTTATCAGAAATTATTCGTAAAAATAAATTCTCGGATAATAAGCATTTAGCCAAATTCATTTTAGTTCATACTCTTTCTCATGTTCTTGTGAAGGAGTTGGAGTTTTTATGTGGTTATGCCGCTACTTCATTAAACGAAAGATTATTTGTTGACAGTGAAAATATGCAAGGGATTTTGCTTTATACCGTAGCCGGCTCAGAAGGCAGTTATGGTGGAATAATTACACAATCAAATCCAATCTCATTCCAGAAAATTTTAGAATCGGCATTGTTTCGAAGTCGCGATTGTGCATCAGACCCTGTATGTTACAATTCAGACGGACAGGGCATTGGGGGAATGAATCTAGCCGCTTGCTATTCTTGTGCTTTATTACCTGAAACCTCGTGCGAAGAATTTAATAGCTTTTTAGATAGGGCATTATTAATTGACAAAGAATTTGGATTTTTTAATGAATAAAAATATAAAATTTACATGAGTTCTTTGATATTATCAATGAAAGACAAAAAATTGTCCTTATTTTTATTAAAAATTTTTATATTTTTTACTACCTTTGTATAATGTTTTATAGACGAAAAATTATATTATCATTATTACAACTATTTGATAACAAGATTGATAAGATTAGTTTGCAAAAATTATTATTCTTGTTTACCAAAGGTCAAACAAAAGCCGAATATGATTTTATTCCATATTTTTACGGTTGTTATTCGTATTCCGCTAATGCTGATTTGACGGCGATGGTAAACAAAGGGATGTTGTCGGAAACCACAAGCCACTTTACAAAAGTTGATACGATAGATTACATAAAAACATTAAAAGAAACAGATATAAAACTTTTGCATGAAATAAAATCCTGTTACGGAAATATGACTGCAAATGCTTTAATGAAATATACCTATCTTATCTTTCCATATTGGGCGATAAACAGTAAAAAAGCAAAAGAAATTTTATCAACCGAGCAATTAGAAAAAGTAAATAATAGTCGCCCAAAAGGTTATAGAACGATATTATTTACCATTGGTTACGAAGGAATATCATTAGAAGAATATTTGAATCGTTTGCTTAGAAATGACATAAAAGTTTTGGTTGATGTTCGCTGTAATCCGGTAAGTATGAAATTTGGTTTTAGCAAAAGCCAATTGCAGCGCTATTGTGAAAATTTAGGAATACAATATATGCATTTCCCTGAAGTCGGAATACAATCCGAGCAACGGCAGGAACTGAATACACAAGCCGATTATGATAAGTTATTTACCTTTTATCGTGAAAAGAACTTAACAAAAACGATTATTTCGCAAGAAAAAATATTAAACTTACTTAAAGAACATAAGCGTATTGCTTTGACCTGTTTTGAAGCAAATATTTATCAATGCCATCGCAAGCACTTAGCAGAAACTATTGCGAGTTTGCCGGGTTTTGAATATGAAGTTAAACATATATGAAATGGCATTGACAAAAGTTTTAATTACGGTAAAAACTTATCCTGCAATTTCAAGCAAATATGATGAATTGGTTTGCACTGCAGGATTTCGAGAAGATGGCACTTGGGTAAGAATTTATCCAATTCAGTTTCGCAAAAAATCTTATGACCAACAATATAAAAAATATGATTGGATTGAGATTAACCTTGTGAAAAACGACAGCGATTTCAGACCGGAAAGTTATCGTCCCTATTCACACGATAGCGAAATAAAAATACTTGAACATATTGACACAAAATACAATTGGGCTGAAAGAAAAAAGTTTGTGTTAGGTAAAATCTATTACAATTTAGATGAGCTGATTTCCGAATCCAAAAATAAAAACATTTGTACTTCGTTGGCGGTTTTCAAACCATCAAAAATATTGGATTTTACAACAGAAGAAGTTGAACGGGAATGGGATAAAGCAAAATTAGCTAAACTTGAAGCAGAGCGTTTACAAGGAAATTTGTTTCAACAACCCGAAAATCCATTTGATGTCGTACAAAAATTACCGTACAAATTTTGTTATGTTTTTGAAGATAATCAAGGAAAACAAAGTAAATTGATGATAGAAGATTGGGAAATTGGTCAACTTTATTGGAATTGTCTTGCTCGACATGAAGGAAATGAAGTAAAAGCGATCGAAGATGTTAAGAAAAAATACTTTGACGACTTTGCTAAAACTAAAGACTTACATTTATTTCTGGGT
>Ga0123357_10006496_pt1 | contig 14286 bp, 12 predicted proteins | sample TergutEmb28metaG_FD_89873 | JGI IMG/M metagenome (GOLD analysis project Ga0123357, IMG submission 89873) | Embiratermes neotenicus P4 segment gut microbial communities from Petit-Saut dam, French Guiana - Emb289 P4 | ecosystem: Host-associated > Arthropoda: Insects > Digestive system > Gut ... | reverse complement strand
GGTTAGTGCAGTTAAGTAGGAAGTATGTTAGTATACGACAGGGTTAGTGCAGTTAAGTAGGAAGTATGTTAGTATACGACAGGGTTAGTGCAGTTAAGTAGGAAGTATGTTAGTATACGACAGATTTAGTGCAGTTAAGTAGGAAGTATGTTAGTATACGACAGTGTTAGTGCAGTTAAGTAGGAAGTATGTTAGTATACGACACTGATCTAAAAGTACTGTACCCCGCGGAGGAAAATTGGTGTGTGTTCATCCGTTAATTTTTCAGTTTCTTCATTGTCAAGGGTAGGAGTAAAGTACTTGAATTACATATTTTTTTAATTCAGTATTCTTGGCGGTAGTGTGTTACAGTTTGAGCCCCAAAAAAAAAAAAGGTTGCCAAGTTATTAACTCAAATTGGGCCCCGAATGCATCTTTTAAAATCCTTTGCTCGCTGATCACTGAGCCATTCGACGTCATATAATCTTTTATTCATTTTGCTTTCAGATAATAGGTAAATGAAAAAACTACACCACTTTGGAGGTAAACTAAAGTTTCTCTTGGTATCCTTGTAATAAAACCAACTAGATGCACTAATTTCTCAATTTATTTTTGGAATTAAACTCTACATGTTTCCGACAGTTCCTCTGTCCACTTCACTGTACACACAGCAATGGTATGTGTCATACAGGTTTGTAGACAGCTTACGAGCAGGATCAGGATGAAACTGGTTTCAACCAGTTCCATCCTGATCCTGCTCGTAAGCTGTCTACAAAACTGTATGACATATACCATTGCTGTGTGTACAGTGAAGAACTCCTGATGATGGACAGGCGAACTGTCCGAAACATGTAGAGTTTCGTTCCAAAATAAATTTGAGAAATTAATGCATCTAGTTGGTTTTATTATAAGAATTTGTCACGATGCACGGTCACCTGAACGTAAAATATATCTTGGTACTTATTCGCTACTGAATAGTTTGTTTACTGTAGTGTCCAAACAGATCACAGTTCTATACATAAGACTTGCTGGAATTTTTATATCGATAAATGAAGACGTTGCGATTATACTCCCATCATTCTACGCTTATTGCAGTTTAGATAATGTGGTGTCCTCTAATTCAGAATTAAGTATGAAACAATCAGTCCTTTGGTCATTCGGTAAGAACTGTTGTGACATCTCGTTAAAAAAATAAACACGTCACATATGACGGTTGTTTATTTTAGGTGCGCAGAGTTTAATTCATTTACTAACGTTTTGTTAAAATATCAGTCGGTAATGAAGCCTAACAAACACAATAAGATCTCTCTTTTACGTGGATTTGTCACAGAATTCCTGTGACACACTATAGTGTAGGTGGGCGTAGCTAGAAAATCATCTGGCATTCATTGAAGTATCGCGCCCATATGCATTCTTCAGTCGATCGAGCGATGGATGTGAAATTTTGGTCACTGTCCATGGTGTTGAGCTTTCTCAAATGTATTTTTTTCGGAAACGTTCCAGTTCCTTTAACAGAGTAGGTGTCATATTTTTTTGTGTTTACCTGATGACGGAACGGAGCTACCTTCCGAAATTTGTGTTCTTGAATAAAAAGAGGGGATGTAAAAAGTCAGGTACATGTCACCTCAGTACTATGCCATCATCAGAAGGTGTCAGGCTTGCCATAATTCAAGTCTGTCGCAAATGTTCGAAATATATTGGCATGCATTTGCTAGATCTGAGGTTCTTGTTACGACATTGATGGAGAGTCGAAACATACGGGATGTGACGCTTTGTCGAATGGTTAATAGTTGCCTGCATCTTGAGATTCCCAGTATATGCGGACGTAAAGATGGAGGCAGAAAGCCCCTCTAAAATTGGGTAATTTTATCATTCGGCATGGCTCGTATCCCAGGATACTTGAATATCCGTACTGACCTTCGGCGGTTCCTATTTTCGTTTTCATTGTTCTTGTCCCAGACAGCATTCAGTAGGCCTATGTAGCCGGAATTGCTCACTTGCCGTAAAGGCGGTTGTTTTTACATCCGCTGAATTTTCGGTTTATGGATATTTTTGTTTGCACGTGTAACTAGGATGTAAACTTTGCACGTGCCAGCAAGCCATGATACTGTTTAGTATAATTTACAACTTCGTAAAATAAAGGCAGGATTGTGTGCCACCAGCATTAGAGGAAGTGGAATTTTTTCTTGTATGCGACAGATAATGACTGGCACAACTTCACGGTTGGCAAAGAGCACTGAAACATTGTAAATGGGGTTAACAACAAAATAGAATGACAGAACGTGCAACACTTTCATTTATAACCTTGATTTCTGTATATTTGCAATCATGATAAAAAATATTTCATTTCTGTGTATACAACTGGCAAGTGAATGGAAGGATTTGATTGGAGAAGATGTTCATGAATTGGTATCTGCGCCGTGTGTTCACCCGGCTGTTTCTTCGTGCTAGGTATAGCTATTTTTTGTGAGACTTTGCTTGGATATGGTATAGGAACACAGCTGTTACCTATGTGGTACTTTACTGCTCGCGCAGGACTGATGAATTCTTTAACGTAGGGTTTGCACAAAAGATCGGAAACGGTAGAGGTGCAAGGGTCACTGCCGTCTCCACCTTACTGTGCACTGCCACTTCCTTACGTAGGCTTTTATTAAGATATTTTATTACATTTGTGAAACTTGATCTCGTACATTATGGGAACACCATACCCGTCTGGCGAATACAGCGCTGAGGAGAGTATTTCGATGTAAGTGGGAGAAAGTGGCAGAAGACTGGAAAAAGTTGCTTAATGAAGAACTTTGTAAATTGTCCTTATACGGTATTATTAGGATGAACTAAGTAGGGTTGGATGGAAGGGACGTCTGGAACACTTATATCAGAAATGTGTACAAGAATGTGGTCCTCAGACGTGAATAAGAATCATAAGGAATACTTGGACTGATAGCGGAGGATTGCACTAAAATTTTTCGTCCTACAAATTGGATGGAAGTTGGTGAAGTTGGTGTACACTGGGTTGTTTGGTTGAGAACAGAGACTGGGGGCAGGTTTTTATGAACGTGGCGAATGAATCTTGTGGCCCCATAAAGTGCGAGTGAGCAGCTGTTGTTAGCTTCTGAGAAGAACTCGATGTTTGGTTAGTTGAATGAAACCCTAATTGCTTTTTGCCACATCTTCCCCGATCCATTATCCACTACCGTGTGACTATTTGTCGCTACGTAGTCTGAGCTACAGACAGTATTATTATTATGATGTATATTATGTATAAATAAATTCATAAGAATGTGTTCTTGTTTCTGTTCCGAAGAAGTGACTACTGAAGAGTTCTGGATATGAACGTTACGAACATTGCCTGTACAACGTATATTTGATTCGCTGACGCGAGGCACAGAATTTTATTTTTTTAGTTGTGCGCTTAGCGTTTTTGGTGTTCGGTTGAACCTGGGTGCAGGTTAAACTTGCAGAAATCTGCATGTCATTTGTCACTAAAGCTTAATTTAGGCCGCGATTTGCTTTCAGTTCCGTTTGAATTGTCTGTGCTGCTGTGATGTTTTGGGGTCTGAAGTGTTGGAGACGTTATGTTTCGTTAATCGCACGTTGTGAATGTAGACACCCCACATGAGTTACAGCCTACGGAAAGGCGCGTAGTCGGAGACGAAGCTTTGAAATAAGCAGGTCGTATACTACTCTCGATGACATGTTTACGTCCTATCATTAGCCGTTGGTGTACTTAACCCAGTTGTCTTCTTTGCTCGCATACTATCATTGTGTATTATCCAAACAGTTTACAGTACTGCCAATACACTCCACATATCGCTCTGATTGCTGCAGCGTGTCAGGTGACCGTGTCTCTGTACCATGATTCCTGTACTGTGTGCAGATTTAGTATACCCTGTCTCTTGACCATTACTCTTAAATTCACGACTCCTCCTCAGTCCGGTATACCTCATCACTATGACTCCTCATACCTGTTGCCAGGGCAGGAGTGCACACATCCTAGGCTCCAGGGCGCCCAGGCGACTAAATTTTGTAGAGTGGCGCCTAATAATGGGTTCTCAGTAGGGAACTTTCTAGATGTCACGCTTATGGCACCTAAAATTTGAGGTGGCTGCCAGATATTTGGAAAATCTGTGCAACCCTGTACCAGACTGTCCGTGTCTCTGTATCATGCATGACTTCATAGTCCGGTTGTTGCGGGGCGCTGACAGGCCTTTTGTCTAATGGTTCAACCTGTGGTGCGGTATGTAGTGTATTAAGCTTTGGGAACGAAGTCTTCGAAGCCGTGTTCATGAAGGGAGTGTTTTTGTCGCGAGATTTTATGTTTAGGCCACTTCTTTTACTGGTCGTGGCTTGCAGTTGGGTGGTGATGCTGGTGCTGATACCGTCTGGTATCAGACTGCGCCGTTACATTTTGATTCCTCGTGTAGGTCCAACCGAGCCACTGCTCGTATTTTCGTAAATGCATGTTATTGTTCGCCAATTTTGTATTGTGATTTCTCTTTGGATCAGCCTCTCTTTATGACTTCTCTTTTGCGTTTTATATGGTTGTCGTTTTTGTCTGACTAAACGCACTGGGAAGAGTCATCGAGGTTTTCCCGTCCTTTGATAAATCCTGATAATGGTAGCTGTTATCTGCGCGGAGACCTTGGAGCGTCCCCAACAACCTGAGCAGCTATACCCTGAAAGCCGAAGACCTGGGGTCTCAAACACGCTGCCCAAGAAAGAAGTTCGATGTACAGGGCCCTTCGACCATTGTTACTCCAGTTACAGGGTGTATCTTCGATCGGTGTCGAAGAATTTTTGGATTTAAAATGCTTGTCGCCACAGACCTAAAGGCTCAAATGTTTGCTGTCCGTGGATGGAAATGTATAACATAAGTGAGGAGAGAGACCAGTGCCGTAAAGTCGCAAATTCAATAATTAGGCCTGTAATTGTTGTTATTTTGTTATTCAAACTATGAAGTATTGTTAATAGTGTGTTCGGTTTTAATGACAATAGCCCTTTATTCCAATAAATTACGTGCGACCCGCCTTAAATTTCAAAATTGGTCCGCATACTGCTTCAGTCTGAAATCAGTACATAAGATCCAGGATGCAAGAAACTGAAGGACAAATACATGTGCATAGGTTTTGTAGCTGGTGTAACTCAGTCGATATGGTGTGTAGGCTGCGTGTTGGACGACCGACGAATCGGGGTTTGATTCCCGACAAGGGCAGGAACATTTTCTCTTCCAAGTGACCAGACCGGTTCTGTCCAGTCTTCTATCGGACAGGTAGTCTTTCTGCTGGGGTAAAGCAGCAAGAGCGTGAAGCATCAAGTGCCGAGGTTAAGAATGCATGGCCCTGTACCTTCAATGCCCCACGTAAGTTTATGGCATGATGCCTAATTAAGGGCAGGACAACTTATTTCACGTTGTGCAGCTTCGTAGCTTGCTCGCAGCATGGAGATTTTGTTTTAGACAGTAGCAGTCCGCGCCGTGCTTTGAGCGCTCGGTAATTGAGAGCTCTGTGTGTAGGACATACAATTTTCCGGTTACGATTTCACATTTATACACCGGTAGTAGGAAGGAAATTCACACTGATGCAGAAGCTAACGTAACGATGTAATGCTACACAATTATGTACATGGCCTTGCGCTGGTCTCGAACCTTGAATATGTGCTTGTCAAGGTTGAGAAAGTTGTACCTGATGTGACTGGTATTTCATCGAATTAGGTAACTTATCAGGTGCCCAGATCTTGGCGTAGAAGTCTTTTAGTTGTGCATAGGTATGAATATTGCATTACTTTTTTATAACTTTGTAGATGATTTCTGTGGACTACAATACGCCAGCATTATTAGGTGTATTTTACTACTTTCATTAACGTCACCACCACCACCACCACGTCTTCTGTGCATTAGTTGGGTTGAAATCTGTAGTAATGCACCCCTTGAGACGGGGAATGTTTGCTTATTGTAGAGTCTGTTTTAAATATTGAAAAACTTTGCTGTATTCATACCCTGCAGATTCATTTATATTGACTATGTACGACCTTCTTGTCTCCATAGAGTAGGATTATTTTTGAGAACGGGATGGTTGCTCATTTAGTAAAGAATCTGCGGTCTTTAATGCAGCCCGGAGGTTTTTTGCCGTATGCAGATTAACCCGCTTCTGGTCTTTGTCATGTGCGAGATTAATGTAAGCTACATTCTCATATTCTTGTTCTGTAATGTCCCATTCACTCTTAAATCTTCCAACCTGTTTCATTCCCTCAGGTTTTCCCACTAAAACCCATGATGCATTTGTCTTCTTTTCGTGCTTGTAGCTTGGTCATCTGATCGGCCTTGATTTCACCCGTCGAACTGTATTTCACGGGGGTTCAAAATCCTTAAATTTATTCGTGTCTTTTACTCTAATTTGTGGCATACGCATTCAAAATTTTAATTTCACACGAACACACTCTGTGCAAACTGTGCGCGACACCCTGTCGCTAACAATCTGCTCCCTCAACTTTTCATATAATTCCCTTATGTACAAAGAAGTCCTGACCTTGTTACTCTTGTGTGTTCTACGTGCTCTCTCCATTCCTTCCTCCTCGATTTGGTCTCTCAAATATTTGTTCAAATTATGAATCTCACGTAAGCTGCCTACCTCCTATCTTTACTGCGTTCATTGGTTATATAGCTACGTTTTTTTTAAAGTGAGACATCCCCGTTGTGTTGAATATAAGCCACAATATAATATAAAATATAAATAATATAGTCATACACAACTTTATATTTTATTAGATTGTGTTAGATTATAATTGCAGCTACATATTTCGGCCCAATTGTCGGGCCATCTTCAGGCTGATCTTTGAACACGTGGATTGTACAATTGTACAATTGGGCCGAAACATGTAGCTGCAATTATAATCTAATAATGTTGTGTATGACTATATTATTTATATTTTATATTATATTTTAGCTTATATAGCTACGTTGCTGTGTAAATTAGTGTCGCCGAATCTAATGAAAGCGTTGAGATACAGGGTGAGGTACGGTTGCAGACATTCGAAAGGTAATATCTTGAAATTCACTTGCAAAGCAGCGTTACGTTTGAGCCAATAAAGCGTGATTTGTGACGGTACTTCACGCATCTGCCGCAAAGCATGTTCTGAGAGGCGACTGGGTACCAGTTGGGTGTAGTCAGTGGACGTACACGTACATACGACATGTTGAAGCCAGAAGCGTTAATCTGTGAGCACGATGCAGGCTGTTGATGAGACCCGGCGTGTGGCCGTCCAATATGGATGTACAACGTAGTAAACGCAGCAGGGTTGTGAAAACACACCATTGCTGATTTTGGAGCAGTCAGTCTATAGAAAAACATTACTTGTGCACGTGAAAAGTGTAACGTCTTTCGCCGACAGAGATGTCATCAACATTATCGACCCTCAGTAAGTGAAGCTGCTATACCAAAATTCTACTCTTGATATCATAACACTAACACTACGCATTTAGTTGTGCTGCTTTGTGGAGGTACGCTATGAACTTTTTCTGCAAAGGTGGACACTTCAATACCGACTGAAGCATTATCTCCCACTGTCTTTTATTTCCCTGACATTCTACTCCAATTTCAACTAAATGCCAGCTCAAACTGATACAGTACATAACAACAGAATACAAAGCGTTAACCTTTAATATATCGATAATAATGTAATCTTGCGGATTTTTATGTTGTAATGATTATTTGCCAAAATGATGGTGTTTTTTTATCTTACGAAATGTATGCGTATCGTATACATCTCTAGTATAAGGAAGTATATTTAAAAAACCAACATTCGAGGCGCCGTCGTTTTTCTGTTTGCACGTAGCAGGTCATTAGTTACTGTTACGTACGCCAGGTGGCTGTGTTTGCCGAAAGAATCTGTAAAGCGTTCTAGAACACTAATGCTTCGGCCTATAGCAGGCCTTTGGTCGTTGCAGACAGTACTACGTCGAGGTAGAGCTTGTATCATTTCAGGCGAAACCCACCTAAACAATGTGCACCAGCGATATGTATTGTGCCATATACCGCATGCTAAAGCAGGTGTTAGAAATTACCTCTTTACGACTCTCAGACGTGCTTAACACCTGGCGAGCACGTTATTAAAACCTGTTGGAAGTCCAGAAATTTCTGATATCGCACCCAGAAAAGTTCTGTCGGGTCGCTTTATCGGTGCATGTGTTTATAAATATTGTCTTTGAAAGAGCGACAGATAATAGTCACATAACGTCGGTTGGGGTGAGCAAGTAGACCGCAAAGGACGACTAATTAGTTCTTCTGTCTTAAAAATGTTAAGTAAGGCAACGATTGAATTATTGGCTGTATGGTCGGCTGCATCATACTGCTGGAAGGATGCGTATTTTTTGCTCCCATCACCTACATGTTCAAAAAATCGTGCGATAATGTGGCAGTTTATCGTTATGATTTCATTATATCCGAAAAGGTAGTGTGTCCAATAAATGTAGTCGCACGGACAGCACACAATACTCCAATTTAGTGTCTTATAAAGGCACCTCGTGTACTAGTCCCAGATGAGCTGTTGACTAACAAAGGACCCGTTCGAAGTTCGTTTGCCAGCTCAGGTATTGTTGGCTTATAATCAACTGAAACACCGGTAAAACCGACGTCTGAATATGCTCTGTCATTGGTGTAGCATTCAGACGCTAGCCGCCATGCTGCAAGGGCATGAGAAGCGTACGGGCCCTTAAGTGCAAGGGGCCCCAAATCCCTTCACAACAAATTGCTTTAATACGAACTGAACTCAATCCACTATTCGGGAAGATTCTAACGTATTCGCAAGAACTCAGACAAGAAACAGGATTTTAAACTATTTGCGTTATTCGAAAACAAAGTTGTTCATGGCCTTTTATTTAAAAAAAAATTCTGGTCATATTTCATTCGTAGGACGGGGTCCATCGGTAAGCTTTGCACACACGAGTTTTGCCGCGCCACTATTAAGATTTTTGCCTTCCGCAGGTGTGGACAGTAAACACTTTGTGGGTTACACTGCAGATTGCGTTATGTTCACGTACAGTTAACTTCCATTGCGCGAAACTAGCTTCTCCAGAATCCTTCTCGACCCCATCATGCTCTAGCTGACGCTGTGCTGTGCAACGGACTACGCTACTATCGAACTACTTGTAATGAGTCATACAGTGCCGATAACCAAGCCGTGTGTCTGGGCTCTCGAGCGAATGGGATTCCCTATTGTCGCATAGCCTATTCTGTTGCATGCCTTCCATGAACTTTTCAAGTGCCTGGTGTGCTTTGTAAAATTGTGTGATCAGAATGTCCTTCAAGGGCTACTGTGCGTAAGAATAGATTAGTTGAAGGGTTATCTGTTGAAATCACACCTGTAGATCCCAAACGAGGTATTATTTACCGTAGTATAAAGTGACGGGGGTTTTCAGGCGGGGGGTTTCATATTTCGTCAGAAGGGTCCGGTAGTGTAAATGTGATGGCTTTAATTATATATGTAGATAAAAGAGGAGGAAAATTCGAGAAAACGTCCGAAGGCCAAGTAGAGGAGGATGTGCGGTTTGGGACGGCTGAATGCCCCCACTCGACCTTATCGCTTCCTGTCAACTGAAGCTCGTATTTCATATCCAGCTTCAACTTCTGTGGTATGCTGCATCCTACAGAGGCGTTTATACGTGTGTACCACATAAGTGTGTAGCCATGCCTTGGGTAGTGATAATAAGTCCAGTACTTAGAGCTGAATAATCTTATCTGCTGGTATGTGATCGTTAGTACTGTGAAAATGTACCAGCGTCTGGAATGAACTTTCTGGCTCCTTGGGACCGTAGGTTTCTCCGAAATATTGGTGTATTTCTACCAGTCTACACACCGTCACATGTTGCCGCCATGTAAACATAATAAGTTCACACAGTAATAATCATGATGATGATGGTGATAATAATAACAGCGACAGACAGAAACTTCAGTGATTATATCGATAGGGGATTCGGACGTGACAGTTGTACAGTTGACATAGATTGTACTCAAGGAAGGAAAATTAGTTCATTCGGAACATTTAATACTTGAGGTCAGTAGAGAAATATGCCTGCAACAGCTTGATCAGGAAAAAACGTGCAGGTACCTAGTGACAGAGAAATGAAGGTATACAGCGTCAACAAATAAAAAAAAAAAATTGAAAGAGGACTGCACCAGGAGATTAAGAATGATACTTAAATCCGAGTTAAATGCGAAGAATAAAATTGTAGCAGTGGGAGCATTACCCTTCGCAGTATGAAGGTACAGGTGTGGCATAATTGGAGAAGAAACACAGAAAAGCGACAGGAAAACTATCAATATATTAACAATGTACGTGTACCATACATTGTGACTACAGAGTAGTTGTAACATTATGTACCCTAGAACAGTGTTTCTCAACCTTTGTGAGACCGCGGCCCGGTAAATTCTTTTTTCATAAGACGACAAACTTCAGCAGTGAGTTCCACATACCAAAGCAAACAAAAATGTTGATATTAATATATATCTGGAAACAATTTTCGTGTTATAGTCTCCGCGTTCGTCCGATACTAGTACTTTAATTTTTATTTTATCTGTGGGGACACTTCAACCCTCTAATGTAAGCAGCGTCAATTGAAAATGAAGACTCTTCACCAACGCAATTTTTATGCCTGTCAGACCTTTCGCATTAGCCCCACGAGCTTTGAAATGGAGCGACAGTCCGTGATTAGACGTGTCCATACGTGTACTGATTCAAGTGGAGGGCATTTGGGGTATGTGTTGCGAATTGTGACATGATAAACAATAGGAAGTCAACAGTTATTACATTGGGAAGGTGTATTGTAAATGTATTATGTCAGTTGTAATTAACAATATTACATAGGTAAGGAGTCCATTGTTGAAGGTAATGTTTCAGTTAAACTCTAAAGCCACTCATTTCCGGACACGGTTACGTGCATTTTTCTTTTGTTTTATGTGAAAAACTCACTCTTGAAGTTTATCGAAGCATTTTAGGCACACCCTGTATAATTGTAAATACCCTGCAAAAAGGCAATAATCAAAATAACAATATAACCAATTGTTTGCATTGACCGAATGTGTAAAATCGATGCCTTAAATTGTAGATAATATCACGTATTATGACGTATTAAGTAAGGGGGCAATTTTGAATTTTGTTTTGCTGTGTTGTATTCTTGCTTCCTCCTTTTTCCCCTCCAACATGAACTTTACGTGCTATACCCAGGCGTTCCCATTGCAACCTTCGAACATGAAATTTACAGCCTATTGTTCTGAAGTGATGTGTGTGACATAAACTGGTGGGTCTGCATCTGTGCATCACGTGGAACAATTTGTCCTATGGGTCTGATACAGCTTTAAAACCCTTGGTTTTGTGTAAAGGTGACGTCATCCTGTGCCTAAAGAACCACGCTATAAGGGAGTGGATTTTAGCTCTACGCTTTCTGTCGTAACTTCAGATAAGTGGTCAGCTTCACGCTGTTTCTCCTTTACCCTTAGGAAGCAAACTCCAATAGGCAATGGATAGGATGTTGGTAGGGGCCCAAAGCCCATGCGGGCCGTGGTAACGTATGGAGCAGTTCCTTTGCTTGCCGAGAGCCCATTATGCCTCTATGGCACGGTGCTGTCGCTTGAAGGCAGCCAGCCGGTGGTTCGCGTACTGCAGATGGTACTCTGGAAGTTATTTGAGATTGTAATTTTTCATAATTCAGTTTTAAATAAGTTAATTGCATTATTAAAATTGTTTAATGCATTTAATTGAAGTATAGAACATTTATAAATCATATACCAAAATGCTGCCTTATTGCTCGAATATAAAAGCAGTCTGCCCTCTGTCGGCTAATCGCGACTGGCCACCGACTATTGTAACCCGCGCAAACACGTCAAGCAGCGTGTCGTACCGGAGGAACTGAGGGTCACGGTATATCGTGGTTATTGTTGTTGTTGTTGTTGGTTCGTCAACTACTTCTCTGATAGTGGTCATTATTGAGGGACCACTGCTGGTCACAAACCCCTGCACACTCACCAACCTTTTCAACTTCTGGTTGCGATGTTTTGAGGGTGAATATGGGAGCGCAAAACAGGAAATCGGTAAATCGGAAATCTAGGAACCCGAAATTCCACCGACTGGGGGTAGCAAGAAACAAGGAGACATTGTAATTAACTAACTCCATGGAGCAGGGTCCTTCCTGAGAAGCTAAAGGGTCCTTATTTAGTCAAGGATGTTCCCCGCATTTACCGCACTTGTCCCTATCCTGAGCCAGATCAATCCAGTTCATGCCTCCCCATCCTACTTCTTGAAGATCCATTTTTTATCCTCCTATCTAGGACTGTGCCTTCCAAGTCATCTCCTACCCTCAGGTTTCCCCACCTAAACCTTGTATGTACCTGTCCTCTCTCCAATCATGCCACATGACCCGCCCATCTCATTGATCACCCAAATAATATCTGATCGAGAAGAGTGGGATGGGCAGGAAGCAAATACAAAACTGTGTAAGAGACTCGGAAGTAACACCAGAGCCGTCTTTCTTATTTGAGCTGTGAAATATTCTTTCGAATTACTAACGTTTTCTGTGAGTGCTCTTCTGATGTGTATTTCTGCTGATCAGTGCTCATAAATGTATACAGCCATTCTGTTTCGTAATGAAATTCGACGGCCCCGTCGCGGGTTGTGCTAAAGTGTCTGTTTGCCTTGTAATTGTTTTTTGAAGATGATGCGTGACGTCGTCGGAATTGGCGTATCTTCCGGGTATATTGTGGAGTTAAATAACTTAAATTTAAGTTTCTGCACTGGTGGATTTTGAACGAAAAATGAAGTGCGTGCCTTTCATAGGGAGCTTCTGTAGCAAGGACGAAAATGACAGGAACGAATCGCCTGATGGAACCCGAACCAATAGCACGCAGCACCTGGAGAATGTGTGAGAGCAGGTCTGTCACGCTAACCATTTTTGACAGAAATATCGTGAAGACGTGTGGATCTTATCGCAGTTTAGTATGGATGCTGAGATCAGCGCTCTTTTGGGATCTTATGCAGCGGAGATATGGCAATCCCATACCGACGTTTCGGGATAACCTATCTGTCCCATCTTCGAGGGCCAAGTAGACCACTAGTCCTATCTTCAAGGGTCTGCTAGTGGTGTACTTACTTGACTCTTGAAGATGGGACCGATGGGTCGTCCCGAAACGTCTGTACGTAGTTACCAATCTACGCTGCGTAAGATCCCAGAAGAGAGCAGTTATCATTTGCACCGCGGCGGAAGCCTGAAATCACACATAGTATGGATGCTGTCGCGAAAACTATAATCCTAGACGATTTTCGAGGTACAGTCGAAACCGATTATAACGACACCTCGCATATAGAGTCACATTGTATGTGGTACGAATTAACTCATCACAACCAAATGCTCCTCGGTTGTAACGACACTATATATTCAGTCCCTATTATGACGTTTTAACCGAGTTCGACAGTAATTTAATCTATACGTCGACCGACCACCAGTTCCGTGCCATTTCCAAGGAAACGCCCGTTTCGAAATTGTGGAAAGTCAGCAGTGACTATCTTTCCCTTGGACAAAGTGCAGTGAAGGCTTTGCTACAATTTGGATCATCGTACTTGGAGGGGGTGGGGGATTTTTTCTCCCATGGAATTGATTCAGACGAGACAAAGAAATTGTTTGAGGATGTTTTCTACTTGACCGATTGCGCCGGCCTCACGCTGTAGTAAGTTTTTATTAGTCTTTGGGAAGGTTATTATTATTATTGCCGTCCTTTTTGTGGCTCCCGTCATCGAATGTTCAACCTCCCCGACATACGGCGCACGACGCAACGTGGGTAGAGCGTTGGGCCGGCACTTTTCGGTCAAGCAGGGGGGGGAAGTACCCCATACTTGCAACTGGAACCAGACTCTTTCCTCACCTTCAGTACTATGCCATATTAAATGGGCAAGCTGGTATCATCAGTACAGGATCAGGTCTCTAACACAAGAAGGATGAGAACACTTTAATAGACTTTCTGTTTTTATTAATTGTACTATTTCAATAGTACATAGAAGTGTTGCACACTGAATGCTAACGGTAAAACTCAAAGTAGTTCTTTTTATTGGCGGTTCTCGATGGTAGAGCAGAAAAGGAACGTGATGGCACACGCGCAGAAACCAGATTTGGTTTTCCAGCGAAACGGACGAGTCCATTTATATCGGCGGGGGTGTCAGTTCAGTCGGCTGCTGGCAGCCGATGTGTGCGCATCAGCGGTAGTAATGCTGGATAGACCGTGTCCGATACAGTGCAAGACTGCTGGCTACCCCCTCCATTCGCCTTTT
>Ga0123357_10006495_pt1 | contig 14287 bp, 8 predicted proteins | sample TergutEmb28metaG_FD_89873 | JGI IMG/M metagenome (GOLD analysis project Ga0123357, IMG submission 89873) | Embiratermes neotenicus P4 segment gut microbial communities from Petit-Saut dam, French Guiana - Emb289 P4 | ecosystem: Host-associated > Arthropoda: Insects > Digestive system > Gut ... | reverse complement strand
GAAAAAAATCAGGAAAACGGAGATTATAGCGACAAATACGATTACCGGAGCGGACATTGTCTTGTAATCCACGGAGTTGGCTTTCATGGCGGTTATTTCATTGTCTTCTGAAAGCCTTCCGTATGCCATTAAAACGCCGAATAGCGCGGCCATAGGCACCGCCAAAGTCAAAATGTTCGGAAAAATCAAGGCGAAAAGCTTAATTACAAGGAATAAACCGACGCCTTTCGATAGAAAGAGGTCCACAAGCTGAAAAACCTGATCCAACAGCAGCAGCATTGAAAAAACCGCCAACCCGAAAAGGAAGGAACTTAGGAATTCTTTGACAATGTAAATATGCAGTTTTTTTATCATAAAAATGTGTTGAAATTATATCAAAAAATAATGGCAAAATGAAAGTAAATATCGTATACTATAAACTGAGAAAATGAAACATTTAAAATACGTTTTTCCACTTTTTTTTCTTATATTTTCGGCAGTTTCATCCGCGGATTACAACTCTTTGCAGAAAAAACCGTCAATCCTGTCAGGAGACACCGATATTTACAATCAGTTTGACAACATTCAAACTGAAGAGCCGTCCGATGCCATAGTATCCGAAGATTACAATACGGACAACGGAACGCAAAAACAGCCCGAAAGCGTTCAAACTATTGCCGGCGACGACCTCATGAATTATCTGAACAATAACCTTCTCAAAAACAACAAATACGTCCCTTCGATGTGGGAAAAGAAAGACACCGAAGATTTAAATATCAATATAAGCACCGCAAATCCCGCGGTGCAGCCGGCTCTTCCTCCGAGTTTGCTTGCAAGGCTTCCGTTCGAATCGGAGCTTTCTCTTTCCGGAAGAAAACTAATAGGTTTCGATTATACGTCGAGAAACTACGACCATCCGCAAGACGGGCTCAGAACGAACAATTCCAGTTTCAACATGCAGCAGGAGCTTCAAATGCGCATAATGGGAAAGGTCGGTGACAGCCTTGCCATAAATGTGGACTACGACGATACGACGAATAAAAAAGACATATCGCTAATATATAACGGGCAGCCCGGAGAATTTATTCAGCAGGCCGCGTTCGGAGACATTTCGGTGTCGCTTCCAAGCACGGAATTTATGAGTTATTCCAAAGAGCTTTTCGGACTGAAAGTCGACACAAGATACGGCGGTCTTGCCACAAGCGCGTTTTTCAGCAAAACAAAAGGCTCGTCGGAAATGAAAAGATTTACCGGAAACACTCAGCTTCAAAGACTTACCATAGCCGATACCGCTTTCATAAGATACAAATACTATTCCATTTTGAATCCGGCTTCGGCAAAAACCATAAAATCGGGCAGCGCGCAGGTGTATATAGATTACCAGAGGCTTGACCCGAGATATAATCTTTCAATCACTACAATGACTCCGTTGCAGTATATGACGTCTCCCGTGACCGCGCCTTACGGAGGAAATTTTGTTTTGCTTGTGGCGGGCCAAGACTACACGATAGATTACAATACCGGAATATTGACGTTTAAAAACGTTCTCGCGGCAAATTACGTCGTCGCAGTCGACTACCAATATACGGACAACACGTGGCTGCGCGACAGTTTCGGCGGATATCCTGCCGTTATAAAAGACGCCAATAACACCAACACTCCGACTCTTACGCTTTCCACGGAATTGAAAACCTTTTACAATCTCGGAAATTTAAAAATAATCCGCGACAACGGAAGAGGCAATTTCATTCTTCAAATACAAGATTTAAACGGCGACGTTCCGACGTCGATAGACGGCACGGCAAATCCGGTTCCGACGTATCCGGCGTCTATTACCGTAGATTTCGACAACGGCGTTTTCAATTTGAATCCCGTTAACGGACAGCCTTTGCACCCGACGCTTTATACCGCCAACGAGCACAAGTATAACTTTATAACGGAATACCAGTTTACGGCAAAAATTCTCACGCTGAGACCGGGAATAGTTCCTCAGTCGGAAAAAGTCGTGCTCGACGGGCGAACTCTCAAACAGAGCACCGATTACATAATAGATTACGACCTCGGAATCCTTACGATTTTGAACGACAGCCTTATAAACGAGAATTCCGTGATAGACGTCTCTTACGATTACTCTATGTTCGGGCAGGACTCCGAAACGACTCTTGTCGGCGCAAGAACCAATTTGGATATAACGAACAACATTTCCCTCGGCGGCAGCGTTCTTTATAATTTCGCGGCGCAGGGCAACTCTCTTCCCGACGTCAGAAGTACTCCAAGCAGTCTTTTGGTCGGCGAGGGCGACATAAAGATGACCGATTTGGATATAGACGCTCTCAACATGAGGGTGAACGCTTCCGCGGAATACGCTTTCAGTTCTCAGAACAATAATACGTCCGGCAAGGCTTCCGTAGAGTCTATGGACAACTCACTGTCGGAAGATATGGCTCCTATGATAAGCGACAACTGGTTTCACGCCGCTACCGGATATCCTACGGTACAGAGGTATTTAAGCGATTTGTCGTGGACGAGCAGAAATATAAACATCAGCGACATAGACCCGAGTTTGGAAATAGTAACGGGACAGCAGCAGCTTGTCATGGATATCAATTATGACGTGCGAAACCGCAGCGAAATCGCGTTCGGACAGAAACTGTCTGCTGCGGGATTAGATTTTTCGCAAAAACTTTATATAGACGTTTGGGTGAATTACAACGGCGATACTTCCGCTCAGTTCGCTTTGGATTACGCCAGCGACATAAACGAAGACGCCGACGGCAACGGACAGCTCGATACCGAAGATAAAGACGGCAACGGAATAATAAGCCCGTGGGAAGACACAGGGCAGGAATGGCATAATCCCGACACCAGCATTTCTCTTATCGGCGCGCACAACGGAAAACTCGACACGGAAGATTTAAACGGCAATAACGTTTTGGATACCGTAGAAAATGTGGCGGGAACTTTTTACCTGTCGAGCGGAACTGTGATAAAAGAAAATGCAAACGGTTGGAAGCAGATAAGAATTCCGCTAAACATAGCCGCGGCCGATATGCCCAATTGGAGAAACATAAGAATTCTGCGTTTTAGGATAATACAAACCACGAGCGGGCAAGGGCAGGGAACCATAACCGTAGGAAAAATATCCGTGGTCGGAAACAAGTGGCAGCAGGCCGGAACGCAGTCGCAGGATTTCGCAATTTCAACCATAGGTCAGTCTGACCCCAACTATGTTTCGCTTCTGAATAATTCCTATTACCGCGATTTGTACGACTTAACCGGAGTCGTCAGAAAAGACGAACATGCTTTGAAAGTAGATTACAACCTTTTGGGGCTCAACGACCAGGCTCTCGTGAAAACGGTTTACGTCGGCACGCAAATAGACATATCGCAATACGACAGCATAAGATTTTTCGTCTATGCGAAAAATGTTGCTGTGGGAGATACCATAATTTTCCGCGCCGGCGGAAATGATACAAACTATTTTCAATACGCCGTGAAAAAAAGCTCTGACCCGAGCTGGAACGATTGGAAGTTAATTACCATAAGCCAGCCCGGAGCTTCAAGGGCTACCGGCTGGGCCGTGTCCGACCCCGACGGAGGCGTGGTTACTTCATCGGGAACTCCTTCTTTGGAAACGGTGGCGCAGCTGACAATGGGAGTGATACCTTCGGCGCCTGGCACGGACGCGCGCAGCGTATGGTTTAAGGAAATACATCTCAGAGATGCTAAGAATTTGAACGGCTCCGCCTGGAAAGTAAACGGAAACATCCGATGGAACGGAACTCAGACCATAGGCGCCATAACGGCCGGCATAACAAGCAAATCCATGGACAGAGATTTTCAGACCGTGGCCGCCGGAGTGTTCGGAAGAGATTACAGCGAGGACAGCGTTAACCTGTCCTTCGAAGGTATAAAAACTTCTCTTCTGACGTTGCTTCCAGTTACTGCCGGTTTTTCGCGCATAGTTACGGTTACTCCCGCCGTTATGCAAAACGATTCGAATCTTATATCGTTAAACGAGGAAGGACAGGTCGTGACTTATACCGGATTTGCCAACACGAGTTTGAATTTGGGAGTGGATTTGCCTCAGATTTCCGCGCAATATAACCGTTCTTTGATAGATACTTCCCAGCTTCAGCAGCTTGAGGACAGGGAAACCATAAGCGGCAGCCTCGTGTATAACAATCCGTTGAGCGTTCCGGTGCTTCCGAGCAATATTACCGTCAACGCAAGCAAAACGAATTCTTATTACAGAGTTTATCCGGACACGCCGATTGCTCCGGGGAGCGATTTTCTTGGTTTATCCGAGCTAAGCGATTATTTGCGTTCGAGCGATTTTCATACCCTAGAACAGACGCAAAGCCTGTCCGTAAACCTTCCGTTTAAATTTACGAGCGGAATAACGTTTTCTCCGTCTTATTTGATAAATAACGTCAGCGAAAAAAACAGGGATTTCCAGACGGAAATAGACTACAACAAAATGTTGAACCAGACAATCGGCGGCAGCCTCGTTCTCGGCGTGTCGAAATGGTTCTCTCCGACGGTTACTTACAATATAAACACCGCGGAAAACTACGACATAACACAAAGCACCGATACGGCAAACACCATCGTGCCCGGACAAACTAAGTATATAGCGAGAACCGGCACGGGGGAAATTTCGTGGAATTTAAACGCTTACGATGTGGCCTCTATTCCGTATTTCAAAAGCCTGACGTTCTCCGCTTTATACAGAATGCAGGATTCCGACGCCTACAATAACGTCGACAAGAGTTTCAACTCCACTGGCCTTGCGATGGACAGGCTTTGGATAAGAGGCAATCCTCTTATGCCGACTCTGCCGTCGTATTCCACAAGTTCTTATTCCGTGCAGAGCATTTCTTCGAGAAACGACGTAAGGGTTCTCGGGAGATATATGCCTTTCGAAGCTTTCAATTTAAAAGATTATCTTTCGCCTTTGAATACGGTTACGGCAAATTTCACCTACACCGAAAGCAGCGAAGATTCGTATTTGACCGGGACGACTTCCAACGTTCATACCAAGATTTGGCCTGAACTGCTTGTAGGCATGTCGGGGCTTGAAAGGTTTATGGGCAAACTCATGTGGATTTCGGATACGCAGCTCAATTTGAAATATTACGATAAAGACATTACCACTTACGGCGTTTCTACCGTCAATAACACCATGTACGGATTCGATTACAGATTTAAAATGCTCAAGAGGCTTGATTTGTATTTGTCTCTCGAAAATATAGATTCGTCGGAAACGGATTTTTTTAATCTGCAGTCTCTTTCCTCGGGGCTTTCGAGAACTTGGGCGGGGCAGGGCGGATACGACTTGGGCAAATGGAGGTTCAGCCTCAGATATGAAAACGCGCAGCAATGGCAGAAAAACGCCGCAGGCGTGTATTCGACGAGCGTAAACAGGCAGAGCTATCTCGGCCAGATAAACGCGGACCTTGCGTTCCCGTCGGGAATAAAACTGCCGCTGATAAACGTGATGCTGCCGCTTACGAACAGAATAATATTTTTGTCGAACATAAAATACATATTGCAGGAATCGGCCATCAACGTCGAAACCGACAACGACACGAACTACGGAGTTTCTGCCAGCGCCGATTACGAAATCTCTAAATATTTCAGATTTCTGCTCGGGCTCTCATATGACAGATACGAGTATACTTACAACTCCGATTTGAATTATTACGATATGACGTTTAGCAGCAAACTAACAATCCAATTCTAATTTTGCTGCGTCTTTTGAGTTTTCAAGGAAAGGGTGCTCACGTCTCGCACCCGCTCCAAGGCATGTCTGACTTATTCGTCAGACTGTCGCTGGCGTCAGAGGCTCGCTCATTTACCGTAAAAAGTAAACTTCGTTCGCCTCTTCCTTGTCTAATTCAAAATACTCGCAAAATGCGTTTGTAAAGGCATTACAAATGAACGTAAAAAATATAGTTTCAAAACTTGTTTCATGCGTGTTCCCTATAACCTGCTCTTCCTGCGGAAAAGATTTGCCGCCAGGAGCGATAGAAAGAGTTTGCCAAGACTGCTTCAAAGGATTTAAGAAAAATGACGGGCTTGTGTGCGCAAAATGCGGCGTTTTTCTTGCGGACGGCGGGGAACACTGCTTCGAATGCCGTCGGGACAAAAGAAGATTTTCTTTCGACTTGCTGCGGTCTCCTTATATTTACGATGGGAATGTGCGAAAACTGATTTTGAAATTCAAGTATTCCGACAGAATGTTTATTGCAAAAGAGTTTGCCTCGGACATGTCCGAGGCCGCCGTAAAAAATGATTTCAATATTTATGCCGATTATATCGTGCCAGTTCCTTTGAATATTTTAAGACGCGCCAAACGCGGATACAATCAAGCCGAGATTTTGGCGGCGGTTTTATCCAAAGAAATATCGAAGCCTGTTTTAACGAACGTTTTATACAGAAAGAAAATAACGAAGCCGCAATTTAAACTATCCAAGCGCGAAAGAGCCGAGAATATGAAAAGTTCGTTTTTGATTAAAAACGCGGAGCTCGTAAAAAGCAAAAATATACTTCTGATAGACGATGTCGCGACAACCGGGGCGACTCTGAGCGCATGCGCGAAAACGCTTAAATCGGCAGGCGCCAAAAAAGTTTTCGCGCTGACTTTGGCGCGAGACGTATAGCAGTTGCCCAAGATTATATTTATTTGTATAATTTAAAAATGATAGATTTACACACTCATACATTTTTTTCTGACGGAGTTTTGATACCGTCCGAGCTCGTTTACAGGGCTAAGACGGCGGGTTATTCCGCTATTGCTATCACGGACCATATTGACTATTCGAATATGGAAACGGTGCTTCCTAAAATAGCGAAAGTCGCAAAGATTCTTACCAAGTATTACGGCATTCTCGTTTTGCCGGGCGCGGAGCTCACATATATTCCGCCGGAACTTATCGCCAAAGCGGCCGGAAAGGCAAGAAGGCTTGGCGCTAAAATAGTGGTCGTTCACGGCGAGACTACCGCCGAGACCGTTCCTCCGGAAACGAATATCTACGCGGTCAATGCGGGCATAGACGTTTTGGCTCATCCGGGGCATTTGTCTGTTAAAGAGGCCGAAGCTGCGGCTAAAAACGGCGTGAAAATAGAGATTACCACCAGAAACGGGCATAACGCCACAAACAAAGAGGTCGCTTCGGTGGCTTTGGCGGCCGGCGCGAAACTCGTTTTAAACACGGACACACATACGCCCGAAAATCTTCTTACGAAAGAAATGCTCGCCAAGACGCTTCTGTCTTCCGGGCTTCCGGAAAATTATTACGAAATAATGCAAAAAAATGCGCAGGAAGTTATAGATAAAAGGAGCTAAAAAGTGAAAATGCACGGACACGGAGTAGATCTTTCTCCGAAAAAATCCAAAATTGCCGAGATAGCGGAAATTTCAGTAAAATGGATAAGGGAAAATAGAAGAAGTTTTTTCGCCATCGTAGGCGTTGTCGTAGTAGTTTTGTTTATTCTGATAGTCATGCTTAACGCGTCCGCCACAAAAAAAGAAAACGCCTCAAACAGCCTGGCAAGCGCGTTCTCTTATTTGGCCGCTGGTAACGGCGCAGCCGGCATAAACCAGCTTGACGCGACGATATCGGGATTTCCTCGCACTCCCGCCGCATATCAGGCGCGCCTTTTGAAGTCCGATATTCTCGTGTCTCAGAGAAACTTTGACGGAGCGCTCGTTCTTCTTCAGGAAACTTTGGCTAACGGCCGTCCGTCCGAAGTAAGGCCTCTGGCTCTTGTGAGAATAATATCGATATATGACCAGCAAAAAGATTATGCGAATGCCGTCTTTTACTCCAATGAATTCATAAGAAAATACAAAAATCACTTTCTTGCGAAAAATATTTATTTGAATTTGGCCCAATTTTACATGCTTCAGGGTGACATGATAAACGCAGCTAGAGTTTTTAACGAGATTATGACCAGCTTTCCGGGATCTAACGAAGCTTATATTGCCGATACTCAATTGAAAAGCATGCAAAAATAGACTCGTGGAAGATTAGATGCATGGGCGCGCGACAGAGCGACTGTTAGTTACTTTGCGTCCATGTATCAATCTATCTAAGTATCGCGGTAAATTATCAAACATATGAAAAAAGTAATTTTTGCAGGAATTCTTTTATTCAGCTCTTCATATCTTTTTGCGCAGAATGCTTCTACTGCGGCTTATGTTTCGACATCCGCTCCCGTCGCGCAGAATGTGTCTACCGCAACCGCGGTTTCAACGTCAGCCGTAAGCGGCGAAGCCGCCGCCGTTCCGGCAAGCCTGCCAGTTTCGAATTCATCTGTCGACGATGTCATCAATAACGCTCAAAAAGATATTGCCGCCGCAATGGCCGACAGCGCGCCTGTAGTTCAGGATAATGCTCCAAAACAAGCTCCCGCCGTCAAGCAAAACGCTCCCGCAAAACAGGACTCCGCCATAAATGCCGATTTGGGCAGTCTAAAATTTTTTATAGATTACAATTTGATTTTCCGCGCTTTGTCTTATTCGAACGTAGATTATACGCGCGCTCAGGGCAGCGAGGCTTCCGGAAGCGTATTTTCTCAATATATGACGTTGGATTTTACGGGACAGTTTGAAAACACAATAGAAATGAACGCGAGAGTCGCTTCTTACGGCATTTCCGGAAAAACAGACGGTCTTTTTCTCTCGCCTTATTCAAGCAACGATTATTCCGCTTTTATCCAGACGGCATACGTAACCTTTAAAAACGGCGACAATAAAGCCTTTATCCCGTTTTCCATCAGCGCCGGAAAACAAAACATAACGGCCGGAAGCGGTTTGATTATAGATTCCAATCAGGTCGGTTTGGCGGGCGTTCGCGCTAATGCGGAATTCTTCAACTATTTTGCCGTCGACGCGTTTGCCGCTAAAATCGATACTCTTGACTTTGACGTTTACGGCGGCAATATCAGCTTAAAAACCGCGCCTACGTTTGAGTTGGGAGTTTACAGCGAGCGCAACAATTCCGGCTACGAATTCTCGCAGGGCGTTCAGTCAAGCACTACGACGGGATACGACAACAAGAATTTTTACGATTTCAGAATTTATAACAAAGACAAAAAATACAACTACAATATAGAAATAGCGCAGCAGGGCGGCCAGAGATTTATAACCTCGACAGATACTGTTAATTACAACTCAATGGCTTTTTTATTCCAAGGCGGCATGTCCGGCAGAGTTTTGGATATGAAAACGAATGCCGGGCTTTTGTTTTCATACACCAACTCGACCGAAGGGAATGTTTTCAATCCGACGTTTGCAAGAAGATACAACGGCATCGGCAGAGTCGGATTCGGAACTCTTTTTGCCGCAAACAACTCTGATTCTTTTATAGCGCTTCCGGACGGTTTTGCCGGCATAAATACCATAGGCGCCAACTTGGACGTATCTCCGTTAAAAGCTTTGACTACGGGAGCGGCGGTGTATTTTTATTCGGCGTCGTATGCGCCTGCCGAAGCTTCTGGGGCTGGACTCGCCCAGCTTTTCGGCGCCAAAGCCGACTTGGGAAACGAAATCGACGTGTTCTTGAAGTATAACTACCTCAAATATTTCGACGCGGGGATTACTTTTGCCATCTATATGCCGCCGTCCGACCCTAACAACGTTTTCGCAAATCACGACAACTCTTATCTGATTCAATTCGAGGTCAACGCAAAATTCTAAATGAAAAAAATTTACCTCGCCTTTTTGTGGCATCAGCACCAGCCGATATACAAAAATCCCGAAACGAACATTTACGAACTTCCATGGGTCCGCCTTCACGCGTCCAAAGATTATTACGATATGGTCGCCATTTTGGACGGTTATCCGAAAGTTAAATCAAATTTCAACCTCGTTCCGTCGCTCTTGGTGCAGCTTGAGGAATATGCCTCTGGCAAAGCCGAAGATATTTTCATGGAGCTCACGCTTAAAGACGCGGCTCTTTTGACCGATGACGAAAAGACTTTTATTTTAAGCCAGTTTTTTATGGCAAATTGGGAGAATATGATAGCTCCGAACGAGCGGTATCTGGAAATATTCAACAAAAGAGGCTCGAATACAACTGACGCGCAGATAGCCGGCATTCTTTCAAATTTTCCCGAAAGAGATTTTCGCGATTTGCAGCTTTGGTTTAACTTGGTGTGGATGGACCCGTATTGGATAAAGACGGACGAATTCGTAGCTTCTTTGTATGCAAAAGGAAAAGATTTCAGCGAGGAAGATAAGAAACGACTGATTCAAAAGCAGCTTGATATCTGCTCTAAGGTAGTCGCGAAATATAAAGAAGCGCAGGAAAGAGGACAGATAGAAGTTTCCGTTACGCCTTTTTATCATCCGATACTTCCTCTTTTATGCGATACGGATTCCGCCCGCGAGGCGGCTCCTTCGACGCCGCTTCCGTCGAGAAGATTTTCTCATCCCGAAGACGCCGCAGCTCAGATAGAAAAATCCGTGCAATACTACGAGAAAGTTTTCGGATTTAAGCCGAAAGGCATGTGGCCGTCCGAAGGCTCGGTTTCGGATAAAGCCGCTGAGCTTATCGGCGCCGCCGGAATCAAATGGATAGCCACCGACGAAACCGTTTTGTTCAATAGCGTCAAAGAAATCAACTGGAACAGAAAGTTTTTGTTCAGACCGTTCAAAACCGGCAACGTAAATATAATTTTCAGAGACCACGGTCTTTCCGACATGATAGGTTTCGTTTATTCCAAATGGAATCCCGAAGACGCCGCAAACGATTTTATATCCAAGATACGCGGCATTGCCGATTTTATCGGCGAGGATTACGAGGCGCCTCTTGTCTCGGTGATTTTAGACGGTGAGAACTGCTGGGAATACTATAAAAACGACGGATGGGATTTTTTAACCAAGCTTTACGAGAAGCTGAGCGAAGACGAAGTAATAGAAACCGTCCGCATAAGCGATTATCTTGAAAAATTTTCGCCGAAAGACGAAGTCAAAAAGCTTACGGCGGGCTCGTGGATAAACGGAAACTTTTACGTTTGGATAGGCCACAGCGAAGACAACGCTTCGTGGGATTATCTCGGGATTACGAGGGATTTTCTCGTGTCGCATATAGAAAGCCACCCCGAGCTTAAAGGAAGCCATCAGGAAGAAAGAGCCTACAATCTTTTATACGCCGCCGAAGGGTCCGACTGGAACTGGTGGTACGGCGACGACCATTCTTCGGAAAACGACGCAATGTTCGATTACATTTACAGAAAACATCTGATGGAAATCTATAAAATTTTCGGCGTTACTCCGCCGGAATTTTTATACGAGTCTATAAACAAATCTTCCGGCAAAAGGCAGCAGCTTGAGCTTTTGTCGAAGGTCAACGCAGAGCTTAATTCCACTCCGGAATGGAAACACGCCGGAGTTTACGTCACGAAATCCGCGGGCGGCGCTATGCACATGGTGGCGGGCGTAATAGATTCTCTGCATTACGGGATAGATAACGAGAATCTGCTTGTCAGAATCAATTTAAACGCTTCCGCGTCGCATGAGAAGCTTCAAAGTCTTGCGTTTAATGTAAACTTCGTTTCTCCGCTTCAATCGAAAGTAACGGCTGTTTTCAATTCTCAAAAGCAGCCCGTGAAATTTTCCGTTACATCAGGTTCCGAAGAAAAAAACATGGATTTGACGAAAGCGTCTTACGACAGCATGATAGAAATAGCCATTCCTTTTTGGGCCGCCGGCATTTTGGACGACTGCGATAAAATAGAATTTACCGTAAGCGTAGAAGAAAACGGCAGGGAAACCGAAATTTGGCCTTATAACGATAAAATAATTATTCAAAAAGCGGGCGGCGTATGCAATTGAAAGAATTGACGATTGACGGCAAGAAATATGCCGGATTCGAAGGGGAAATAGCCCCGGGGACAAACCTTGTATTTATAAAAGGCGCGAAAGGTTTTTTTATGTGCGGCTATCTCAATATTGAAACCGCGGAAAGATTTGGCAATATAGCCGCGATAGTTTCCGGAATCAAAAGCATAGACGATATGCTTAATTCGAACATTGCAAAAGTTTCAAGCAAAGCTCTTGAAGCGGGAATTACGGCAGGCATGACGGTCAAAGAAGCTTTAAAATTAATATGAAAATTCCAACTCCTTATTATCTGATTGACGAGAAAAAACTTCTCAAAAACATGAAAAAAATCGCCTATGTTAAAAAACATTCCGGCGCAAAGTCCGTTTTGGCGCTGAAATGTTTTTCGACGTGGTCGGTTTTTCCTTTGATGTCAAAATATATGGACGGCACCACGAGCAGCTCTTTGTATGAAGCCAAACTCGGCAAAGAAAAGTTCGGCGGGGAAACTCACGCTTATTGCGCTGCGTATTCAGCCGTCGATGTAAAAGAGTTAAAGAAATTTTCTGATAAAGTCCTTTTCAACTCCGTTTCGCAGCTTGAAACGTTCTATAAAGACGTCAAAGGTTTAAAAGTAGGTTTGCGCGTAAATCCCGGCATAAGTTATTCCTGCTTCGATTTGGCAAATCCGGCGAGAAGGTATTCAAGGCTCGGCGTCACGAACGAAAAATCTCTTATGAAGGTTTTGGATAAAATAGACGGGGTGATGTTTCACTACAACTGCGAAAACGATGATTTCAAATCTTTCAGTGGTATGCTTGATATAATATCGGTTAAATATAAAAAAGTTTTGCGCAAAATCAATTGGGTGAGCCTCGGCGGGGGACTGTATTTTACGAAAGACGGATATCCTCTCGATAAATTCTGTAAAAAGCTTAAAGAATTTTCTGCGAAATTTGGAGTGCAGGTTTACCTTGAGCCCGGAGAATCGTCGATAACTCAAAGCGCTGAGCTTGTTTCTACGGTGTTAGACGTGGTGAAAAATGAAAAAGAGATTGCCATAGTCGATGCTTCAATAGAGCCGCATATGCTTGATTTGCTGATATACAGACTGCCCGCTAAACTCTCGGAGAAAACCGGTAAAAACGAATATATAATTGCAGGGCGTTCATGCCTTGCCGGAGATATTTTCGGAACGTTTAAGCTTGCAAGAAAACTTAAAACGGGTTCCGAAGTGCGTTTTGCCGACGCCGCAGGATATACGATGGTAAAGAAAAACTGGTTTAACGGCTTGCAGATGCCATCCATTGTTGTGAAAAGGCTTAACGGTAAGACTGAAGTTATAAGGCAGTTCGGTTATAACGATTTTGTGAAAAGTTTATCGTAAAACTGTATTAAGAAGCGGTGTCATTCCCGAAGGTTTCTGTTGGGAATCTGCCGTGAAGATATAGAGCAAACTGTAATGACACTGCAACGGCAGATCCCAGAGCCGCAGTGCGACGAATAAGGAGCACAAGTCTGCGGCGGGCGCGAGATGTGAGCGACCTATCCGAAAATCTGGGATGACAGACATAAAATAAAAAATCCCTTGGCATTTATATTCGCCAAGGGGTTTTTTGTTTTAGTTAAAACTTATACTTTGCCTGAATAGTTCTGCTGAATCCTTGCCTTATTCCGACGTATCCTTGCAATCCTACGTCAATCGTTAAAGGCAATTTTTCAAAAGGCGCCAAGCTTATGCCAATTTCGCCGATGCTGGTTGCTCCCGTCAGTTCCGGAGTGTCAATATCTGCTCCGTCTGCGGTTGCTTTTGCAATGCCTGCAAATTCATAATCGAGAAATGCGCCTACATACAGCATAAGAGATTTAGCCGTAGTATAATTTACGCGTCCGCCGATACGGCCTCTCAGCGAATTTGTCGCGTCAAAATCTATTTGGTCTCCTTCAATGTTTACGCTGTCTGCGCCCTGATGAGTGTAAAAGAGTTTTGCAGATAAATCAAGCCCGAATTTCTCGCTGATTTTATTCAGCCATCCTGCGCCTAAATGCCCGCCGTAATAAATGGAGGAAGAGTTATAGTTCACATTGCCAATGCCCGTAAAGTCCGAGCTTGCAAAGTCCGTGTTCGCAGAACCAATTCTCAAAGAACCTTCGCCATACCACGAGCTGTTAATTTCATATCGGCCTAAAAGTCCGAGGCCGTAGTAATTTGTGTTTCCGCTGCCGTTAACCGATGAGGCGGAATTAAAACTATTGTAAGAGTTATAATTGCCCCAGCCGCCTTCTAAGAATGCGCCTGCGGTTAAGTTTTCACTCATTCTTTTTACAAGGCCTGCCATTACAGGGAAACCGTTTACATCGATGTGCGAACCGGTTTGATATGTCGCCTTGCCTCCGCCCATAGCGGCAAAAACGGAAACGCTTTGCGCATCCTGCGCCGCCTGCATTGCGCGGATTATGCCGTAAGTTGCGATG
>Ga0123357_10006493_pt1 | contig 14290 bp, 9 predicted proteins | sample TergutEmb28metaG_FD_89873 | JGI IMG/M metagenome (GOLD analysis project Ga0123357, IMG submission 89873) | Embiratermes neotenicus P4 segment gut microbial communities from Petit-Saut dam, French Guiana - Emb289 P4 | ecosystem: Host-associated > Arthropoda: Insects > Digestive system > Gut ... | reverse complement strand
ATATAAAATGTGAATAATACAGGAACCAAATACGTTAGATTTATGAAACAAACTGCATTTTGAAGAGGAAAAAATGGAGAGTATATACCATGTTTAAAATATTCAGTACCTATATTTGTTGAACAAATATATAAAATGCAACGTTTAGAGGTCAGCGGTGCAGTACGACCACTATAGTCGTCGTTAGGCGTCAAAAGGTTAATGAAACAACTAATGCCATTTAAAAGACAGCAGGAGTAAATATGTCTGATTTGGTATGATATGAGCAAATTTTTTAACTTCTTGAATATTGCTATCATAGATACAAAAAGTACCAAACAATAATTCGATAATCTCTATGTAGCATTATCTGAACACAAGATATCTCCCACTAATATAAACTCGTCCCTACGTGTGACCACCGATTAGCGACAACGAGTTTGCATACACACTGGTCCACCAACCAGTGTGGCAGCCACGCAGCCTAGTGTTACCTTCTCAAACAGTAGAATTTTTGTATCTTTATTCCCAATACTCCAATTCTGTTTCTGTGTCACTGACTACCTTCCATCACACACAACAGTTGCTCATAGTTTGTACCTGATATTAAAAAAAAATATTAATCCATACTAGCATCTCTCCTCTGTAATGAGCCACTGACTTCCACATATATGCATTATTTCACGCTTCAGATATACATGAAACGTGCACAGGACCAAAAATACCCCAATTCCCATTCACTAGCACAGTAAACACAACAGCCAGAACACGCATCTAAACTCACGACGATGCCACATGGAACTTCCAATGAAGAAAATGTGCATGGCCTTGAAGGAATCACACAGTACTAACTTCAGTCCCAATAAAGGATTATCCCAATATTCAACACCACCAGTGGTCCCTGCTGTTTCATCATGTAATAGAAGGGCTCAGCATATGCAAACGAAAAACTCCAGCCCCTAAGTTAAATGAAATCACACACACAGTATCTCAGAGATGAATTCTTTTCCCATACAATACATGCAGTGGGACATTAATGTTACCTTTGCAGACTGCCACTTATAAATAATTTGCAAAATAAAAATGCACAAGCAAAGCTGCTGCAAAGAGTTACAGCAAAGTGTAGACTAGTTAGGAATCAAGGAACATAACAGCAATAAAAAAACCCTTACATTAGTGGATGTTGTTATATATACTGGTGGTAGTTTTCCTTGCTATGAATAAGCTCCCATTTTATGTCATGCTTGTACCACAATTATATGTATCATAACCTGATATACACTAGTTTGGCTCTGAAGTAATCCAAACAAGTGACCTTGCCTTACTGTGTGTTGAGGAAAAGCAACAAATCCAACGTAAGCGTGTCTTCTATGAATTATATTACAGACAGCACATTTAGAATGGTGTTGGAGACAGGAAGACGACATAAAAGTACCCTGAAAAACTGGATACACATGACCACAGGCAATATTTATGGTAGCTGAAAAACAACTAGACTACTTCATTCAGAAGTAAGTTTTGTTCGCATTTTGTGATCTAGTTCCATGAATATTTAATCTGAAGTTAAAAAATAAAACAAAGTAAAGAACAGGTGTGAGAGTTCAGCTCCAAAGAAAATGACTTACGGAGAAAGTCACTTCGTTCATTTCTGAAATGGTGTACTGACCACAGCAGAACTTTAGACTGCAGCCTGCTCATTTATATCCCACTCAGTTACTCCATGCCCCCACATCATGCACACACACACATCCCCATACAAAGAATGCAAAATGGAAAGTACATGAAAAAGATTTACAAATGATACAAGAGACTGACTGAAGCTTTTTTCCATCACCATGTAAGCTCAGTAGATTACCATATTCACCCTCACACTAGACAGGCATTTCATTCCTAATTCATCACCCAAAAACAGACATGCTACTTTATTACCATGCACATAATTAAACATGGTCTGCAAAGGTATTTTCCAGAAAATTTATGATTGTGAAGCAAGGTCACCTTATATTTGGGTAAATACGTTACCTACATAAATTCAGTGTGGAACCGATATTACCCTTCTCCTCCCCCCTCCATTGGAACCAGAACCCTTTCAAAATACTTCTTAAAGATTTGATGGCCCATATACAGCTTTGTCATATGAGATGAAAATTCAAGCATCAGAATACACATTTAAGACAACAATTCATTCCAAACAATAACTTTTAAGCCTCTTCATAAAATTCCAGAAATTATAAGGTACATGAAAATAGCATATCACAAAATGAAGAAGACTGCTGATGATCCACAATGTTCAGCTTTGCCTGAAGTGCTATCAGTACAAGTATATATGGGTAACTCATTAAATTACTTGTGTACATTACACAAAACATACTTTTTTCTAGCCTACCACAGTAATGTGCTAACAACTGTACACAAAAACCCTCCACCACATAACACATACATGATACCAGATCATGATATTGGCTAGACAGAGATCAACCACGCATAAATGTTTGTCTATATAGTAGAACACACAAGAAACAACTTACACCCCAAGTCTACACTGCTGTAAATCCCCAAAATACGTGAAGGTGGTATGGCTCATCGAAGCATAATATACAGAAATTATGCCGTATTTTTTCTCAATAATACATGCCAACAAGTATAAACATGGTTGCATGTGACTGAACAGAATCTCCCCACCCATATCAGAAAGAAACCGTATATATGTATTTTCAATCAGAACATGGCAAGAATTATATAATGCAGACATTAAATGTTCACAGGAACCAACAGAACAGTGACAACCTGATCACAAGCATATAAAACATTGCAAGAATATGTATTTGATTTTTTATCAGGGTTAATCTAAATTTACTGAAAATGAAAAATGAATGACAGAGTGAAGGATACAATGTTTTATATTGCAAGCAGTATGTCTCAGCAAATGCTCCATTAAGAAGTGGCAAATACACTCATGACACAACTAAAACACATCTAAGACAGTATTCATTTATTGATACCAATAAATGAATACTGTGAAGACAGGCATCTTAGATGTTATCCCAAACTAAAGAGAGGGTTGAAACAAGTTTAACATGGCTGTCCATGATTCCGCACACCACTACCACCACAACAGGAGTCTGGCAGGCAAACAATACAATGCTCGATTTACATATGATCATTTGGCACCGACTGATGATTTCTTCAAAATCATCTATGCACAGTATAAAATGACAAAGTAGTGTAAGTCCAATACAAAAGAGAAATTTGGTTTAGCTTGAGTCATGGGATGTACAAAAGACAGAGGTGCAGCATACCTGTTTGCTGCCTGGCTATGTTACAATAAATCATGTGATGGTTATAATGCACTTTCAAATTCACACACAACCTGCATGGTGCTATCCCCACAACACTAGCGCCTCTCCTTGCCATCAGGTGTTGGTCCCACTTGTAAATGGGATTTATACTGCAGTTTACAGAGAGTCTGGTTTTGTGCTATGAAAAGTTGCAAGACAGACTCTGTCCAACTTGTGTACAAGCAGAACTGACAGGAGCCATAAGCAGTCGTGCAATTTAATTTTCTGTCAAGACAAGTATAAATGTATGAGCAGACATCACATTTTTCCAGAGTCTACCAACCTCCAATACCCCTATACACCGAGCAGCACCATTTCACATTCCGTTACTGCCACACCTAACAGGAATAGCAGTATGCAATCCCTGTAGGCAGCATCTTGTACCAAGTGATTTGTGAGATACTGTGCTTGCATGTTTGTCATTAAACCAAACATTTTCTTTTGTGTTATCTTCAAATTTAACAGTCTACATGCAGTATGATGCCTTACAGAAGAAGCAATGACTTCCTTATGAGCCCCCGTTCTCACCAGTTAGGATGTGATACAAATATCTGGATTTTTTTAATGATTTAAGCATCCAGGTTCCAAACTCCATCCATCTAGCATATGATCATGTGTTATTGTTTTGTGCTACCACGCATTCTTATTATTTTCATTGATTTCCACCGTAAACTGTACAATTTACATTAACCATTCCTACACAGATCTCTACTAATGCATTCTGGTGGCAAACAAGTCCCCAAATTCTTGAGTAAATCAGTTGTGAAATGATAATTCCCCTTCACTACACACTCAACTGGCAAAAAGAAATGAGTGACATTTGTACTTCTCCAGCAACTGTTCTTGCTGCAGTGACCAAATTAACCAATCAAACCAACATTAGGACCTCAAGAATGCTTTTCTCCACTCCTACAAAACACAAACCCTTAAAAAATCCTGTACTGGCATCAGATTGTAAACCTGTGGCAACTAGGAGATGGAGATGAACCCAATTTATGGCCCAGACAGAGATGCCTCCTATTATTTCCTTCCTGAACAATTTTCCTACTCTCAGTTATAAATTACCAAATTACTGAGCACACTGCATTATAATCTGACCTTCAGGATGCACATTTAAATGCTAATTGTATCTCCTGATGGCCTGAGCTTTTCTGGCTTAGCATGGACATTTAAATTGCTACAAAGTCACAAGACTTTGATTTACCCCCCTGATGAAGTTTTAATTTCAGAGAAAAATCTGAAACTCATAAGACTAATGCAATGTGTAAATTGGAAGACAATGTTTCATTATGGAATGCCTTTATTTCATATGAAGCACATTACACTTCAAAAGCTCCAAAACCAAACAAAAGTTGCCCAAATATCATGGATTTTAAAACACTGGGTCAGTGAACTTCGTGACAGCATGTCAAATAGAAAACAAAAAAACCCTGACAAATCCTACAAAACATAAAAGTTCCATACATCAGAACAGGCAAAATGAGAACCATTCACAGTCATCCAAAATAACACAAAACTATCCTGGAACACTGAACAGTCTGTACCGTTACTGGCTTCTGGAAGGATAAAAGATCTGGAAGAAAAGACTTAATCATTAAAAGTAAAAATATTTGGTACATTACCGGTGGAATGGATCCTGGTCCAGCACCTGCAGAGAAGAGAGATCACTTATATCAAATCAAGAAATGGGAAAATGATCTAAATATAGGCTCTGTACAATCCTATTAACCCTCAGTGCAAAACAACCTGCTCTCTCATAGAAGTTTTAAGTCATTAAAAACTCAACCACCTAGGGTTCATGAATTCCAATATGCTTTCAACAAATTCAAAATTAAAATACCTTTATTTCACTGACAGAATGACTGGAAACAAATGAATACTAACCTCCAACAGCATCATAATCTCGAATAACAGGGTCAGCACCAGGAGAGTCATAACCAGCTGGCGTTTGTCGCAATGCCTGTTCTTGCTGATCCAGCAGACTGCTTAACTGATGAGCCTTATTAAACAAAATGCAGACTGTCAATACCACAAATACTGACATAAACTCCCATAAATAAAATATTAGTCTTCACAATAACCTGCAATGCATGAAGGCAATGGAATCACTAAGGCTGATTAACATCCATCCCACATCATTTGAATTACTAGTTTGCAGGTTCACAATATTACTACACATTTATTTAGTTTCATATTCATTCATGTTATTAATCTTTCAAGCCTGTGACAGGTATGCCTGCTGCAAAGGCTCACACATCAAGCTCAAACACATGCTTCAAGACTAACACACCTACAGCCTTTTTAGTTCTGAAACAAATTAAGAACTAAAAAAAATTATAGTACTGGGGCCATCAGAAACTGAAAGACTATTCACAAACTGTGTATTAAAAACAATTAATAAAACAATACATTCACTTTAGGTCAGTTGGATTTTGCACACAGAATATAACAAATATTCCATTTCAATGTATACATGTATGTATTTTATTAGAGCTCATGATGGTAAACATTCCTTCTGAAATCACAATTCCTCCGTCTACGTGCCGCTTCATGTAACTTGCTGCACAACCTGAATCATACAAACAACTTTCGCAGCAGGACCACACGAACTAATGTGTTGCTCAAACAACAGGGAATGGGCATGGAACTCCAGGAGACAAAACTGTCTTACAGAAGTCTGAATCCTCCTTCCTTCCTTCATTCTTTAGTGATCTGTTATGATGGTGAACATTCTATCTTCCTCTTCAAGGAAGAAATATCCCCCTTACAAATTAAAACACATTACACAGTGACCTCTCCAAAAAGAAACTGTTGCTCATGTACTTCCACACAAGTCACCCAATGACAGAAATTTTTCCAGAAACATTTATGCAAGTCACATGTTGACAACAACTGTCAATGTTAGCTTTGCAGTTCTCACAGTGGTGTTGATGAAAGGTTCCTTCCTATCTTCATGAATATCAACCTGTGATAGATAAGTGACATTTTGGTAGAGCCTGCTGCCCCTAACTTCCAGGCCCCAGCAGACTGAAGCCCCTGAAGATGGAGGCAGCCGAACTCCTTTAATATGTCAAAATCCATTTACCCATCAACATGACATTACATCCCAGGGGACTTGAATCTTCAGTACAAGGCACTGGTTGTCAAATGGGTGTGCATGTGTGTGGATAGGTCCAAACCCTATTTTCTGTCACCTGCTCTTAGTTCTTAATGGCCATCTTGACTAGATGGAAACCAATTCAACACAGAATTTAACAGCCAGCTACAGCAAACTGGTAGTCTATTATATTTAAAAGAGGACATCACGAATTGCTCTAACGCAATAAAAACAAATTGACTAATACACATCAGCACAACAAATGTTTATTAGAGTATATAGGCTACATGTTTTGACCTGTTAACAGGTCATCATCAGGCCTTCAGCAATGTAAGTCTCAGGTGCGATTTTTAGATATTGCGATCCCAATATTTACATTTGTGGATATACATAAAATAGGATACTGGATAAAATGTGAAACATATGATGTCTAATTAAAACAAGTTAAAACATGAGTAGATATTTGATGCTTTGATTGCTATATACTATATCTTAAAGACTACGAACAAAAAGTGCTTGAATTCATTTCAAAAAGCGGAGCAGACCTATCCAACCAGTGTCACAACCAGATTCCAAAAAGAACTTAGAAATACACTAAAAGAATGTAAGATGCTAATAGGAATGGATAACAAAGGAAAGTTCATCAATTTAAACCTGGAACCTCCAAGTCTGAGAGGACTAATCAAAGTTCACAAAACAAATACGCCTATCTGCCCAATTGTTCATTTCAAAAAGGCTCCATCCTACAGACTGGCTAAGATGTTCACAGGCATATTAAAATCTTACATCCCACTCTCTAACATCTATAATGTCCAAAATTCAGTCCAACTAATGAGAGATTTGTCAGATATACCTTTTGTTCCTGGCCTAAAATTAGCGTCATTGGATATCTCGGACATGTACACCAGTATTCCAACTGAAGACGTAATAAATATAATCAGCAATTTGTACATAATTTAGACAAGACACTGACAAAAGACATTTTAACAATTACAAGGTTAATCGTCACAAAGTACTACTACTTGTTCAAAGGTAATATGTACATACAGAAAAAGGTTTAGCTATGGGAGCTCTCACTTCTTCAATTTTTTTCTGAAATCTATTTACAATACATGGAAAACACCTTGATTTACGATGTCCTTCAAAAAACCAGATTAGAAGGATATTTCAGGTATGTAGACAATATTCTTATCCTCTACAATGAAAACCTCACCGACATAAATGAGATCCACAACATATTTAACTGCACTTCACCTCATCTTAACTTCACATTAGAACTGGAACAAGATGATGGATTGAACTTTCTGGACCTTACAATAAAGACAACAACTAAAATGATATTCGACATATACAGAAAACCTACTACTTCTGATAACATTATCCCCGATTCCTGTCACCCGTCAGAACAGAAATTGGCAGCAATCCGGTACTTTATAAACAGAATAAATATGTACGACATAGGCCATGTGGAAAAATAGAAAGAAACAAATCCTAAAACAGATCCGTCTATAACGACAAGTTCCATACCTCCATCTTAAGCAGAATTAGGAACAGTAAAACTAAACCAGACTCAGAAAACCAATGGAAAAGATGCGCTAAATTCACATACGTAGGAAAAGAAACTAGACAAATAACAAAACTGTTTAAAAACATGAACGTAAGAATAGCGTTCACTACTAACAACAACCTTGGAAAACTGCTAAACTCACGAGACGATCAAAAACCTGATAAGTACGACAAAAAACGTGTTTATCAGTTAAAATGCCCCACATGCCGTAAGAAATATACAGGACAAACCAGCCGATCATTTCTTGTGAGGTTTCATGAACACTACAATGATTAAAAGTACGCCAACAATAAATCAAAATTCACACAACACATCTTAGACAAAGGCCACTCCTTTGGCCTCATGACCAACACTATGGACATAATTCACATCGAGAAGAAGGGCAGAATGTTAGATACTCTCGAGAAGTAATATACCTAAAGGGAGACACAGAACAGCAACCAGATCAATGATAAACTTACGTTCCAGGAAAAGCCAATTTTGAAGCTTTAATACGAAACAACCCCCATAGAGGACAGCACACATACACAGAGGAAGGAAAGCCACAGCATGAACACGCGACCACATACACACACAGTTTATCAGGGAGAACCAGCTTAATACAACACTACAAACACTGGTCCAGAACAACCACAGAAATTTTTTACACATAGTGGATACAGCTATAAAGGAAGGGCAGCTCTACTTCTCACATCACAACATGCAACGGATCCAGGACACAATGGATATCCACCCTGCTTGCTACCAGTAAGTTATTTCTGCATGTAATAAATAATCTAGACTTAGTTCTAATATAACCAACACATTCCAAATTTAGTTAATCAGCTCCTTTTAATATATATGTCTGATCACAGATCCCAACATAAGGTGGACTCATACAACTCACCCAACTTGAAATACAGTGAATGTAAGTAGCCATACCTGACCATCAATTGAAATAGTGCGTATAAATTATCAGAGGATTTTGCAAAACCATATTTTCACAAACACTGAACAGAAATACATGATGTTATGACCATTTGAAAGAGGAATGTTTGCTGTTTAATAGTGACCTTAAATGCATTCAATGTGTGCCCCACTTGTGACACGGCAGATGTCCAGGCGATACTCCCATTCCCACCAAACCCTCTTAAACATGTCTTGTGTGACGTTCCCAATTGCGGTGTTGATGTGCTCTTGCAATTCTGGTAGTGTCTTTGGAAGCGGTGGGACGTAAACATTGTCCTTGACGAAACCCCACAGGAAGAAATCACACACTGTCAGGTCTGAAGTTATGGCTTAAAGAAATCCTCCAATAATTTATACGCAACCTGTACTTTGGACAACACGGACTACCACGAGAGGCTATTACTACACAAGTCGTACCAACTGAGTGAATGTACAGTAACAATCACATCCAGTGAGCAATCTTAGGGTGAAAAACCTATTCAAAGCGTCAAATATCTACTCATGTTTTAACTTGTTTTAATTAGATATCATGTTTCACATTTTATCCAGTATCCCATTTTATGTACATCCACAAATGTAAATATTGGGATCCCAATATCTAAAACAGCACCCGAGACTTACTTTGCTGAAGGCCTGATAATGACCTGTTAACAGGTCAAAACATGTAGCCTATATACTCTAATAAACATCTGTTGTGCTGACGTGTGTTAGTCAATTTCTTTTTAACCTATTATATGGTTGGTACAACTGAAACAAGGTATCTTGCAACCCACTCCCTAGTGGTACTGTAAACTCCAATATGCCTTCAAAATTTTTGCCTTTAAGTCTTATGTTCTACAAAACACTGTATACAAGTGCCACAATGCTGACTAAAACCGTCAATCCATTTGAAACTAAGTACCCTTGCCAGGCAACTGACCTCCCAAACCTGTTACACAAGGTCATAATGCCACAAACACACGAATCAGTACCAATGACAGAAATACATGTTCTAATGCACATATTCATGCTAACAGCTGCAATTCATGGGCATACACTGATGATATTCCTCACATATAAAGTTCTACCACATACTTTACCACTTACAATGAAGCCACAGAAAATATGAAATTCCTAAACTACACTGATAAAAATCATTCATACCACAACTCCATGGAGCAGAATTCCTCCTGAGGTCCTCAGCTAGTCAAGGAACTCCCCGCATGTTACGAAAATTAAAGGTTCGATATCACCTTCACAAGAGCCCACCCAACACCTGTTGTCCCCATCATGCACCAGATCAATCCAGCCCTTGTACCACTTCTAGAAGATCTATTTTAATATTATCCTCCCACACGTGCGTAAAATTCATACTATGGATAATGGAAATATTTCAAGACCTTCTTTTGTACCTACATAAGAAATTTCAGGAATCTGTTTTTGGCAAACATACATATACAATTTGGGATGACGACATTTTAACATGATGCAACCATACAATAACTGACATTTCCACATTTCCCCTGGCAAGGACATGAACCAAGTCCTGTCACATACCAAATGATGGGAGATCCAACTGAAACTGGGTGGGCGATGTGGATAAGTACTATACATCACTAAGCTTAGCATGGGGATGGGGGTAAAAAAAAATTGTTCTTCAAACTGTTGGCATCAGACCACACAGACAGCATGTCTTGAAATCTTTGGAAGATCAGCTGAAAGAGAACATACTCACAAGTGAACATTAAATAAATACAAGTTATCTGCAAATTTAACCTCTTGATTACCTTGAACAAGGGGTACATTTGAAGGGACCTATTTGTCATTAGGTACCTAATGAAAACATGACCAAATGGTTTGTGGATGAAAGTTGAGTACATACATACTCACATATTACAATCATGCACATAACAATTAAAATTCAAACCATGCAGTAGTAACAAAAAATGCTTCATACAACATCCGACAGACTAATATGTAGGTTTCTGCCAGACCATTGTAAGAATCTGCAGCCTACAAAACCACAAAAGGATCACTACTATAAAGCAATCTTATACAGGCCTGAGGACTTGAGGTTGGGGCTCCCAGAATTTCTAGACAATCAGCACATGAAGGTGGCAAGGTCAGCCCTATTCACTGGCCACCTTTACCTCCCAGGGGATAGCACTGGTAAGCATTTCTGTTAGGGGGTGAGCCAATCCCATCACCACAGTGTGACCAGATGGATAGAGACAAGTGAATGCTTCAACCCCACTGGATCACGTACCAATTCTAAAAATTACCTGCATAAAAAGCGTGTTTTCTTGCTGACGGCGACGCATTTCTTCTTCCTGGTGATGCATTCTCAGTTGCATTTCCTCCTGTTGACGACGCATGCGTTCTTCATCAGCCAATCGCTGCTCTTCAGCTTGACGTTCCTTCATTTCCCACTCTCGTTTTTGACGCTCACGATCAAGCTCACGCTGCCGTAGTTCTACAAAGTGAAAACACATTACGCCAATACTGTGACGTTTCTACAGTTTATGGCACAGTGCTGTACTCACTAAAGGTGGCAAGCTCAGAAAATTCAGCCGCAAAATTCAAATCACCATTATCATACGGTAATTCCTACTTGAGTTCATCATGTCCACCCCTACAGAAATACACCTCTATGTTCACTTGACTAACATTCCAAAGATGCATTTTGGCCACTTTCAAAATACCATTAAATGTCATGACACATCCTGTGAGGCAACTGGAGGCATCCACTTTTAGCGTCTGCCATACAAAATGCATTACAGCTACATACATACAGGTTACATTTATTCTATACTGTAAATACTAAAAGCAGGTGTCATGTGCCCTCGAGTCTGATATACAGTGTGCGCACGCATGCACACACACACACAAACAATCACACTTCAGAAAGAGGTCTACAAATCCAATCAAAATAATTTTATGGACACACAACTACATATTTCAAACAAGTCAGCCACACTAAAGTGGCAACTTATTGTACAATATACTACTACCAACAGTTGATGCCACAAATGATGTGCACTCTCAAACAAATCACATCACTTCAGTAAACAAGTAATTCAGCTGGAAGGAACACAAAACACAAATGGTAAATTACATAAGGCGAAGTGCAATCATGTTTTACAGCAACTGAAAAATGAAACATTGTTAAGTGGAATGCAAATATGCCAATAAAAACTGAATGGAAAAATAAGGGACTATCCTTCTAAATATTCAGGAACCTATACACAGGTCAATACAATACATATCAAATGAGACATTCTGAAATTCTAATTCTATAAAACTTACGTTCCCTAAGAATCTCTGTTTCATGTTCATAGCGAGCATATTCCATTTGAGCCTCCAGCTTTTCTTCCTCCATTTTCATCTCACGTTGTAAAGCCTCCTCCTTCTGCTTGTACAGTTCGTGGAGCTGTTTCCAGCGAGTTCCATATTCGTACTCAAAACTCCCAGGAGCCGCAAATCGAGGACCTACCTAAAATAATATACAACATTCTTGTTAACACTTTACACATAGGAAGCAAAATTCATGCACAAGCTCTTCACAGTTGATTCCTTACCACAGTACTTCAAAAATATTATAGCACAATGAATGTCCAGAGATGTTCAAGTTTTGAGACACACATCACTATCATATGAAAGATGGTATCAAATGATCAAACCATTGGCAGCTCCGTTGGCATAAGGTACTGTAGTGGCCTCCACCCACTTAAAGGAAATGGCAGTGCACCACATTGCATTCTCTTGAATGTTCCTTAATTTGTTTGCAACCATCACTGTCACAGTTGCCTAAGTATTGCCCAGGGCCAAACTAAGAGACAAGCCAGTTCAGCAGCTGCCAAGGGTACTAAGGTATCAATGGAAAAATTGAAAATACGGTGCTAGCAACTCAGGTTTTCACATATGACAGAATTTCAACAATTATCTGCAGTCTGCAAACCCACTCTAAAGGTTCGTCAGCTCTGTACTAAAGGTTCGCCATCCCCACTGTGTTTATAATAAACTAGATTGGAGAGTGTATACTTGTCTAACACAACTATATGGTGGTAGAGATATGTATAATTTATTACATAAAAAACTACATGTTTCAGCCCTTTTCATTGGCCATCTTCAGGTTGATAAATGAAAAACTTATTAAGCAGCTACACTTGACTTGTGTGGGTTGTATACAGTGGGGAGGTAAGAGGTGCAATGGGTACGAGATCTCGCATGTGTTGTGTAGGATGGGTGGTGTAGGTACATGAGTTCTGCTATTTTCTATTCTAGGTTAATACAGTTGGATCTATGGTACCATCTTATGTTAGTAGAGGTTATATGTACATGTACTCTTGGCTTATAATATATATATACGTGTTCGTTGTCTCAGATGCTTCAGAACACTCAGCATGAGCCCAGAATTACCGACTCACACACAACGTAACTCTATTCAGTGATACACACGCACACGTATAAAGTGTATATGTGATAATGTCATACAAGATAGTGCACGAAACGAGCCATAATAATCCCACCAGCACCGGCATCTACACACCCAGCTTTCAGTAATCCAGGGAGACAACCCAGCCAACACCATTAATCAACACACCACTCAACACGACGACCACCCGACCCTCAAAACTGTAAATCCACACTATATGAACGCGCGCCGTATAACCAGCTACCACATACTACACAAAGAAGCTGGGCTTCTAAGGATCGTCCTATCTGCCGTCCTCAAAATTCAGCACCATTCTTAGAACATTTCAACAAGAACACGCAGGACCCGACGACACCAAAAGAGAAACATCTAAACTCAACACATCAACATTACCTTAATTTAATTTAAATTTGCTTGTACAAGTAGGTCGTGGTTCCACACTACTATTTGCTAATTCACGTTCCTTACCCAACTCACTTTTATTCCATTCTATAATATTTTCACTTCAGAAACTGAACTGACAAATTATGAAAACCAAACTTGATGTATTATAATAGTAAATATAATAACAGAGTGATTAAATCAATGAACCACTACAACTATAGGAACCATATTGTGTATAGTTTTACATCAAGGAACCTACTATAGATACTACATTTATATAAGTTGCACACTGTATATATATATATTTTATAAGCCAAGTGTACATGTACATATAACCTCTACTAACATAAGATACCATAGATCCAACTATATTAACCTAGAATAGAAAACAGCAGAACCCATGTACCTACACCACCCATCCTACACAACACATGTGAGATCTCGTACCCATTGCACCTCTTACCTCCCCACTGTATACAACCCACACAAGTCAAGTGTAGCTGCTTAATAAGTTTTTCATTTATCAACCTGAAGATGGCCAATGAAAAGGGCCGAAATCATGT
>Ga0123357_10006492_pt1 | contig 14290 bp, 13 predicted proteins | sample TergutEmb28metaG_FD_89873 | JGI IMG/M metagenome (GOLD analysis project Ga0123357, IMG submission 89873) | Embiratermes neotenicus P4 segment gut microbial communities from Petit-Saut dam, French Guiana - Emb289 P4 | ecosystem: Host-associated > Arthropoda: Insects > Digestive system > Gut ... | reverse complement strand
TTGGGGGAGGGGAGAGGTGTGCACAGGGTTCTAGTGGGGAAACCTGAGGGAAAGAGACCATTGGGGAGACCCAGACGTAGATGGGAGGATAATATTAAGATGGATCCTCTGGAAGTGGGAGGGGGTGGAGACTGGATGGAGTTGGCTCAGGATAGGGACATATGGCGGGCACTTGTGAATACGGTGATGAACTTTCGGGTTCCATAAAGTGCGAGGAATTTCTTGACTAGCTGCAGAACCAGTCAGCTTCTCAAGAAGGACTCTGCTCCATGGAGTAAGTAAGTAATTGTAGGTACTAAAAGTTGTTTGTACGCATTGTTACATTTCACGTGTTATGTTTGGTGCAAGTCACTGCGTTTTCTCCTCAGTTCCTGTGCTGTCCCTCCAATTAGCCTTGTGGTTTTGTATCAGCAAATTAGTAATAAGGAACTGAATTAGAAATGAAAGAAATATTATGGCAAATGTTTCTTCAAAAATCAGGAACAGAAATGTACTCACACACTTAACTCTACCAGCACATATAACTGAAATGCAATCCTCAGAGCAAACGTGAACTATCACGCTTCTTAGATTACTTCAAAGAACATTTCAAGCACGTATGACTTTTGTTGCTGTCGGGTGGGTAGAGCATGTAGCACATGCCGGAAACTGAAATTCAGAAGTCAGGGAAATCCGACGGTTTCTCTTAAACATAGAAAAAGGACTAAATACAAACTGAGGATAAAATCATGTAACGGCAGGATAAACAGATGTGTAGTGAAGATCTTGTTAACGGAAAGAAAAATGAGTGTGCCATTGACACTTGTTTCTGATATCTTCTACCAGAAACAGCCAAGAATATGAAAGTTTCTAGATGGTAAGACCATTAGTTACGTGTGTGATAAAGTGAGAGCAAACCAGGCACCAAACCAAGTACTTTCCTCACAGACTGATTCAAAATCCTGCAGTACGAACTGTACACAAACTACGTATCCCTAGACGCCTGCACTGGGCACAACATTAAGAGTATAGTTCTGCAGTGCCGGTGCAACTTTACTTAAGTACACAACAGCTGTTATTCTGTGACTCGCATAGTTTCTAACTTGGAGACCATTTATATACGGTCTGTGATACCTGATTCGTTGTCTTAGAGGTCAGGGGAAACATGACGCTGTGTGCGCTCCACAATAATTTGGGGCATCGGGATCGCCTCACCAAAATAGCAGTTCAACTGTGTACACGAAATATATTTTTAGTCTCACAGAATATTTGAAATATTTTTTAGAAACGCGTTACCGTGGAAGAGAATATACAAGAGATTAAACCCAATAAAATATTTAACTTTTTTTTTCTCATTCAAAAACACGTTGGCGCAGTTGGTTCAGGCAATGTGCTACCAGCCTAAAGGTAGCGGGGTCAATTCCCGATCGAGACATTGGGATTTTTCATTGACATAATCCTTCCGGCCTCACTACGGCCCTGGGGTCAACTCAGCCTATAAGAGAAATGAGTACAAGGGATATCTCCTAGGGAGGTAAAGGAGGCCGGTGCGTAAGGCTGACAATCTTATCACTTACATAATGTGCGGAGTGTCAAGAACTTCTGGGAGCCTCGGCCTTCTGAAGCCCTTAGGGCCTGTTCAGGCCTGTGATGGGATTGCTTTAATCAGTATAAATGTGTCACTTTTTCGCAATGTTATTGTAGTATATAGCATGATTTCCCATTTGCCACAAACGGATACTTCTTGACCTCCATTACGTGACTTCTGTTTGTTTTAATCAGATGCATACAAAATCTGCCAAACCCAACAACGAAGCAAAGATGACTGATGACAATCCTGCTGAATAAAAACAGTATTTTAGAACTGCTGTTAACAGATTCGATTATTCAGAACAGAAATGGAAACGTGAAATATGGGACAACGGCGAAGCAAGTAACTCATACACGTGGTAATGTTTATGTTCCTGTACCAGCAGCATTAAATCAGCTATACTCAACCAAACACACACCAGAGGACCATTTTGATGAAATGCAATTCTAACTCTCAGAAGTGCAGCGTTAAATTGTTTTCTGTAATAACAGGTCTGTAATAAAAGAGTAAGTTCACGATCACTCTTATCTCTTGCAGCTTAAATGTCACTCAACATGAAGAGAACACACCATGTCAACAAACATCCTTTTGTGTTTGATACTTTTTTTTTCAGAAAATCTCCAAGACAGGATATTTCCATGCTCTTCTAATACAACCCTACTTTAAAATCTCTGGTAAAGTACAAAAAGTACATTGTTCCTGTACTCGCCTTGAAGGAATTCTGGGAGAACAGAGGTACAACTCCATTCATTCTTAACATCAGCACTAGATGGGGGTGAGTCACGCACCAGCCCCTTCACTCCTAGTAAGAGAACCCGGTACCTATCGACTGGGAGTCTTGGTGGGCCACGGGGACGGTTTGAGCGTTTTTGGGAATTAAAAATATGTTGATTCTGCCTGTAATCAAACACCTGACAGTCCCAACCGTGTCTTATCCACTCTGTCGCCACTGCTTAAAACGGCCAGTTTTCAAAAGTAAGGTCATAGTCACAGGACGTCATTGTCACACGACAAAGAAATCTTATCCCTAGCATGACTACTATAATATATTTGGTTTTATTTTTCTTGTTTTCCTCAAAATCGAAACTACATAAATCATCCGGTTTCTGTGCTAAGCGCTTCAATTATTAAATAGTACGTAAATGGTCATGTTATTGTCAATGTTCCTGTACGCGGTACGTTAAACCTGTAACTTACATCAGGGTAGTGGAACACTTGGGGACACACCGGTCAACTTTCTCGTTCCATCGCATGTGCGGAACTTCTTCACTAAGGCACCCACGTGGTTTGGAATGCCTTAGTTAAAGTAAAAACAACCAATTTCTATTACAATATTAAAAATAAAGGTACCTTCAAATATAAATGGTGGACCGGGATAGCTCAGTCGGTATAGCGACTCGCTACGAGCTGGACGGTCTGGGGATCGAATCCCGGTAGGGGGCGAGATTTTCCACCCCTGTCCAGACCCGGCCCTAGGGTCCACCCAGCCTCCTGTACAATAGGTATCGGGTCTTTCCCGGGGGTAAAGCGGCCGGGACGTGGTTTTGGCAACCCACTTCCATCTAGCGCCGATGCTATGGAAATAGTAGAGCTAAACCACTACCCACACTTTGGGCCTTCGTGGCCTGTTCTAGGGTGATCTTTACCTTTACCTTTGCAAACATAAATGTTGACACATTCTTGAATGAAATGCAATGATGTGCCACTGATTTTATTGTATGTGGTCACATGCACACGAACAACTAACATCGAAATTTTCGTTCCAAAAACATCATCTCCCTGTGTGGAGTATTGATGTGTCTCGTGCAGAAGAATGTTGTGTCCCTCTGGTCATAACAAACACTTCGCCCTGAAATCACAAACACAACTTCCCTATTACACAAATGTCTGTTCCTACACGTAATATCTTTAACCAGTATTGTTCTATTTTACTTCCACGAAGCGCAATTGACCGACCGATTCCGCCTACGTTAGACTACCAGACATAACCTCATAATTTCGACGCCAAATCAAAATTACACATATAATTATACAGTCTTTCTGCGTACCGCATTTCACAAACCTAGTTCTAAATCATGGGCCGCCACACTTTTCATGGCAAAGGACCACAATCGTTGTTGTGGGCTGTTTTAAATAAGAGCGTTCTAGTTAAATTAACACCCCCCCCCCCACCCCATTTTGACATAACTGTACACAATTGTCGCCTTCAGCCGAGTCCTTACGAATTATGTGGCCCTCCTGGGGGCTAAAGTTGGCCAGTCCTGCTCTAAAATTTCATTATTTAGCACTACCAAACAGAAACTTAAGCACAGTGTTCGACCGGCATAAAGGCCAAGAGGGGAGGTGTAGAGGTATAGTTCCACTCCTCCTTTAACTAATTTCTTTAGCCTCGACGTCAGATGAGGGTGGGTGGTCAACGCCACGATCCGGCCACTTCACCCCTGGGAAAGAGACACGGTACCTATTGTAACTGACGGACGTATAAAGGAGTGAAGTGAAGCTCCACTCATTTTAAGCACTGCACTGGCGAGATGTGAGCTGTCAGTTTCACATCCAGGCCTCTTACGCCTGCTCGGTATCGAACCCAAATCCCCGGATGGTCCAGCCAATAGCTAGTCACAATACCAACCAAGCTGTCTCCCCTTAAACATCACCATAAATTAAAAAAACAAAGACCGTGTGTAAGGTTAGACAGATGCCAGTGCTTGAACACACGAGACGTGAAGGTAAAATTCCACGCATTCTCGCCGACTATCACGGTTGAGTGGTTAGCACACCTATTTAATATTTCGCAGACCTCAGTTCCGATCCTCACCCCGCAAACCGGCAACCTTCACATAAATGTTTTATGGGTTTCTTCAATCCCTTACGTAAAATCAACCACGACCACTTCACTTCCCATTCATCTTGCACATCACGTCCAGGCGTCATTGCTCACCCGCACTGTACAACACTGTCCAGCACTTCGTAAGTCCTAAAAGTGGTGAGTGTTCAGAATACTGTCCTCTGGGATGTGACACCGTGCAGTTTGGTATATAAGTAACGGAGATTCGCAAGAACGTCCTGTCTCGCTCTGCAGGGTAGCATATGATGTTAGCAGGTTCCACCAAAACTTGGCAGACAATTTATATTTGTACAAAGTCGTACATCTTAACATTGGCATGAAGACAGCAACTAACAGTAACAGCCTACGGACTAAACAAGAGCTTAGGAGTAAGTGTTCTTACAGGCTGAATGTTGAAATATTTCATGGCTCCTTGCAACTGATTTCCATTCTGTCCACATTAGAGCTGCTCTGCAGCCAACACCGGCACAGTTACGTTCTACGCAAACACAAGTCCGCCAACCTTGCTGTTCTGCTGTCCAGTCGCTCTACTGACGAATGCACAGCTTGTAACGGGAGGAACAAGTCATAACCTGCGATGACAAATACTAGAGACAAAGGGAGAGAAAGTAAATAGAAAGTAAATACAAGAAAGAAAAAGAGACGGAAAAGAGAATGCAAGAACGGAAAAAGTAAAGGGGTAAGGGTGGAAAAAAGGAGGAGTATAGGATGTATGAAGGAAAAAGAAATGTAAACAATGAAAATAAAGGCAAGAATGGCAATATAAGAAAAGGAAGAAACAGAATGGGAACGCATACAAATGTAGATGAAAGAAGGAAAGAAAAAATAAAGGATTAAGAAAGCAACTCAAAGACTAGAGACCTCCTTGGGTACTTAATGCATGCCATGAAGTCCTTATATGCTTGTACATACATTATTTTTAACAGCACAGTCAGTACACAATTATTTGCATAGACCGAGTACTCACTGACGTGTTAATACACTAACTAAACAGTCTGAGCATCACGATGCATTTATTCGAAGTCACTCTACGTTTCAGTTAAGTGCAACACATATACAGGTTGTTCCTCATACGGTGTGCCAAACTTCAGAATGTCACTACATGAGTCACTTTGAGTTAAAAAAATGCTATATCAACGTATGCACGATTATCAGCCGTTACATCGCTGTACTGATGTTTCGGGATACTGTGCAATACTGTACAATTACAGCGAATCATGCAGTCAGCTGACCGCATAAAGAGATGTAAAGAAATTATCAGGAAGGCAAAAAAAAATCTCTTTGAGACGCGCAGAATTATGCATGCAGAATGGTGCGATTTATTTTGAACAGTGACCAGTGTGACATTAATGCAAATTTACCTGCTTTTGATATGATATATTTGTTAACTGCGATTGGGTTGACATCCGGTGGCAGTAGTACAGCACACATTTACACACAAACAATACATAGAACAACACAACTAACAACAAGAACAAAACAATTAACAGTACTTCACAATTTACACAGTTTTATATAATCTAATCAAAAATTATTTTTTCTTCCACGTTGTAAAATAACTACCTAAACATAACTAAAATTGATCATTTCTTTCGTGTATTACCTGACTCAACTTTGTTTTACGCTGTTGGCTACTTACAGTAACACAACACTTAAATGCTAGCTTTGCTAGGTATGTTACCTACCACATTTTGTACAATAAGTTAAGATTGATGGATATCTCTCCTTTGTAGTGTTATATGACCCATAACTCATTTTATTTGTGGGATACAGTAAAGGATATGTACTGTGAAGTTCTTGGTTACAGCCACACTACACTGAAAAGTTCGTAGAGATGTAGCAACTAACAATGTTATTCTCATACATTCCGTTGTGTTTTTGACGTCACAGTTGATGTGGATTATGTTGATGTAGCATACGGTATTTTAATCACAATTACTCATAAAGTAACATATGAAGCGTCTGCAGACATTACGCGAAACACTCTGCATACACAAGTTACCGCTCGTTTCTCTACGGCATCGCAAGAGAGGGAACTGTTCACCAGTTTGTTGGACCTGAACCAACCAGCCTTGGGGGGTCTCTAGGCAGAATATAAGTTAAAGGATAAAACGCTGGGTAGACAACCAGCACACGACAATGTGGCTGTGGCTTATCAGTACTCAGTGACAGGATGGAAAATTGATATCGGTCTCTAGTCCGCTGCAAACATCAGGCTACTGTCCTTTTACAGGACACGCTCCAGGACTGTTACCGACCGCCTCACTGAACATAACACCCTGAGAAGACATCTTCACTTAATGCAGCTGTTTAATAGCCCCTTATTTAGGAGGCGTGGAGGAGAGGAGAAACCCTCAGCACAAGTTTTGTGTGAGTGTGAAGCCTTGGCGACACTCAGATACGCCTATTTGGGTTCCTTTTTCTTGGACCCCGAGAATGTTAGAAGTCTAGTTCTGCAGGCAATCTGGAACTTTAGTAAAGGAGCAGAGATCCCATGACTTGGACATCAGATTACGGGGAACAAAGGGCGTGTCCAAAAGGCCTAGGTGCATCGGGACCAAGAGGGCTCAAACCCATATACTATTCTATTCGCTACAGCAGTGCCCATCCTAAGGCCACTATGCGATCCTACTATTTGCAATGAATCATATTAAAATACCATTTACGATAATATATTCTGAATTCAGGTAAAATTATAAAACTGCGCTGAAAGATATCACAATTTAATACAAGTTTCCAATTTGTATTGATAAACATAAAATCCACATATATCTGTTACGTATTGTAGTACCCGACAGTGTCACAACAATAACATTTACATTTGAATTTGTAGATCCTGGAACACAAGATTCCTACCAGATGCAAAAGATCGAGTATCAGACGCAAGAAAAAGAGAGGAGAGCTCCAAAATAAATTACATTCTACAAGAAATTCATTTTCTCAACTACAGTCTATCAAAAAACACACAAACCTTAACAAAAAAAAAACCATCCGAAGGTCTCAATCATACAAATACATTCAAAAAAAAAAAAGGGCAGTATATGCTTATGTCTGCAAAACACCTAATTACAAGTATCGGTAAAATGCAGTCAAAGACAGCGCTTAATATTCGTATTGCTACATAGCTTCTATTAGTTTCTGAGATGCTGACGTAAAATTGTTTACAAGACATACAATTCTAATCTCCAACGTAGAACGGAAGGCAGGAAACCAAACCAATTTGAAAACAGTGGAGTTTATACAATGAAGTGCCTGCTATGTCCACTTCAATATGTTGGACGGACTGGGAGATCGTTCAAGACAAGATACTACGTAAAAGAACACATTCAGGCTGTAATGAACAATGATAACTGACACTATGCTTCTCATGTAACCATAAATATCAGATTAGAAATAGTTCAAGTTAGAAGAAAGGAGTGTGCCTTAGAAAAAAAAACACGTATTTTGCTGTTAAGAATGTAATGCATCTATCTACGAGGTTTGTTCAGAAAGTAAGTACCATTTCGCTGTAAAAAAATCGAGGAAGGTTTCCTACAAAATTTTATTGTTATCAGATTCTACATTCTTCAAATTATTTTTCCACATATTCGCCTCCATTATTGAGGCACTTATCATAGCGGGGCACAAGTTTTTGTATACCCTCCTCATAGAATGCGGCCGCCAATAACCCAAATGAATACTGACAATGTCAGAGAGTAGAGTATTTGAAATCTGAAGAAAGTGCAGGGACAGATCAGAAACTGTGAAACGTCTGTCGTCACGCACTCTTTCATTGAACTTATGCACCAAATCATCATTCACCAAAGATGGACGCCCACTTCACGCCTCATCGTGCACGTTCTCTCGTCCATCATTGAACATCCGAACCCATTTCCTAACCATGCCATCACTCGTCGCATTGTCACCATACACGTGACAGATCTGGTGATGAATCTCACTTGGTAGCACATTCCTAGCGTTCAAAAAACGAATTACAAACCGTATTTCACAGTCGGTGGCCCCTTCAATTGTCTTAAACGTGTTTAACGCAAGGAACAAACATAAACATAACACGAATTTCACGAAATGGCGTCTGTGGCTTCTCAAATGATAGAGGAAGGCACTGCACATGCGCAAAGTGACGGTCTCGAGGATGCGCGAGAGATATGCGCAGACGGTACTTACTTTCCGAATACCCTACGTATATGTGGTGACATGAGGCGAAAGACGACCTTAGCAAACTGTTACTTGACACAGTAAAGTAAAGTAAAGGTAAAGTTCACCCTAGATCAGGCCACAAAGGCCCAGAGGGGAGTAGACGTACAGCTCTACTTTCTTTAACCTCGGCGCTAGATGAGGTGGGTGGTCAGCGCCACACCCCGGGCGTTTACCCACGAAAAAGACCCCGTACCAATTGTATAGGAGGCTGGGTGTACCCCAGGGCAGGTGTGGACGGGTGAAGAAAATTCCGCCCCCACCGGGATTCGATCCCCGCACCGTCCAACCCGTAGCGAGTCGCTACAACGACTGAGCTATCCCGGACCCTACTTGTCACAGTACCGAACCACAGACGGTATCCTATGACAACGAACTGCCAGAGCGGTTCTGGGTTGTGCTCCTCAGACTACTTGTACGGAAAGGAAAAGATTAACTTTTCGGGCATAAGAACGCATTGCTTTGTTGGGCGCTAGGGCAACTCAAATCAGATGTCAAGTACGTTATCATTGCGAATAGAAGACCGGGAGTTTAATCGGCACTAATTCTACATCGCGACACAATATATGTGCCTCCTTTCGTTGTCATGGTAGTGGGTGGTACACCGTGCTCGACTGACGGTAGCGGCAGCCTAGACTTCTGCTCTTTTTTAAAAAAGATTTATTGTAAAGCAAATATGTACAGGATGTTCGAGGACAAGCCACAAAATTGTTCCCCTACACAATTTGAATAAATATTTATACAACGACAAAAGTGAAACAAAAGAAAATGCAAAAATAAATAACAGCATTGAAGACTTCTAAAAGAAAAGCACTGCGACTATCGGTGAGCTAATTATAGCAGCATATGCTTCGGTCGGTTATGTTTGTATTTCCTGTACATTTTAGTCAGGTCAGCTGGGGTATAATACCCCGAACTGTTGGACCAGGTGGTTGGGGTGTAAGGGGCAGTGAGCAAAAAATTTGGATATAAGTCGGTGGATGATAACTGGGATAGGCCCAATGAAGATTTCTGCCTACGCCGCCGCATAGAGTCCGACATTGCAGCCGATGCGTTTTGGGGCTATTTCCTTATTTGTGCAGACCCAAGGAGTAGAAGCTCTTCTCCTCACTGTTCTCCATCTACCGCAAAGATGTGGTATACATAGATAATGAGCTCCTTGCATAGCACACATCTTCAAGGCACTGTACTTAGCCACAGAAACCCTCCAGTTTTAAACCTGGATGGAAGATAACAAGCACAGGGCTCAAATGTTCACATCACTAAACGCGTGCAAAATTACACAAGCCAAGATATCTTAGTCAGTACAATGACCACACTACAGTCTGTACTACCAAGGAATCGGGGTTCGACCTCCATCCGGAGCAGAGGTTTCGTTCTTCCCCACAATGTTCGGTCCGGCTATGGGAAGCCCCACCCACGTGGGTGTACCCAGGTTCTTCCTCACGGGGTAAAGAGACCGGGATGCAAAAATGACGACTCAATTCTAGTACCGAGTTCAGGAATGCATGTAACAGTATACCTATATACATATTCATCGCGTTGTGCTTGCTTGTACAGCGGCACTTAACTTCTTAAAACAGGTCAAACTTCGAAACCCTAAAAAAAAAAGTGGGAATCAGACAGTAAAACGTTGGATTTTGCGTGAAAGTGTGGGAATGTTTTCACAATTACTGGACGAGTATCGACATGAAGGGGCAGGCGCCTGAAGTACTGCAAACATTCATCTGTTTGCGTTACGTGTGTACGTACCTGGCACGTGAATGCGGGGGACACGGAACCGGCGGAGAAAGGATTCTGTCATTGGAAATATCAGGTACGTTGCCTCTGCGACTCACTCCACTAACACTTGCTGTAACTGACAATACGGTGCAGGGTGCAGTAAAAAGCGCATTCCTTTCCACGTTGCGGCCACGGTTACTTGGCAACCCACTCATACTGCAGCTGCCCTATGCTGCCCAAGAGCTTGTGTTGTAACTGGTCATAAGATGTGTCCAACCAACACTTGGTCCACGACATGTAATGTCAACTCGACCAGTCTCTAGTCTCTACCATCAAATTCACATATTATACTAACATATATTTCAACTTATCTGGCAGCAACATGTTTCGGCTAGTCGCCGTCCCCAGGGATCTCGCAGTTAAGTAGCTTAAAACTCGCAGCAATAAATTAGCCCTTACGTTGGTATGCACATTAATGTACAGATTATGTTAAAATTCGCAATACGTAAATACCAAAATTTACAATAAATAGATTATGATGTGACCATTTATGTAGCCTATTGATTATCCAGTGTTATAAAACAGATTATTCGTGAATTACAGTACTCTTCCATCCAGTTGTTGTTTGTGTACCAACATCTATTATGTTACAAACCTAATAGGATCCTGACCCTCAGTGTTAAGTCCTGGTAGTTTGAAGCGCACCGGGCGAATGCGCATGGATATGTGTTCTATATATTACTTACGAACTTAACTACATACTTACTTACTCCAAGAAGCAGAGTCCTTCTTGAGAAGCTAACCGGTTTTCAGCTAGTCAAGAAATTCCGCGCATTTTATGGAACTCAAATGTTCATTACCGCATTCACAAGTGCCCGCAATCTGTCCCTATCCTAAGCTAGATCAATCCAGTCCATGCCAACCCATTCCATTTCCTGGAAGATCCATTTTAATATTACCCACTCATCTACGCCTAGGTCTTCCAAGTGGCATCTTTCCCTCAAGTTTCCCCACCAAAATCATGTGTGGCCCCTCGTTTCCCACATACGTGCTACATGACTTGCCCATAACATTCTCGATTTCAACACGCGAATAAGATTTAATGAGAAGTACAGATCATTAAGCCCCTCATTACGTAGTTTCCCCCACTCCCCCGTCACCTCGTCCTTCTTAGGCGCAAATATTCTCTTCACTGCCATATTCTCCAATACCATTAGCCCAAGTCCCGCCCTCAAAGTAAGCGACCAAGTTTCACACCCATACAAAACAAGCAAAATTATAGTTCTGTATATCTTAATCTTTATATTTTTGGATAGCAAACTGGAAGACAAAAGATTCTGCACCGAATGATAGCAAGCACTCCCTGACTTAAATCTGTTCTTAATTTCTTCCTGAATAGAATTTGGATTCCTTAAGGTCCTTCCCAAATATCTTATCTCCTCCATCGCCGATGTGTACCATTTAATTTCAAGCCATCTTCGTGCATAGGAGCCGCCCTAATACCATATTCTAAACAAGGTTGAGAAGCAATGGCGAGAAAGCATCTCCTTGTTTCGAACCATTCTTCATAGGAATCACGTCACACAAACGTTGGCCTACCTCGACTCTGCTATAGGTTTCATTCAGACACATTTTTATGAGACTTACATATTTCATTGGGATAAGAGACAATGAGAATATTATACAGGACCTCTCTCCAAACCGAATCATAGGCTTTCTTGAAGTCTATAAATAACTGCTGCACTGCCGCACTGTATTCCCACTTTTTCCCAAGTATTTGACAGTAGCAGAATACTTGTATATGATCAGTAGCTGACCTGTTCCATCGAAATCCACACTGATTATCCCCAGTAATTTCCTGTGCATAAGGAGCTAAACTTGATAGCAGAATGTTGGATAATATCTTGTATGCAGTTGACAAAAGTGCTGTGCCTCTATTATTACTATAATCTCTTTATCGCCCTTCTTATAAATAGGTTACAATGATCGACTCGTTACTCTCCGCAGGCAATTAATTCCTCCTTACTCCAAATAGAAATAATAAGTTTATGGATTCCAGAGTGAATTTTCGTAACCCCTGCTTTAATCAGTTCTGCTTGGATTTGGTCAATATCCGGTGATTTGTGTCTTTTTAGCTTTTCAATAGCCATTTCCAACTCAAAGGCAATGGTCTCATCCAGTAGTGGCTCTTCCGTATGTATTTCTGTATGCCTAACTTCATTAACCACAAGTACATTCAAAAGCTGAGAGAAATGGTTCCTCCACCTAGCCAAAATACTTTGGGAATCTGTAACCAAATCACCCTTTCCATCCCTTAATATGTTAGTTCTAGACTGGTATCCCTTCTTAACGTCAATGTTTCCCTTATACAAGTCTCTAATCTTACGGTTACTTTCAAGTTCCTCAATTTTAGCTTTCAGATATTTCTTATTTTTGTTTCTGAAATGTCTACTAGCTTCACGTCTTACATCATTTGGATTATCTGCATTGCTTTTGTTTGGATCCTGTGACCACTGCATTTTAGCCACCTTCCTATCTAAAAAACGTAAACATTCTTCATCTCACCTTGGTTTAAGCTGGTACAATTCGTACAGACCTAGAATCTCTTTAGCTGAGGGTTTTTATATTCTCTTTAATGCTCTCCCAAGCCCTACTTATGTCCTCGCCGTCACGTAAGTTCTCCAGTGTTGCAAACCTCTCTGAAATCTCACTCTGATGCCGTTTTCTAACCTCCAGCTCATTTAGCCTCCTGAGGTTAAATTGTTCCCCATCAAATTTCTGTATTTCTTGTTTACTTATTGCCAATCATTCCCTAACTTTTGTAACCACCAGACAGTGATATCACAGACAGCTACCTTGAAAGATCATACATTGAGTACACTCGAATGTCATCTCCTATCTATCATTATGGGATCAATCTGACTGTGAGTCTTCCCATCAGGAAACGTACAGGTGTATTTATGAATGTTTCGGTGCGGGATCATGTTCTTAACAACCAGACTTTTTATGTAGCGAAATGTCCTACCCTAACACCATTATCATTACTATCCTAATGCCAATTATCATTCCCAATTTTTGGCATGAAAATATCCTCTCTCCCCAATTTTGCATTAAAATCTCCTGACAGAATTTTCAAATGGTACTTACGAAAGTGTTCGAAGACCTGCTCTAATTCCTCATACAAACTTTCTTTTGAATCATCACTTTTCGCCTCAGTTGGTGCATGTACATTTAGAAAAATGATATTATACCAGTGACCTCTCAGAACTATGTACGTAGTATGACATCTCACCCCTACCAACTCTACTCTCTTAACCACTGATACTATTCTGTGGTATACATAAAAATCTGCACCAAATTTATTTTCATTTCCTTTTTCATAGAAAAAAAAATCCCTTGCTCTTAGAGTGCCCCCTTTGTCACGCCTAACGTCTTGTACTGTACACCCACTGAATCCAGTTTATACCTTCCTCTTTTCCTTACGAATTACAATTCCACCAATATAGTAGTCCCTGGGCCATCCGGCCCGCTAATCCGGACCACCGGTTTGGTTGAGGTATATAATTGTAAATACCCTGCAAAAAGGTGAAAACAACTGTGTCAATAATAATAATAATAATAATAATTCAAGCAATTGGATCATTGGCAGTACCAGTACTTAGATATAGTTTTGGAATTATTAACTGGCCCTTAGAAGAACTGCAAAAACTAGACCGGGAAATAAGGAAACTACTAACCATTCATGGACAGCATCACCCAAAAGCAGATGTAGATCGCTTGTATATCCCCAGAAAAAAGGGTGGAAGGGGCTTGATGCAGTTAGAAGCAGCCCATGCAGTAGAAATTACAAAATTGGTGGATTATGCAGACAGGAAGGAAGACCCACTAATACAGGTTGTCAGAACACACCAACACAACACCAATTCAGCAGTGTTACAGACGGCTAGATGCCTGAAGAC
>Ga0123357_10006491_pt1 | contig 14290 bp, 11 predicted proteins | sample TergutEmb28metaG_FD_89873 | JGI IMG/M metagenome (GOLD analysis project Ga0123357, IMG submission 89873) | Embiratermes neotenicus P4 segment gut microbial communities from Petit-Saut dam, French Guiana - Emb289 P4 | ecosystem: Host-associated > Arthropoda: Insects > Digestive system > Gut ... | reverse complement strand
GGCCGCCGCCGGTAGGCGAAGTTAGTGCCAACTTTTGCGGATAGAGGGGTGTCACGTGGTTAGCGCAACGGATCCCCACGGCCATTAATCTCTGTTTTCTGAACCTGGAGCCGCTACTTTTTTATTCAAGCAGCTCCTCAGACATTTTTGGAGCCTAGGGGACATAAATTACTTTGTTGCCTAAATTCATTATTGAATGAAAAGCTAAATTACAGTTGGGTGTTAGTTTTAAAGGAGTTGTAACCCCCCCCATTCAAGTTCACAGATCCCCTGATATGTATCCATGGACCCCGATTTAAAAATGGATGCTCAAGAGATTTTTCGTTAATGTGGCAACAGCTGTTTTGAATCAGTCATGAATTCTTAGCAGAGTAATGTGCTTGTGTTTATCCCTAGTAAGTTACACCCACTAACCTTGATAACCATGGTCATTGCTTATCTTTTTACACAGTATTTTCTTGTAACACCCCATTAAAATGTGAGATTGTAGCCTGGAATTTATTTAGTTTTAATTCAGATTATAGTTAAAATATTTCATAATGACGTCAGTAACCTTGTTTAAGAGTTGTGAATGTTTTGACAGACTTTACCAACTGGACTGGCACTCTCTGGGACAAGCCAGTTCCCCGTGATGCCGCCAGGCTCAACTGCCATGCTTCAAGGAAATCAACTAGTTCAAATCATACACCACCAGGCAGCAGCACCACAGACTACCACATTTCCTGCCCATACACAGATCATTACTACTGGTAAATGCATTTAATTATTCAGTAGGGAATACTGTCTGTAACAGTTCATGGCTTCAAAACTTACAGATTTGTTTTGTGTAGGTGCATATAACTTAGTAAAACTACTGATATATTCATTGTGTGTGTGTGTGTGTGTGTGTGTGTGTGTACATATGCACATATTTTAAAAGTTAGTTTTACTAAATTCGTTGATTTGGTTTCAGAGTGTTGTGGCACCAAAAATCTATGTGCATGTTCACAGTAATGAATCATTTTTTTTTAGTAATGTTCATCATTTTTGTTATGATGAATGAAATTACATTTCTGAACTCTTACATTTCAATATTCTTAGTGTATATATAAGTTCGTATATTTATATAAATATTGCCCAGATTCAGTTATTCCTAGTTTCACATCTGTAGGTTAGGAATTGTGCTCTGAACAAGCGAGTTACCAGCTTTTCCATCCCAAAGGAACTGCACTGCTGCAAAAGCCTAAAAACTTCGTGAGCTGCTTGCTTTTTTTACAGCTGGTCCTGGGAGTACTATGCCACTACAGCAGAGTGGAACCACAGTGGGCTGTCCAAAACCAAAGCAGCCACCTCAGATATTACCAAAGCCACCATCAGGCCAGCCATCTAGTGGTTCTCACACCAAAATAGCAGCAAATTCGCGATCTGCCACTAGTACACAACATCAAGGTATATTATACCATGAACAAATTGGCAATTTGTATATTTTGTCAGATTAATGTGGAAGAATTTTGCTAAGCGTGGCAACATGCATTTCTTACTATAAGGTGGCTTCATATTTGAGAGTGAGTGAAATATTTTAAACCTGTACATGTGAGATCCAGACCACTCTTTATCAACAGATAGTATGTTTAAAATCATGTGTAATGCTGTTTAATGAAAGTTAAATTGCATTGCACTTGTAATAAGGTTTTAATACACCAGTCTACATTGTAAGTTCAAAGTAAGGTTTGTGACACGTTATTTGAAGTTAATCTTGAGCATTTGTCACCCGCAACTATCCCAACCTTCAAAAAGCTTAAATGATGGAAGTTACTGTAATAGAGAAACATTTTTTTTGACAAACTGGCCACCATCTGAGAAATGCGCATTTCCCAGCAAGTACTGCTCCTGAATGTGTTCATCAACCCCCACAGTGCTGGCAGTGTTGGGATTTATTTCACTAGCCAACTGCATGCTTTCTGTAAGAGGTGTGAAGATGTTGATGGAGGGCTAGACAAATTCTAGGTGCCAGGTTGCCGTGGGGCTTAGACAGTTTGTTGTGGCACCTGGAATTCCTTTCTTTAAAGTCCTGGTTAACAAACACTTTGTTACTAAACAGTGCACTCATCACCACAGACAAATTGTACAAAAATTGGTTTAGTGTGATATAGAAATGCATGGAAGGAACACAAGTAGCTTTGCGGTGAATGCCGCTGAAGATGGAGCAAGATATAAAGACCTGAGGAGGTAAGTGATCCATAATACTTTCAGGTTAATGTTGTTTATATTTTAATGTTGAATGTGAGACTTGCTATTTCAGTGTTTTTGAGGATTTTTTAGTTTTGTATTCTGACAGATTTCCTTTCCTCCGGGATGTGTCAGTGAATTAGTGGGTGATCAGTAAGCCACTTACCCATTGATACACATCATATCCCAGAAGAATAGGATTCTCAGCTACAGCACAGAGAAAGCCTCAAAACTTGCATATTTTAGGTACTGAAGTTTATATAAGTGCTCTAGATCTGTTGCACCAGAACCCATGATGAGACTGAAACGCACAAATTTATTTGCACAGGTGTCCACACGCAGCACCATTCTACAACACCTGCTGCTCAAGTTGTGATTGGTCAGGCCAACCATTCTGCAATGATACCAACTGCACAGGCAGGCACACTCCTATTAAACCCGGTAATTTGCTGTAGCTTTGTCTGATATTAACCTCTCATAGAATCTGCTTCTGATAAAATTACCCCTATTATGGTCCCCTATAGTTTCTAGGCTATGATCTCGATGAGTGAGGAATCAGGATTTGATTCCAGGCAGGGACAAGAGACTTCTTTCTTCTCCACAATGTCCAGATTTGCTCTGAAACGCACCCAGCCTTGAATTCAGTCGATAGTGTTGGCTGTTTCTGTAGGGATAAAATGACAGTGGTGTGAAACTGACCATTTCTATATAGTATCACTGATTTTCAGAGTGGGTGAAGCTATACTTGTATTTCCCCATATGTCTTTTATAGTATATTGCTTAATTAGACATGGGAACCACTTTCATGTTAATCTCTGAATTCTTTCCATCTCTTGAAGTTAACATTAAATAATTTGCAAAGTAGATACAAATTGCAGGTTCCAGTTTTATCATGTCTGGCCATCCCCAAGGAACATCACAACCATTTCTGAATTTTTGTTGTTTTGTTATTTTACCCACACTGCAGGGTTGTCACATGGAGAAGTTCAGTAATGCCACTCACACAACCCAAAGAGTAATAGAATTTGTATAGTGATGAATTAATTCTCCATGCTTGCTATTTACAAGTTATATGGGTTTGTTACAGAAGCATTGGTTGTCATTAACATCCTATACATAAAGGTAGTCTGATAATCTATTTTCATTGGTTAGTGAAACTAATACATTGTTGTGATGCAGGTTATTCCTGGACTGGGAGCAGGGGGTCCTGTTTTGGTACAGCCCAATCCTAATGGTGGAGTGCAACTAATTCTGCGCTCCCCAACTCCAGGCACCCAAAGTACAGGTCCTCCTCAGAGCAGCCAACAAAACCAACAGCAGCAAGGGAAAAGTCCTGCACCTCATCAGCAGCCCATGTTTATCTCTGGTGCTGCCACTGCACAACTTGTACAGAGTACAGGCCGTCAGCAGATGCAGCAGGCAAGTTATTTTAATATTCTTTAATGTATTCGGTAGTAAATTTTAGCCAATCTTCCTTCCTTGGGAAATATAAGTCTGCCTATGATATCGCCATGCCCTGTATGCACGTGTGTGCAAACGTGACATGGCTCTGGTAGTGTATTTATGATCCAGTAGTTTCTGCATTGCTTCCATTGGTGATATTGTAGTACCTCTGCTAAAACATGGCTGATAATAAGAGTCCAGTTTTGCCACTCTAGGAGTACATAGCAATGAAAAGGTTAGACTTTATATTACAAGGGGGATTTTTTTAATATTCAGAAAGATTGACTGGTTTTGATACCCGAGTAGTAGATGTGGTTTTTCACAAATTGAACAAATTGCAAGCTTCCACCCCAGATTCTGGTAGTATTTTTCTGCATTCAGGTTTTCTTTGTGGTCTCTTTTGATACCTTGGCTCTGTCCATGTCTGGGCTTGCCATGCATAATTTTCAGTTGTGGCCTTGTGGCCTTGAAATCTTTAACAGCTTTGTAGCAGAATTCTTAGCCATTCTGTCTTTGCAGAATGCAGAGTGCCCCAGAGAGAAAGAAGATACAGTGAGCTGGAAGGTAACTTCTGCCATTTTAGTTTTGCAGGGTCTCAGTACAACAGATTCTGTCAGCTGGTCCTGATAAACGAGTATAAATTGAAGTCTTGAGAAACTTCCACGGCTACTGAATTCAGTGAAATTTGTACTTATCTTCAGGAATGCAATAACTGGTTGAAATATTGAATCATTTCTTAGTAGAACCTTTCCATTTTTTTAAATAACTAGGTATTTCGTGAATTAACAGATATCACACTTTAATGGTATAGTGTCACCTCATTTCATACATCAAGTAGTTGAACCATAGGATTAATACTAAATTCCTTGCATTAACTGGGGTGGTCGATTTATGGAATAACTATGTACATTGTTGGATGATTCAGTGTCACAAACTTAATTACCCCTTTATGTTATTTTATGAAATGATTATATATTTTATGAAGGAAATGATTATATATTTTATGAAGTAATGGATTTCATACTGTTGGGATAACATACAGTATATATTGAGCAATATGCTATTCATTTATATAGCTGTTATTTTAGTTCCTGTGAATGTACCTTGATGGCAGGAGTTGCTTTTTTGCTATAATGTAGTAGTATGATTGAAAATAAAATCACTTGAAATTTGAAAATTTTGAGTAAAGAAACTGAACATGACTTGGGAATTTTAGTAAATTTCTGTCAAATTTGAAAGGCTAATATGTTCAGCTACCACTTCTTCATTATGATGAATATTTATTAAAAACAGAGGGATTGATGTTCATTGGCATAGCTCAAACGATTTACCTTTTAGTCTGTAGGTCAATATATGCAGTATATGAATATGAAAGCCATTGCGGTAATCAAAGTATGTAATGGTAATAAATGTCGGGAAAATAGAGCATTCAAGTACACCTCTGCATTCATCTTTGTATTAGTTGTTTAACCAACTTGTGACTGCACTTGCAAATTGCTAGTGATTGCTGATTGATCTAAACGAACCAAACATATCTCCTTCACAAGTGAACATTGTTTCAGGTTATATGTATGAATGTACTTTGTAAAGTAACCTTGGAAATTTTTTTGCATGTTTGCAGGTTCTCCGTCTGTTCACATCCCAGGGTCCCATGCATCTACAACAGATACAGACCCCATCAGGGCCAACACTAATAGCAGTTCCATCTAGCCAGACATTGAGCTTCCAGCAACTTGGCCCCCAAGCCCCTCCACCTTCTCCGGCTGTCCCTCCACAACAGCCACATATTCCCCCACAACCACCACAAGGCCCTCGTTCATCTGCACCACAGCAACAGCAATCCTCAGCTGCTCAGCACCTTCCTTCATCTGTTACACCAGCTGTTCAGCTGCATCAAGGTAACATACGACCTTCACTCAATGTTGGTGTTTCCACACCTGGAACAAGCTGCACGCCTCAGCAAAGTGTCTCTACTGTTGTTGGTGGTCATACCATATCTCTCAGTGCCACCAATAGTACCACTGCGTCCATTATACACCAAAATCAACACCAGGTACAAGGCTTTCAATCATACTGTGTCTCAGTCAACTGAAGTGGTAACAGTGTATTCCTAGTATTGTAAATGTGATTGCTTTACAGCAGATAAAAATCTTGACCTTTTGAATTACGCACAAGTTTCTTTAGCAGCCTTGTAGGCTTCTGCATACTTCCCAGTCACTGTAGATGTTACAGGCAAAATTTGACACCAGGCATTATGTACTCATAACGGAAATTATATAAAATTCACAGGAGCAGGCTGAGTGAAAGTCTTTGTTATTTCATGCATTTTCTGCATATTCCATGGAATTACAGACTTCATTTGGGCAGGGTATTAAAGATTGACTCAACAGTGACACATATCTTAGAGCCTCAACCCTCCAACCTAACATTACCTGAAATAATATATGTAACTATATTTTGACGTCTCCTTTCTTCTGAGATGAAGCAACATGTCAGTGGGTAATGGGTGCCCAACATTTCGAGACAGTCATTGAACGTTTCTACCCTGTTGAAGATGAGATCACCACGCTGTTTTGAAACGTTAGGCACCAGTCCCCCGTCAACAAGGTGCCACATCCCAGAAGAAGAGACATCACCTTCACCACTGTAGAAGCCTAAACACTCGAAATGTATTTTGCATTAACCTGTTTGCCAAGTTTAATAACCATAGTAACATCATCATTCCTGTATTTTTTGCTTGGGGTATGGCGTCCAAATAAGAACCCGGTGTTTACAGCAAGTCATTTAACATTGCAGTTACATTCATTCATTAAATTTTGGTAGTATTAAAGTGAAACAACATTGTTTTGGGTAGTGTCAAATGAGTACAGCCAGTATTCTTGAAAATATATTTATTGTATAAGGAACATTATATAAAACAAAGTTTAGTTCCTTCCTTAAAACTGTTCATAATTTAAATCAGCATACTGCAGAGATTATGTGTAACTAAATATTGTTACGCATTTGAACATATATGTATGTATATGAATCAGGTGCAGTCACCAATCGGTGGAGCAGTGCCACATTCACAAGATGCAACATCACCACAACAGAATGCCACCTTTCCCATCTTGCGCCATAACACACCCATACTACAAACACAGCAGCACCAGTGTACTGGTACCAACATGGAGCAGACTTCCATCTTAGCTCTTACACAGAAGAAGAAGACAAAGAAAAAGAAGAAGAAAAAGAAAGATGAAGAACCAAAGCTGGATCTTGCCAATATCATGAAACTATCAGGTAAGTGAGATATAGGCTAAATATGTTGTACTTTTCTGTTAATAATTCTATAATGAAACAATAAGTGTAGGACAAGATTTCTATTGTATCTTGGATTGTGACTTTTGTAGTGTGTAGGTGTAGACTAGTGTTTCAGAGGAACAAGCTGCCTCCATTGTCTGCTCTGAACATGTGGCATTAATAAGTTCTGATGGAGGATTGGTACAGGCAGTCCCCATACCTATAAACGGATTGGCTTCTGAACAGCAGTTGTGTATTCCTTAACCACAAAGTTATAAATTGGGGTTTTGTTCGTGGACACCAACTTAAAACCACAAGAATGCAAGTTAACCTCAAAAATAAATGAGAAGGGAGAATATGATTGTGGTATCATTTATAAAGTAAAAAGAAATTCTGAATACAATACCAAATCGTACAAAATACATTTGAAAATGCTTAAGAGACATGCCACAGAAATTCTCAGGTTCCATAAACACCGCAAATTTGACTATCAGAAAAGAAGAATAAAGTCAAAACGACTTTGCTTCGTGGAATACTTTGGTACTTATAATAATAATAATAATATTTATTTACTGCAGTTGGGTTGTCACCCGGTGGCAGTGGTTATTTTACATGTAAACAAAACATGAAATTGGTTACTACTAAATTTAAGTCGGGAGGGCCACATGAGAAGCATGTAGTGGCAACTTCCTTTTACAAAATTCCTTCATCTTTAGCATTTCAGGGGATGGGGTTTTACTGAAGAAATTCTGATGGGGAGGGCACTGGGCCATCTGAGCCATCAAAATTTAATCTTATAAGAGAAGTGGGAGGCCTAGGTTTGGGAGACTCAGTTGCTGCTGTTGCTCTTTGTGAGGCTTATCTCCATATCCTGGACTGGATGAGGCTTCTTAATATATCAGTCCATTGAACTCTTTACTGAAGACTCCTTCTGTTCATGATACCTCTCCTTGCAGCAGGCAAGCACATTCTCTATTCAAAGGCCATTTGAACTACATTACAAATAATAAATAAGAATTTTCAGTGCTGATTCAGCGACAATCTGTTTGGGCATTTGCCCATACAGTCAAAAATTGCCCACCTCTGGAATCAGCCCATCACATTTTATCACGTGTGATTGAATTGACCTGGTGCTGTTTTGTCAGAGATTTTTCTTGTCCTTCAGAATTGTTCTGACAGTTGAATGTGACAGTTAAACTTGGATGCAAGCTTTCTCTTTTATACTCAGAACTTTATGCTTCATTGCAGAGTCATTGCTTTTCTTTTTTTGTTGATTTACAGTTTACAGAAACTTCTGTGTTTCAGTTTTGGTTAAAAGTGAACTCATCACATGAAGTTATATGTTGCTGTACTCATCTGGACAAACAGTGTTTTCAACAAAAGTTGGAAAGAAAAATGTAGCATTTTATGTCCAGTTCACTTTGACCATAATTGTTTTGGCTTTGTAGATAATTACAGAAGAGATGACTGCTTGAGAACTGTAATGCAATGTGTATGTATCTCCATGTCGTCATCCAGGGGATAGCAGGGAGCATCATAATTAATGTATAGTCAATTTGTATGTCAATCATCGTTGATCGCATGTGAGCGGAAATGTTATATTCATTATGCCACTGTATTGTGCTGATTTTTGTCGTAGGTAATGCTGATTAATTTAAAATTTCGAAAGTGTCTTTTACTTCAGGATACATATTCATTTCTAAAGTGTGAAAATTTTGCACATATTATGCACTAAGATATTGACAAATATTGGAATAATAATTGAGGGCAAGGATGAACATGTGATTATTGTTGTGGTTTGGTACTAATTATGGTGGCCTTATTTTCTCAGGAGAACATTTTTAACACTTTGCTATAGTAAGGTTACTTGGGTTCGTTTGTGAATGTAAAGTTGTGTACTAGGTACTCAGTGTCATATTCTGTGGTAACAAAGTCTGGTAGTGACAGTTTAAAATCTTCCCTCTTGAGTGAAGGCTTTGTTTACCAGTGATCGGCTCAGTGCAGTCTGACAGAAAGCCATGGCATCGTAGAAGACGGGAATGGTGAGGGTTGTCTCGCTTGGCTCTCTGCTGTGTTGAGCATTTAAATTTTGTATGGACTTGTTGTAAAGTGTCTCATGGTCTGCTGAAAGACAAGCAAATATGTGAAGTTTTAAACAAAATGTGACCATTGTATGTTAGCGATCTGTGGAGCAACATTGCAAATGCTGTAGAATCAAGACAACACAGCTCATGTGGCGCCAAGCTCTCACAAACAAAGGAAGCCTGTGGATTTATTACTACAGTCTTACATAGTGCAGTTACACACGTATACACAGTAATCCCATCAAGGTCTTGCAAAAAAGTAGAGATTAATTTTAAGTTACAAATACCCAATGGCATTGGAAATGTCTGATTCATGCAGGACAGGTGTGAATACTATCATGTTACCAGCATTAATAATTCTGCATATGCAGTATTTTCATGACTGAATATGAAGGAGTGCACATATTAGTTTCACCATGTATGTCCTACTATTTCCCCCCCCCCCCAAAAAAAAGAATTAACATCTTAAGGGATTTTCAAGAAATCATATGGTGTGGAATTGTTACTGTAATATGTTTTTGAATATAACAAACATGGTTAAAGCTGGACTAAAATATGGACACCATGATGTACACGTTTCACTACAAGCCACAGTGTAACTGGCTAAAATATTTATGACAGTGAAAAAACGAATTGGGTGGGAGGATAATATTGAAATGGATCTTCAAAAAGGGGGGGGGAGTTCATAGACTGGCTTGATCTGACTCACAGTAGGGACAGATGGCCAGCTCTTGTGAATGTGGTAATGAGCCTTTGGGTTACATAAAATGTGGGGAATTTCTTGACTAGCCGAGAACCTGTTAGTTTCTGAAGGACTCTTGTCCATGGGGTTAGTTAGTGGAACAAAAATCAATAAAAACTGACAGAAATAAAACATTTATTTTATGCTGTGCACACACCCCTCCCAAGTCTTACATTTTCAAAATAATTAAACAAAAGCAATTTGTATGCTCTCATCCCCTAACTTGAGAAATCCCAAATAATTTTAATGAACTTTCATACTGGAGGCCATGGCTAGTCTGTTATCTTTACGCTACCTAGAACACAGCAACAGATCCACAATTGTTACACTGAGCAGCACGTTCCCTGCTCGTTAACACAGAGACCATCTTAAATCCCTCAATACAGATGCATGATTATATTTCGATTTTTTTAAATGACCGAACTTTAAAATGTCTGGAATATGTAGATATAAAACTAAGGTACACCATGGTTCCAAACAACGTGTCTTTTTATATGCTGGTTATGCTGGTGTCAGGAAATACTGCATTTACTCAAATGCAAGATGAGGGTTTTCCCTTACATTTGGTGCTTAAATATCTGAGGTTATCTTAAATTTGTTTATGAAGTACCAAACTGGACTGCCTCAAATCAGACTGCTCTGAACCAGACCGTGCTGCACCGAGCCAAGCCAAGACGTGACTCGCCAAATCCTCATGTGAGAACTGTGCTCTTCTGAGATATTACATAGTGTAGAGCAGAAATTCCTTACTGACATTTTGTGAAAACCTCAGTCCCATTTTCAAGGATCCAAAAATCCAGACAGCACAACTGAAGTGAAATGGTGCAATTCTTGTTTTAGGGACTTTTTCCATCTATTTTTTTTAAAGAAGCATGTCTTTTGGAAGCCAGCTGTGTTTCTGTTTTCAGGCATAGAAACACCTAAGCTGGTGGACCCCTTAGATTGAGTTACACATTAACTTATTAAGATACGTACATGAGAATAATCTAGTCCAAGGGTAGTACCAGGAAAATGGCTATTGAAAAATAAAAAATTAAATACAAGACTCAAAAATAAAACAAGAATCAGTCAACAAAATTAAAACCATAAGAACAGCCCTGAACTCCAACTGATCAGACCATAGACACGACAGAGAACTCCAGAACAAATGTATTTAGATACTTAACACCACTAATGCCGTCTGTGGAGAAAATTATGTATATTCATGGGTTCAAGTAAGTTTATAAACCAAGAAATATAAGTGTAGTATGAGGGTATGCTTACAAGTCCTTAGCCCAACCAGAAAGGAAACAAGCTACAGCGACCAAACTGATTTATTCAACATACTCCCCACAAAGCTCAATACACTTCTTAGCCCATTGCTCTATCTTTTGCAAGCCACTCAAAAAAAATTCAGGTTTTCGATCCAACCAGGTCTCCGCAGCAGCAATGACCTCTGCATCAGACAAAAAATGGCGACTTTTCAATTGTTTTTTCAGTCCAGGGAACAGGTGGTAGTCCGATGGGGCCGGATTCGGAGAATAGCGTGAGTGATCAAGATGTTGGAAGCCCATGTAGGCCAAGTTTCTTCTGGGTTGCAAGTGCCTGGTGAGCTGGGTCATTGTCGTGCAAGAACAAGATCCCTTTGGTGACCTTCCCACGGCATTTTTCCTTCAAAATGTCCTTCAGTTGCACCAGCAGAGATGGGTAATACTCTGCATTGGTAGTTTGGCCCTTTGGAAGATAATCAATTGTCTCTGGGTCATAGTGATATAACCAGGTTTCATCCGTGGTCACCAATCGCAACAGGAAATCATTTGGATCGCACTGAAAAAATTCCAATAGTTGCTCACATGACTGGCACCATTGAAGTTTTTGATCTGTGTTCAGGCATTCCGGGACCCACTTTGCAGAGAGCTCCCGCATGTCCAAATCTTCATGAATGATGGGCCCAACCCACTCCCATGAAATGCCCAAATGCTCAGCTATTGATTTAGCTGAAATCCAGTGATCTTCCAAGATTAGCTTTTGAATTTGATCAATAATCTGCATGGTGGTCACTGTTTTGGGTCATCCAGGACGAGGTGCATCACAGGTGGAAAAATCACCACATTTAAACTGGGCCACCCAGTTTTTGACGGTGGCATACTATGGTGCATGTTCCCCTAATGTTACTGTCAGAATGGCGTGAATTTCCTTCAGCACCTTGCCTTGCAGGAAAAAAAAAAATTGATGACAGCACGCATCTCCATGTTGAAATCGCATGCGTAGCCTGACATGCTTCCTTTCAGCCTCTGTAGCAAGAAAAGACTTGCAATTCGGTACATGAAGAGACCCCTCTTTCCGACACTATCGATTCCATCCTACGACATCGGAAAGTAGGTTGGGCTAAGGTATTACTAGCATTCCCTCATATTTAGTCAATGTGGATCATAATGGTATGGCAGCACATCTGCCCTGAAGTGACCATGAAGGGTTGAATGTAGTGGATGGGAATGACTGTGATATGTTGTGGAATGACAGAGAAGAGGATGGGGATGTTAGGAGTGAGTGTGAGGAAGATGAGGGCTGTGACTGTGAAGATGGAGAGAGTGACACTAATTTGTAAAGGCAGGTAGAATCTGACATGCTTTGTTTGTTAAGTGTATGAAATTAAGAGTAAAATATTTTTTCTTACCAGATATTTCAGTTCTGGGGGGGTTGTCTTAGGTTTGGATAAATACATTTTCCTCTAGCAGAGTTTTTTTTTTTTTTTGGTGGGGGAGGGGGGTGTCTTAGATTAGAGTCATCTTGTATTTGGGTATATACAATCCATCTCTCTTGACCAACAGCAGTAGACACATCTTTACAATCAAGAAACTAAAAACAGTCTCATCCTGCTGTGACAACCAACTGACAGATAACCGAAGTTGTTATTTAAGAGAGGGAGACAGTGTGAGAAGTAGTAGTTGATGAAGTCACTGACATACAAGGAGCATGGAACAGTGTAATGAACCACATGCCAAATGGCACTGGAAAGACAGCAACATTGAGAACTGTCCCTGATGAATTATATTCTGTTCTGCAGGGTACAGAAAAATTGCCAGTGTTCAAGAATTTGAAGAATCAGTTACTGTCAAGTTGTCACAGGCTTTCTCAATATGCATGAGAACACCCATTTAATTCTGCTAGGTTGACAGCCTGTCTGCTCTCATTCTTCAGAGATATAGTGTGGACTACTGAGAACTGAGTTTACTGAAAATTCGCTGGTTATGTGACAGTGGGCCCCATCTCAACTTGAGGCCACTTCACATTTCAACATACATTATGCACACTGCATAAATATCAACAACTTCTACTCTGAATTCTCCAGTCTTAATGATATTTTTTTCCACCAGGAACATTGTAATGTTCGATATTTTTTCCCACCAAGAACATTGTAATGTTCCATGGATCAAAAAAAGTACTGTCCCTTCTCTCTTGCAAGCTTTGCTAGTTTTCAGAGTTCGCAGGCCGTTTCTATGAATGCAGTGCTGATTTTCTCAATTGCAAGCTCTGCATGATAAAACAAGAGTGTACATTCACACACTTGGATTCTCAAAATATTGTAAAGATATGTAGTATTTCCATGCTGTAAAAGCTTTCTGTATGCAGCAATGAAAAATCCACAAAAGGGTTGCAACTGTGTAACAAGCACATGAAGACATATATATACATATTCGTGACATGAACTTCAGTATCAATTTTTTTAAAAGCTGTTGTGTTGAGTGTTTTGGTTAAGATTTTTTAAACAAGTGTGAATGTATCCAGACTCACATGGTGCAGACCCATGCCCACAACATTACTTGCACAGTTGAACCATGATTGTCTGCAGATGTCAGAAAAATTCATGACTTTCAGTGAGTGAGAATGGTATGGGGATGGAATGGTAGTATGGAACATGCTGACCAGTTTCATAAATTCAGGGGTGCTCAGATCCTTAGTGCCAGATAGCCCAGGCGACTGAATTTCATGCAGTGGCACCTGCTGAACCAGTATGAACTTCTAACACTATGGCACCAAACATAATAATATACACCTGTCACACAGTGCCCTACTCGAAGTGCCAAACAAGAGGCTAAGTTGACAGCATTTAATTACAGTGCCAAAATGTTAAACAGCTTTAACAACAGTAGATGAAGAGAACAGTGCTTGAAGTTTCTCATTATGCAACTTTCTCCACTCTGTGGTTAATTTTGTATTTGTTTAATTTTAGGGAAATGGAAGTTAAGTTTCTTGCGTTCCATCACACATTCTACATTTGCCTGTACTTTTAAAGCCACATTTTTAGAACTGTCTCATTTTCTAATACAGGGTGCAGCAGAAAGAACACCCCGATTTGGGAGGGTCATAGCTTCGGGTGGGGAGCACGTACAGTGGTGGGGAGCGCGTCGTCGAACAGCGGTGTACCTGCCGTTTTCAGTGTACACCATGGTGTGGTTGGGAGAACATCGAGCCTTTATTGTTGAGGAGTTTATAAAAAATGGCGGGTCGCCGGTAGCAACACAGCGTGCATTTCGCATCCGCTTTGCGC
>Ga0123357_10006490_pt1 | contig 14290 bp, 5 predicted proteins | sample TergutEmb28metaG_FD_89873 | JGI IMG/M metagenome (GOLD analysis project Ga0123357, IMG submission 89873) | Embiratermes neotenicus P4 segment gut microbial communities from Petit-Saut dam, French Guiana - Emb289 P4 | ecosystem: Host-associated > Arthropoda: Insects > Digestive system > Gut ... | reverse complement strand
TGGGCAGAAGCGGGCAAGCTGCATAGACCTAAAGCAGCGGCGCTCAAGGCTAGCACCAAGGCGCCAAGGGAGCGGGGGAAGAGCTTCATGATGGACTCACGGGCAAATATCAATCAGGCAAATAAATCGAAGTACGGATGTGTGATCGATGATGAGCAGACAGATCAATTGCGTATCACGTTGTTGCCTCCCCGGGAGTAAGACCCGCCGCTCCATGAGCCTCCGCCGCCCCCAAACGAACCGCCGCCGCCTCCACCACCGCCGCCGGTGCCGGTGCCGGACTGACAATCGTGGGATGTGGGCGTACAGGTGGAAACAAGGGTGGTGGGCGCGTCGTGGCTGGGACCTTTGGGATCGCCCCCCCTGCACAGAGGCGACGAGGGCGGCGGGCATTTGTGGTCGTAGCCTATGGGGTCGCCAGGATCAGCGCAACCAGCGCCTGTCACCCGTCCAAAGCTCGAACAGCTTGATCCCGATCGCTGATCCCCGGCGGCGCAGTCGTAGTTGAACGTCGCGCAAACCTGGGTCTGATAGCTCGAGCAACTGGCCGCCTTGACCGCCCCTTGCAGGGTGACCGGGCTGGTTGTCCCGGACACGCCGCTGGTATCGCCCGCGCTCAGGAACTTGCGGATGGCGTTCTGCACCTGGACGCTGGGCTGATAGCTCGCTCCCAGTTGCGCCAGCACGCTGGCCGATTGGGTATTCAGGTGCGCGCCCTTTTCCAGCAGTTGCAGGCTGGTGATCTTGTAGGGTATGGCTACTCGTGTCTTGGCCGCCAGTTGGGTGGGTAGAGTGCCGTAGAACTCGTACTTGAAGTTCTCGTCGCTGGTGGGCAGCGCGTATTGCAGGTTGTCGGCGCGCACCAGGCCGTAGTTGCTCAAGGTCAGTTCGCCGGTGATTTCTTCTCCGACCTGCATGGCCGGCAGGTTGATGCTCAAGGGCTCGAGCAGCACCACGGGAGCGGGCACCTGGGTTTGGAAGGTGGCTTCCAGCACGATGTCGTAGACATCCTGAATGGTCGTTTCAGTGACGCTGAACTCGATGCTGACCAGTTGGTAGTCCAGGAACACCCGCTGGTTGGCGGTCAGTCCAGCACTGACGGTGATGCGGCCGCTGGCGTCCGTGTGGTTGGGGGCGCTGGCTCGCCAGCGGTAGTTGCCCGGAGCAATGGCGCTGAATTCGGCAATTCCACTGGCGTTGCTGGTTGCTGTGCTGATGCTGTTGGTGAGCGCTTCGTTTTGCAGGGTGATGCGCGCGCCTTGCAGACCGGGGATGGGTTGGCCCTGGGCATCAAGGGTGTTGGTGTAGATGTCCACCATCTGGAAGCGCACTCCGCCCTGGCCGTTTTGGGCGACGGCCACGGTGACGGGCACGCTGCCGCCGGGGTCGTTGTCGGCGGTGATCTTGATCTGCAGTTGGGTGTAGCCGTCGGGTACGCTGGCATCGGGGCTGGCGTCGATCTGGATCATGGTCGATTGGCCGATGTCGATGGCGCCGACGTTGGGGCTGCTGACCAAGTGGGCCCAGGTTGGCGCTGCGCTGCCGTCGCTGGCCAGCAGTTGTACCTTGACGCCCAGGGCCGGGCTGTAGCCTTTGTTGGTGATGGTCAGCACGCCACTGGCGGTGTTGCCCTGTTGGACGCCGATTTCCAGGGCGGTGGGGTCAGGCGTGAGGCCGGGCTGGGCGTCGTAGAGCTGGTAGTCCACGCGCAGTTCGGCCCTGGGGGTGGAGCCGCTTTCATTGGCGAACAGCTTGAGGATGATCGTGCCGGTCATGCCGGCGCTGGCGTCGCCCGTGATCTTGATGGACATGGGCGCGGTGGTTCCGGCGGCAATGTCGATGGGACTGCCAGCATCCAGCGTGATGCCGGGCGGCAGGCTGCCGGAGGGCTGGTCGGCGGGCAGCGCTTGCCAGTTGACGCCGGTGGCGCCGGAGCCGGCGCTGGCGGTGACGTTGACATTGGCGGCGCTGGCGATGCCGCGGATGGCGTTGAGTTTGTATTGGCTGTAGTTGACGCTCAGGCGGTTGATGGTGAAGCTGCCGGCTGCGGTTTCGCTGGCGTAGGCGGCATCGTCGGGGTGGACGATGCGCACTTCATAGGTTCCGGCGTCGGTGGATTGGGGGACGAAGCTGTAGCTGAAGTGGCCGGCGGCATCACCTACCAGGTTCAAACGGCGCTCGAAGCCCTGGACGGTGAGAATCATGCGCAGGGCGGCGGTGGGCACGGGTTGGGCGGTGTCGCTGCTGACGATGTCGCCGCTGATCTGGATGGGGGTGTCGCCAAACGACAGGGCCGGGGTGATGACGACGTTGCGCGTGACGTAGGGCGGCGGCGGGGCGGCTGGCGGGGTTATGGCCTTTTGCACAGTGACGGAGCGGCTGGCCTGGGCGGTTCTTCCGGAGAGGCTGGCGGCCAGGGCGCGCAGGGTGTAGGGGCCGTCGGTGACGTTGCTCAAGTCCCAGGTGGCGCTCCAGGGCGGGGTTGTGGGGGCGCCGATGAGTTGATCGCCGGCGTAGATTTGGACCTGGGCGATGCCGGCGGTGTCCAGGGCGCTGACTTCGATGTTGGTGTCGGCGCTCAGGGTGGCGCCTTCGCCGGGGCTGATGAAGACGACGGTGGGGGCGCCGGGGTTGTAGGTGACGCTGACGGTGTTGCTGGCAGCACTCGTGCCGCGGTTGTTGCTGGCGCTGGCAGTGATTTGGTGCAGGCCTTCGGGCAGGTTGAGGGTGCTGGCAAAGCTGCCGCCGGTGCTGGCGGTAATTGGAGCGCCGGCGGGCTGGCCGTCTAGGTACAGCTGCACTTGGGCGCCGGGTTCGGCGCTGCCGGCTACGCCGGTTTGGGGCTCTCCGGGGGTGCTGCCGTCGGCCGGGGCAGTGATGATGGGGGGTAAAGGCGCGCCGAGGTCAAGGGTGAAGGGGATGCTGACGCTGGTCTGGATGCTGTCGCTGTCGGTGGCGATGGCGCTTAGGGTGTGGCTGCCGTTGGGCACGGAGGCAAAGTTCAGGAACAGGCTGGCTGTGGCGGGGCTGGTCCTGTTGTACGTCTGGTCGATGATGGAACTGCCATCGAGGCTGGCCTGGATGCGAACAATGCCTACCGCGCTGCTGGCGCTGACGGATAGGGTGCCGGGTTGATTGATAGTGGCATTGGCTGCCAAAGGCTGGCCGGCATAGATGACGCTGACTGTGGAAGCGGCATTGACCTTGACTATCGCGACGCTGCTGGCTGCGTCGGGCGCGCCGCCGGCGCTGACTAGGCAGTAGTAGTAGTACGTGCCTGCGGCCAGAACGGTGGGGATGGCGAAGGTGGCGCTGGTTGCTCCGGCAATGGCTGTACCACCGCTGTTGCTGTCGGTGGTGTTGCTGACCCACTGGTAGGCGGGCGTGGCGCCGTTGGAGACTGTGGCAGCTACGGTCAGGTTGCCGGTGATGGAGCCTGCGGTTACCGTGGTTGGGGAATCAGGCTGGGTGGTGATGGTGATGACGATGGGCGCTACCGTGAGTTTGGCCGCGTGGGTGGTGTAGGTGATCGAGGAGTTGTCTCCTACGCCGGTGACCGTGACTATGGCTCGGTACTCGTAACCGCTCAGGGCCGTGGTTACAGCGGGAAGGTCCAAGGTGTCGCTGCTGCCACCGGGTATGTCGGTCCAGGTCGTGCCGCCATCAATGGATTGCTGCCATTGGTAGGCAACCGTCGGCAAAGTGGTGCCTACTGAAGTGACGGTGATGCTGAACGAAGCGTCGGAGCCCGGAACTGCCGATACATCGGCGGGGCTGGTTACGGGGGCAATGCCTGCGCCGCCGGAATAGCCGGAGTAGCCGTTGCCTTGGCCGATGGGCGCGCCACTGTAGCTGCCGGCGCTGCCGCCGGAGGCAATGACCGTGCCGCTGGTGTCGATCACGATCGTGCCCGCCGCCACTGGCGTGGTGGTATAGGTAGAACTTGAACCGATGCCCGCGCCGGCATAAGTCACGTAACCGTTGCCGTTGGCAGTTACGTTGGCATCGCCAGTGATCGTGATACGACCCACCGCTCCGTTGTAACCGCCGCCGATGCCTGCGGCGCTGGCGCCGCCGGTAGCTGTAACCGTGCCGCCAGAAATAGTGATCGTGCCACTCGCGCCGTAGGAACCGCCGCCAATGCCTGCAGCGGAGCCACCACCGATCGCCGTTACATCGCCACCGGTAATAATGATGTTGTTGCTGCTGCTGCTGCCGCTTCCGCCGATGCCTGCCCCGCCGTTACCACCGGTAGCTGTGACCGTGCCGCCGGTAAGGGTGATGTTGCCGCCGCTACTGCCGATGCCTGCCCAACCGCCACCAGTGGCCGTAACCGTGCCACCGTTGATGGTGACCGTGCCACCGCTGGTGTTGTTGCCGATGCCCGCGCCACCGTTGCCGGTTGCCCTGACCGTGCCGCCGTTGATGGTAATGTTGCCACTATTGCTGCCGCTGCCACCGATGCCTGCGCCATAGCTGCTGCTTGTGGCCGTAATATCGCCGCCGTTGATGATAATGGTGCCGCCACCGCTGCCAGAGGAACCGCCGATGCCCGATCCGAAGTTACTGGTCGCCAGCATACTGCCCACGCCATTGATGAGCAGCGTGGTGCCAACGGGCACGCCCAGACCCGCCGCGATATTACTGGTCAGCGTGTTATCGCCAACCAGCGTCAGGTTTACCGTTGCGCTGCCCGCGATGCAGAAGGCGCAGAGAGCGATGTTTGCCGCGCTCAGGTCAATGCTTGCGCCGTTCAACGTGATGTTGACCACGCCAGTGCCGCTAACGGCGACCGTGTAGGCGATGGTCGATCCCGTGATGATGAGGTTGTCCCCTGCCGCGTAAGGGGTAACCGGCCCGCTGCCTACTCTGAAGGTGGAAGCAGTGGTGTCGATAGTGATGCTGCCCGCTGATACATCAAGCGCAACCGACTGCCCGGCGGGCAGGATCTGGAAGCTGAGGGTCTGCGTGTCTGAACCGAAGGGATTCCTGGCGGTAATGCTGAAGCTGAACACGCCCTCGGACATCGGCGTGCCGCTAATCCAGCCGGTGGCTGCATTGAGCGTCAGCCCTGGCGGCAACGTGCTTCCGCTGGCCAAGGCCCACGTGATAGGAGTAGTGCCCGTGGCCGCCAGCGTCGCGCTGTAGGCCACGCCCACCGTGCCATTGGGCAGCGCCGCGCTGGTGGGAATAGTGATGACGGGGGGTAAAGATGCCCCCAGGTTAATGGTGAAGGCTCCAAGCGACAGCCCTGTGGCCGCCGCGTAATTGGCGCCGTCGTCCACATCGATCGTGATTTCGTAAGTCCCGGCGGCCGTGGGTTCCGCCGTCGAACCGTTGTAGTAAACCGCCGTGACCGCGCCCATGCCGGTCACGCTGGCCAAGGGCGATACGGTGACGGGGTGCACGCCGCCGTCGTAGGTGGCGCTTGCGGGGGTAAAGCTGAAATCAGCCGGCGCGGGTATTGCCGGGTTGACCGTGAAACTCACGTCAAAGGTTTGCGGCGTGATCGGGTTGGTGTTGCCCGCTGCCGCGTTGACCGTTACGGTCACAGTGTAGGTTCCGGCGTCGAGGGATCCCACTGGCAATAGGGTGAACGCCGTGGAATTACTCCCGGCGGTCGTCGTCAGACTGGGGAGGATCGCGGTCGATAGCTGGAATTTGTCCGGGTTCGCGCCCGACAAGGAAACCGCCAGCAGGCCCGTGTCCTGATTGCCGGCGTTGGTTACCGTTACGGTTTCTGAAGGCGGCGTGGCGTAGCCATACGTCCTTGCCGGGAAAGTGTAGGTTCCCGACACAACGAACGGCACGGTCAGCGAAATGCCCCAGTCGGCCATGAAAACCTGCACCGGCACCAACGAGTTGGTGGTGGAGTTGTTGCCCAAATCGCCGTTGCCGTTGTAGCCCCAAGCGTAGATATTGCCGTCCGAACCCAGCCCGTAACCGGAGCTACCGGCGGCGCCGACCTTGGTGAACGGCAACGCCTCGTCCGGCAGGGCGGAGGTATCCACCTTCACCGGCACATTCGATTGGGAGGTGGCGTTGTTGCCCAACTGGCCATAGTTGCCGGTGCCCCAAGCGTAAATGTTGCCGTCCGAACCCAAGCCGTAGCCGGAGGGGCCGTTGCTGGCGACCGCGGTGAACGTGAACCCGGCCGGCACGCCAGCCGGCGTATTCACTGGCACCGGCACTGGCGAGTTGGTGATGGAGCCGTTGCCGAACTGGCCGTGGTCGCCATAGCCCCAAGCGTAGATCTTGCCGTCCGAACCCAGCCCGTAGCTGGTATAGGTGCCGACGGCGACCGCGGTGAACCTGAACCCGGCCGGCGCGCTGGCCGGCACGCTGACCGGCACCGGCACCGGCGAGTAGGTGAGAGAGACGTTGCCCAACTGGCCGTAGTTGCTTTGTCCCCAAGCGTAGATCATGCCGTCCGAACCCAAACCGTAGGCGACGGATTGGCCGGCGGCGACCGCGGTGAACGGCAACGCCCCGGTTGGCAGGGCGGAGGTATCCACCTGCACCGGCAGATACGAGTCGGCGGTGAGGCCGTTGCCCAATTGGCCGTTGAAGTTGGCGCCCCAAGCGTAGATATTGCCGTCCGAACCCAGCCCGTAGCCGGAGGCGGTGCCTGCGGCGACCGCGGTGAACTGCAGCGCCCCGGCCGGCAGGGTGGAGGTATCCACCTGCACCGGCACATACCGGGTAGTGTTGGTGCCGTCGCCCAACGCGCCTCGGGAGTTTTGGCCCCAAGCGTAGATGTTGCCGTCCGAACCCAGCGCGTAGGCGAAGTAGTGGCCGGCGGCGACCGCTTTGAACGGCAGCGCCGTGGCCGGCAGAGCGGAGGCATCCACCTTCACCGGCACCGACGAGTCGGCGGTGGAGCCGTTGCCCAAATCGCCGGCGTAGTTGAAGCCCCAAGCGTAGATGTTGCCGTCCGAACCCAGCCCGTAGCCGGAGTCACTGCCGCCGACGACCGCGGTGAACGTAACGCCCGTCGCCTGCGCTTGCAGCGGGGCAAACAGCAACGCCGCCAGCGCCATGAAGAGCGCCAGCGCCCACAGGCGTTTCTTTTTGGGCGGTGCAGACAGGGCGGTGAAATTACAAAACGCTGCCGTGGGCGAGTTCGCTCGCGCCAAGCCGGGCAGCAGAGTTCCCAAGACAGCCAGCAGGCCAAGCAGCCACAGGCCAACTGATCGGCGCAAGTGCCCGGTTGCCATCCAGTTGATCAGTGAAGTCAATGCACGTTTCATGGTTGTCCTATATGCCGCAGAGGCGCGGCAGAGACCGTCCCGCATGGGCGGCCAAGGTCTTTTGTTGTTGAAGCCAGGTGGCGTAGGCTGGCCAGCCGCCAGTCAACCACACGAGAGCGTTTGGGTTTGAGCCTTTTGCGGTTTCAGGCTTGGCGGTACGCTGACGCCAGAGCGCCTGGGCTTGGGCCAGAGCGGCCGCGTCGGGCGCCACCACCAACCAGCGGCTTGGGGCGGGCAATGGCTGGCCGGCTACTTGGCGCTCGAGCTCTTGCACCGCTTGAGTCATGTTCGCGCCCAGGTCTAGTAGCTGCGTTGGCGTTACAGGCAGACTTTGGCGTTGCTGCTCGCTCAAATTGAGCGCCGCGATCTTCCACGGACCATCGGCGGCGCCCAGCCATAAATCCCGTGCGCTGGCTTCATCGGCAGGCAGGAGCGCGCTGCCGTCCGACTGGATGGCCTGGCCGGCCAGGCGCCAGCTGCGCACGCCACCGAGCAGCACATGCACATCCTGGTACTGGCCGCTTTGGCGCAGGGCCACGCAGCGCTGGGTCATGGCTCGCAAATCGACTGCGGCGCCGACCAGCACCAGCGATCGCTTCTTGAGGAACGCCTTGTCAGCCAGAATGGCCAGGGCGACGTTAACCGCACCGTGCAGTCTCAGGCGTCGCACGCTGCCGGCATCGCGCACATCCACCCAGAGGCCGTTGGGCCCTTGGGCCAAAGCAAGAGATTGCGACCAATCCGCCCAACAGGCGCGTTCGGCCTGGCTGTAGGGGGCCGGGGCCGGCTCGCCAAAGTTCACTGCCTGCAAAGGGTCATCTTGCCCGGCCGGGCAGGTCAGCTGTTGCGTTTGTTGGGAAGCAGGAGCTTCTTGGGCGTCGGCATAGCCGGGCAACAACGCAGCGGCCAGCAGCAACACCAACCCGCCTTGGTGGACGCGCCGGGTTGGCATTGATGGCTGCGGGCCGAGCATGCGTTGTTTCTTCCGTGTTTTGGGTTCAGCTTGGGCTTATCCGCGCCTGCGGGTGATCTTGGCGGCTGCTCCAAGTGTTGCCAGCAGAGCGGCGAGCAAGGCCAGAGCCCAGGAGCCGAGAGCCGGAATGCCGATGGTGTTCCCCGAATCGATGGGCAACTGCCCCGTAGCCGGCCCGCCCGGATCGCGGATGATCCCGTTGGCCGTCAGGTCATCATCACCCTTGCCGCCGTCCTGGATCGAGTAGGTGATCGTGTTGCCGTTGATGCTCATGCTGCCCGGCACATACCAGATGGCATTGCTGTTGCTGCCCGGCTGGCCGTGCTTGACATAGCCGCTGACCCCCTTCAAATCAGGCCAGGTGGTGCTGATCGTCACGGTGCTGCCCGGCACGCAACCGATCAGCTCGAACTCGAACAGGCCATAAGGCAGCTTGAAGGGCTTCAAGTTGGTTGACAGCTCGCCATCGGCGGCGATCATCGCCGTCTGGCTCGGGTTGAACACGCAGGTATCGCCGCCGCCGCTAACCGTGGCGCTCATGACCCCGCCGCCAGTGACCGGAACGCCTTGGAAGGTCTTGCCCGAGCCATCGGCGGCCAGGTTGGTGAAGGCGCCATAAAGCGGCTGGGCCACCCCGTCCGCGCTGACCACGGCCTGGAAGTCGCCCTGCTGGCCTGCCACAAAGAACGGCGACGTGGCCGTGCCATCGGCCGCGGTATTGACGCTGGCGATGATCTGGCCGACGCCAAAGATGGCCGATGGGCCGGTCGCCGGCAGTTGGAACTGCACCGCGACGCCGGCTTTGGGATGGCCCTGGTCATCGACCACGCGCACGATCATGGGCTGGCCTTAGGCCGTGCCCGCCGGAGCGCTCTGGCTCATGCCACCCGCCGCTTGCAGTTGCAAGGCCGGCGCTGCCTGGCTGTTGCTCAGGTCAACGGTCAGCGTGTCGACCAGACCGGCGACGGTCACGCTGGCCTGATGGGCGCCGGCGATCAGGTTGGCCGCGAAGGCCGGGGAAGTGGCCTGACCGTCATCACCGGTGCTGACCGTGGCGCTCAGGTTGCCGGCAAAGCTGGCGCTGGGGCCACTGGCGGCAAATGCGAATTGCACGGCAATGCCCGGCAGCGGCTGGTCGTTTTGGTCGAGCACTTGCACGACCATCGGAGCGCTGAACGGGCTGCCGACCTGGGCGCTCTGGCCGCCGCCGGAGATCAGGCGCAGTTCGGCGGGCGTGGCGATCGGGGTACTTGTGGTGTTGCTCAGATCGAAGGTCACCGGGGTCAAGCCATCGACTTCGGCCGTGACGCCATAGCTGCCCTCGCTGGCATTGGCCATGGGCACTGGACTGATAGCCAAACCTTGATCGTCAGTGACCGCTTCGGCGGTTGCGCTGCCGGCAAAGCTGGCGCTGGCGCCACTGTCCGGCGCTGTGAAGCGCACGGTGACGCCGGCCAGCGGCTGGCCTTGATCGTCTTGGACCAGGGCCACCAGCGGGTTGGCAAATGCGGTGTTGAGGGTCGCCGATTGACCGGAGCCCGATTGGACGCTCAAGCGCGCCGCATGAGGCGTGGCTGGTTGCGTCCAGTTCTGCTGGGCCAGGCCGATCCAGCGGGCCACGTCCAGCAAGGCGGTGTCCAGCGTCAGCCCATAGGATGGCGCGGCCAGTTGGGTGATGGCCGTTTGCAGTTGCGCCAGCGCGGTCAGCGCCGCGTTCCAGTCGCTCTGTTGCTGGGCGGTTTTGGCCGTTTGGTCGGCTTGGCTGGCTTGCGCGATCAGCGCCTGGGCGGCCGGGTCGCTGCTGGAGAGGGCTGACAGGTCGCTGTCCACTTGCGCGGTCACTTCGTCCAGGCCGATGACGGTAATGGTCTGGGTGACGGCATCGAGGGCCTGGCCCTGATCGTTTTGCAGGGTGGTCTGTACCTGCAACTGGCCCGAGGTCTGCGGCAGGATCAGTTGCAACTGGCTGTCCTGGCTCTGGCCGGAGGCCAGTTGCCAGTTCCACTGCGCGTGCTGGGCGTCGGCGCTGGCGGGCGTGGGCTGGGGATCGGCATAGGTCATGCCGGCCGGCAGTTGCACCTGGACGCTGACGTTCTGCGGCGCCTGGGTGTCCGGGGCGCTGTTGCTGACGCTGGTTTCGAGCGGCAGGCGAGTTCCGGCCAGGGCCGGGTCGATGCGCGAGATGGGCGTGAAGGCGACGATCTGTTGACCCGTGTAGGCATTCCAGAAGGTGGCAGACGAGCCTTGCAGGCTGGCCAGCAGGTCAAAGCCGAGGGTCCAGGCTTGGCCCTGGCCCCAAGTGGCGCTGGCCATGACGGGCGTGGTTGCGCCGCCGGCCTGGGCCATTTCCTGGGTGTCTTCCTGCAATTGCAGGCCGTGCAGCGCTCCGGCAACGCTCTGCTGGGTCGGTTCGTTGGCGAATTGAACCGTCTGATCGCTGTCGCCAAGGGCCGGGCTGACGATTCGCGCGCCCAGGACATCCGCCAGTTGGTTGATCTTGAGGTCGCCGCTGGCCGGGCCGGGCAGGCCGTCGGCGATGACGGTGGCGCCACGGCGCACGGCGGCGTTCAGTTCGGCCAGGGCCTGATCGTCGAGTTTCTCGGCGCCACCATGCAGCCACAGGACGTTGTACTGGTTGCCGCGCTGGGCGGCGTTCCAGGCGGCCAGGGTGGTGACGGTTTGCAACTGCCGCACCCGGCTGGCGAGCGTGGCCTGGGCCTGCTGGGCGGCTTGCTGTTCGCAGTCGGCTCGGTTCTGGGCGTCGGTTTGCGGGCAGGCCAGCAGCATGAGCACGCGCGCTTGGGCGGGCAGTTGCTGGGTCATGGCCAAGGTGGCCGATTGATCGGCCAGCACGGTCAGGCCCACGAGGGCGCTGTTGTTGCCGCTTTGCGGGTCGGTGGTGCTGGCGCTGACGCTGACCGGCCAGGAGATGGTGCGATCCTGGTTGTCTGTCACGTCATCGGCCTTGACTTGCAGGCTGAGGGTGGCTTCTTGGCCGGAATTGAGGCCGCCCAAGGTCCAGACGCCGCCAGCGTAGCTTCCCAGACTGGCGCTGTTGCCCTGCAAGGTCAGGCCGGCGGGGACGACGACTTGCGCGGCGACGGTTTGGGCGGCGTCGGGGCCAGCGTTGCGCACGGTGACGGTGACGTTGGCCGTATCGCCGCCATGCAGTTGCGCGGGATTGGCCTGGATGGCGATGGACAGGTCGGCCTGATCGGTGTTCTGGCTGGAGCCGGGCTTGCGCTTGGCGATCAGGTAGCCCTGGCCGGTCGTGCCGGCGGTCAGCACGATGTCCTTGATGAGGCCGGGCTGGACGGCGCCGCCGGCGCTGCCGGCTTGCCAGACGCCATCGATCCAGCCGTCCAGGACGGCGGCTTCAAGCTGGTAAGTGCCGGGCGCCAGGCCGGTGAAGCTGAAGGCGCCCGAGGGGTCGGTCCAAGTCTGGAGCAGGACGTTCTGGCCGTTGAGGTCGATGCCCTTGAGGACGATGCCCAGGTTGCCTTCGGCCGGCTCGCCGGCGTCGCGCACGCCGTTGCCGTTGGTGTCCTGGTAGGCGGTGCCGGCGATGCTGGCTTGCGCGCCCTGGGCAAATTCCAGGGTGTACTGGCCGGTGCTGTTGCTGTCGAAGATGCGCAGGAAGTACGACCAGCTCAGGTCGGGGTTGCGGGTTTTGGAGAGCCAGGCGTTTTGCGGGGGGAGAATTTTGCCGTCGCTACGCACCACGCGGGCAATGGTTTTGCTGCCTTTGAAGGGGTCGCTGGCCTGGACGTGTACCAGGCTGGGCGAGGCGGGGAAGGTCAGCCGCAGCGTCGTGGCGGAGACGGTGCTCAGGCTGGCTTGAGCGGAGGCGTCGGCGACGTCGGCATCGAATCCGTCGGAGCCGTAGACCCGGTAGCCGGTGCCGGCCTGGGCCAGGAAGTCGTAGATGTCGTCGCTGCCGGGCAGGTCGATCAGGACGTCATGCACCAAGGTATGGGTATTGACCGACTGGATCAGCGAGGTGACGGCGCCGCCCAAGGTGTCGGCGTGGGTGAAACTGGCATTGAATTCGATGAAGCGCCCGGACAGCGTGGTTTGCATGACCCAGCGGCCGACTTTTGCCTGTTGCCCGGGAATATCTCCAAAATCCAGTAATAAGCTTTTGCCGACCATGTCGTTGCCGACGTAACCGCCCAATATCTGAAAGTCGATCAGCAGGCCCTGCTGGTTATCGACGATTTTGGGCTGGGCGGATTCGATGGTAGTGTTGGTCGAGGTTCCGGCGCCGGCGTTGGAGATGCGAACGCCCAAGGTAAAGGGTACGGGCGGCTCGAGTTGGGGGGTGAAGGGGTCGTCGGCGTAAACGTCGGCGGGCAGGAAGTAGTCCAGTACCAGCAGGGGCAGCGGGCGCACGACGACGTAGTCGGGGGTGACGTCCACGCTGGTGGTCTGGCCGGCCAGGGTGTAGCTGACTTTGGCGCCGATGTAATACAACTGGCCCGTGGCGGTGCTGCCGCCGGCGCCTTGCGAGGGAATGAGCAGCCAGTGAATGTCGGCGGTGGTGCTGCCGGCCAAGGTCCCGCCATCGAGCGAGTCGATGCCGGTGGCGGTGTCCAGGCGCTCAAAGAAGGTGGCGCCGACGGCGTTGGGGTCGGTGGTGGCGACGACCGGCTGCTGGTTCTGGTCCAGGTAGGTCAGCTGGATGCTGACGTTGGTGATGGCATCCTGCAAGCCATTGCGAATGACCATGTGGGCGTCAAAAGCCTGGCGCTCCAGGGACAGCTTTTGTTCGATGACGATTTTGACGTCAGCGCAATCGGCATCCTGGGCATGCGAGGCGATCGGCCAGAACAAGACGGCCAGCCCCAGCAGGAACAACCACCAGCTTGCCGGCAATACGTTGTTCCTCGATTGCTTCGATTGCGCTGCCCTCATACGTTCCTCGCTGGGGAGTCTCCGGCCGCCATGAAGCAAGACCGGGTGGTTGTGTCTCTTGCGCGCCCCTCGCTGTACCGAGTCGGTCAAGCCAGGCTAACACGCACGGAAGTAGTCACTATATCTCTAGTAGTTCACAAATCAGCCCTATTTAATTTGTAAATTTCAGGCTTATTTTGTGAGCGTTTATATCCAATGCGGGCTGTCCATCTGCATGACGGTCAGATGGACCGCCAGATGGCCTGGCTTTGGTCTACGAAAAAAAGAGCAAAAAATTGGCCTCGAGCGGACTTCGTGGAGCGGTTTCACAGGAGCCGCCGCGGATCAGTCGTGGCGGCGATGCCGCCACGTCCACCAGAGGGCGTAGACGGCCAGAGCAAGCCACAGGACTTTGAAGCTGTTGCCAATCTGCACGTCATGGGCCAGCACGCCCCAGCGGCTGAAGATTTCTGTCCAATCGTGGTCGCCTCCTCCGACCAGAGGAAGCACTCTGGCGCGGGCGTCTTTCATGTAGCGCCCGACGTTCATCAGGTTTTCTGCAAGCCAGAGCAGGGAGGCGGCCCAGCCTGCCGACTGGCGTTGGCGCCAGAAGTAGTGGGCGAACAATGCTGGGAACATCAGCTGAAAAATCGTTCCGCCATAAACCGCCAAGCGGCTGGAAAACAAACCCACGATGGGGTGTCCGCCCTCATGCAGGGCCAGATTGGCGCTGTCGAGTAAAAACACCCAGGCATTGACGCTCAGGAAGTGCTGCCAGGCTATCCACGCTGCCAGCAGCGATAGCGCAACTGCTACGCCCGTGGATAGGGGCGTCCAGTCGTTTGGCTCGCTGTCTTGGTGGAGGGGCATTGGGGTCAATCATCCTCGATTTGAGGACTGGCTGGTATCTTCGCTTCGCGGCGAGCACGGCGCAGCAATAGCCCATGCGCCATTGCCGCACCGTGCCCGCGAAGCTTATGCCGCCTTGCGCCCAGCCAGGTAATCCGCCCAATCCCGCATCAACCCGGCGCGTTTGTTGAACAGGTCGCCTCGCGCATAGGCCGCTTCAGTCTGGTCGCCGATGACATGCGCCAACGCGGCTTCCGAGACTTCATTGGGGTAATGGGTGGTTTCCCGTGCCCAGTCCTTGAATGTGGAGCGAAACCCGTGAACC
>Ga0123357_10006489_pt1 | contig 14290 bp, 7 predicted proteins | sample TergutEmb28metaG_FD_89873 | JGI IMG/M metagenome (GOLD analysis project Ga0123357, IMG submission 89873) | Embiratermes neotenicus P4 segment gut microbial communities from Petit-Saut dam, French Guiana - Emb289 P4 | ecosystem: Host-associated > Arthropoda: Insects > Digestive system > Gut ... | reverse complement strand
GGCCTAACAGGCGCCGAAGGCGCCCCGCATTGTGTAGGGGCGGGTGGTACGGGCGGGTTTCAAACCCGCCCCTACGCCGCCCCTACAGGAATCCCCAAGCTTCAGCTTGGGGTAACTCAAATTCGGGCAACACGAAAGAACAGGAAAGCTTTGGCTCCATCGTCAGGCCGAGAAGAAAGTCATACAGCAGGAAAGCCCCTTATTTACCGGAAGCTCTTTATTAGGTATAAGTGCTTTTCTGTATAGGGTTGCATGTGCTTTGGAACAAGAAGGAACAAACTCATGTCTCGGGAAATGCTCAATTTCGTCCTCCAGCAACTCGGTGTGGGCGCGGCTGGAATAGAAGCCGCCGCCGTGATCTCCACCGATGGCCTGATCCTGGTCTCGCAGCTTGCAGAGGGCCTCGACGCGGATCGGGTCGGAGCGATTGGAGCAGCCATGTATTCGCTGGCCGGCAAGATGTCCGGCGCATTGGACTGCGGCGAACTGGACCAGCTTTTCCTGCAGGGCAAGAGCGGCTGCATCCTGTTGTGCCGCGCCGGAAGCCACTCGCTCCTGTGCGTGTGCGCCTCGGCCACGGCGCGTCTGGAGCCGGTATTCCAGGAAGCCCAGCGCGCTGCCGTCGCCATCGGGAAAATCCTGTGATCGACGCGGCATCCCCCGCTGCGCATTCCGCACCCGGCTTCGAGGCCAGGATTTTCTCCCCCACGGAACTTTCCGCGCGCGTCGCCGCGTTGCCGCGTCCGCTCGTCTTTACCAACGGCTGTTTCGATATCCTGCATCGAGGTCACGCCACCTATCTGGCGCAGGCGCGCGCGCTCGGCGCTTCCCTTCTGGTCGCGGTCAATAGCGATGCTTCGGTAAGACGCCAGGGAAAAGGGAAAAGACCGGACGAGCGCCCGATCAATCCGCTGATCGACCGCCTGGCGCTGCTGGCCGCGCTGGAAAGCGTCGATGCCGTCACCTGGTTCGACGAAGATACGCCCCTGCAACGCATCCTCGATTGCCGCCCGGAGATCCTGGTCAAGGGCGGGGACTGGCCCGTCGCCCGGATTGTCGGCGCTTCCGAAGTCATGGCCTGGGGAGGCCGCGTGTATTCGATACCGTTCATCCACCAGACTTCGACAAGCGCGCTCCTGGAAAAGATACGGAGTCTTTGACTCTTTTGAACCGGCAACCAGAGCGGTTTTGGTTCAGTGCACAGGATGGGTAGCGCTTCATCGGCCCGCAGCCGCAAATCGCGCCGAAGAAACTCCGGAACAGGGATTGTCATCTTCCCCTGGATCCTGCGACTCCGCGCAGGATGACGTCTGCGACTCCGCTTCGCTGCGCGCAGGATGACGGGTCAGGGGGCGCCGGTACGCACACTCCGTCATCCTGCGCGAAGTCGCAGGATCCAGTGTGCAGGATGGGGTGTTTCTTGAGAGAGCAAAGCGAAACCCATCGGAGTTCCAGAGGGCGTAAATGATGGGTTTCGCTTCGCTCTACCCATCCTACATAATGAGCGTATTCAAGGGCCGGAGCAATCATCCTCGTCAGAGCCTTTCGCAAACCGAAATGGCGTAGTCATCCCGGAAGAATGACTGGAAGCGGTGCGCCTTGGCAGTGAATGCCGATGGCCGGGAAAGGAAAGGGGAGAAGTCGATGCCGGGAAGATTTTCTTCCAATCCCTGCCCTCGCGCCTTGAGCCAGCTTTCCTTGAGGGTCCAGAGGAGGGTGAAGGCGGCAGCGGGGGAGAGGCCGGCGCTTTTACGGATGAAAGCCGATTCGCCGGGGGCGCAGATTCGCTGGAGCATTGCTTCGTCCGGCGAGAAGAATTTTTCGACGTCGACGCCGATTGGCCGGGAAGAAATGGCGCAGGCGACGAACTGTCCGGAATGGCTGATGTTGAATTCGGGGAGCGGGGCGCGATGAGGAAGGGCGGATGTTGCTGCCGGCTTTCCGTGCGGCCCGCGCGCGAAGCGGAAGGCGGAGGGAGGCAGGGCGGCAGCCATCGACAACGCGGCGCGGGCCAGGATTTCGCCTGCGAGCGAGCGTTCCGCGTCGGCGCGAAAGTGAAAGCGGGACAACGCAGCGCTTCGTTCTTCCGGGATCCGTTGGCTCCATTCGCGGAAGATGGCTTCGTCGATTCCGTCGCCCAGATCGAGGAGATAGAGTTTGCTGCTTGAAGAGTGTTGATTCATGCGAGTACGCCGATTCCTCTCCCCCTGCCGGCTGCGCCAGTGGGAGTTCTCTCCCCGGGAACTTCAAATAAAAACTGCGCTCATGTCCCGGCGCGCGATTCCGGGGCGAATCTCTTGCTGAAGCTCAGGATGTTTTTTCCTTCCTCGTGGCGGTAGCTCATGGTATCCATCAGGCTCTTTGCCATGAAGATGCCCATGCCGCCGATGGGGCGCGTCTCGACGGGCTGTTCGCAATCCGGTTCCGGGACTTGCAGCGGGTTGAAGGGAATGCCGGAATCTTCGAGTCGCAGTGCGATTTCTCCATCCCCGACGATGACCGAGAGGGTGGCTTCGCCGCCGGGGTTTTCCGGGTAGGCGTAATGGGCGATGTTGACGAAGAGTTCCTCGACCGCCAGAAAGATTTTGTCGCCCTTTTCTTTCGGGCATCCGTGCTCGGACAGGATTTGTCCGATGAATTCCTGCAGCCGGGGGAGGACGTCGATACAGGCCGGAAGTGAAATCCTTGCAAGATCGGCCATGCGCAGGGCCAGCAGGGTGATGTCGTCCGAGGCTTCTTCGCCTGCGGCAAACCGGGCAATGGCCTCCTCGACGGCCAGGATGAGGTCGCAGGACGAGGCTTCCTTCGCGCGGTTCGCCGCTTCGATCAGCCGGTGCAGGCCGAAGAATTGGCGCTCCCGGTTTTCCGTTTCGGTGGCGCCGTCGGTGTAGAGGAGGAGCGAATCTCCCGGCGCCAGTGTGATCGCGGCCAGCGAGTAAGCCGTGTTTTCCCGTACCGCGAGCGCGAGGCCAGGCGGTACCGGCAGGGTCGAGAAATCGCCGCCGGAGCGCTTCCAGAGAGGCGGGTTGTGGCCGGCGTTCGCGTAGGAAAACTCGCCGCTCCGGATGTCGAGAATCCCCATGAAGGCCGTGACGAACATGTAGGCGTCGTTGTTTTCGCAGAGAAGGTTGTTGACCGCCGCAAGAACCGTGGCGGCGTCCTTTCCCGTCTGCGCGTTGTTTTTGAGAAGGGTGCGGGCGACGACCATGAAGAGCGCGGCGGAGACGCCTTTCCCCGAAACGTCGGCCATGATCAGCGCGAGGCGGTTTTCGCCGATCAGGAAGAAGTCGTAGAAATCGCCCCCGACTTCCCTTGCCGGCGTCATGGCGGCGTGGATATCGAATTCCTTGTGCTGCGGAAAGGGCGGAAAGGAATGCGGCAGCATCCCGCTCTGGATGATCGCGGCGGCATCGAGTTCGCCTGCGATGCGGTCGCGCTCCGAGTGTTCCCGGATATTTTCCTCGATCGAATGCTGGAGGTCTTTTGCCATCCGGTTGAAGGAGGCCCCCAGCCGCCCGATTTCATCGCGGGAGCCCGAGTGGATCCTGGCTTCGAGGTGGCCTCGCCCCAGTTGCGCCACTTCCGTCATGAGCCTCCTGATCGGGGTATTGACCAGGGTCGAGACCAGTGTCCAGGCCAGGACGAGGATCATCACCGAGGAAAAGCCGATGATGAGGGCGAAACGGGTGTTGCGTTCCTCGATTTCGAGAAAGATTTCGTTCCTGGGAACGGCGACGATGAGCAGCCAGCCATTGTCTATCGGCCTGGAAAAGGAGAAATATTCGGCGCCATCGAGAAAGAAACTCTTCGGTGTTTCCGGCGACTTCGCTTCCTTCGCGGGCCGGGGGATGCTGGAATACCAGGGCAGGCTCCGCAGGGATTTCCCGACGCCGAAGTGGTCCGGGTCGCGGGTGTTGGAGAGGATATAGTCCTCGCCCGGAACGGCCAGGAGCACGAAGCTGCCCTCCGAGGGGCGGATGGCGCTCAGCTCGGCGACGACTTCCTGGATGCCCCAGTCGACCGAGGACAGGCCGATGAATTGTCCCTCCTTGTCGTACATCCCCGCGCCTACCGTGGTCATCAGGGAGGTGCTTGCGAGGATGCCGAAATAGGGCCGGCTCCAGACGGCGGTATGGGGAGGAGGATGGGAGGCCGCGATTTCCCGGTACCAGCTTCGCTCGCGGTAATCGAAGTGCGCATCGGTGAAATCGTGGGCAATCAACACCGTGTCCGATTCCTCGCCGGCAAGGGCATACCAGGCGGCCCGCTCCGTGTCTGGCCTGAAACGGTAGGGTTCGTACCAGAGACCGCCGCCGACCGCGCCGGGAAATCCGGAAGAATTCTGCACTACCAGTTCCCTGACCGTTTTGTCGGAACGGCTTTCGGCAGCGGCAAAAAGGCTGCCGGCGTTGGCCAGGTCGATCGCGTTTTGCTCCATCCGGGCCACGCTCTTGTTGACCTCTTCGGCCGCAAACTCGACGCTCCGGTCCAGCCCGTCAAGCCGCAGGCGCTGGTAATTGTCGGTGGTGCCGATCGAGTACGCGACAAAGGAGCCGCAAACCAGCGCCAGCAGCGAAACGACAATGGCAAGGATCTTGAAACGGATCGACATGGCGCCTGGGCCTGTGGGGGGAAAAGGAAATTCTCCGGTCAATGATGAGTGTTTGCCGGGCGGATTGCCATCCGCCCCTACGAGTCCGTGGTACACGTTCGGAATGTAGCGCCCCGCCTATTATGACGCCCTTCCGTTTTCCTTTCGGAGATGGGCAGGATCATCTGGCAGGAATCTCCTTGTATTTTCTAAATTACTTAAATAATGTTCCGCTACAGTAGTGATTTTAAACAACGAATTCTTGATTCTAATTTAGAAAATCGTGCCCGTCATTTATCGGCGCGGCGTAGTCCTGTATATTTAAAATTTACGAAAACCAAACCCACAGCTTGGGAGAGGAGCCAATGTCATGAAGATCGATAGAAGCCGTGATGGATCGGCGCTTGCGCTGGTACTGGAAGGACGTCTGGATACCCTTACTGCGCCTGAACTGGAAAGAGCCCTGGCAGCTTCCCTGGAAGGAATCGAGGCGCTGACACTCGATTTCTCGAAGGTGGATTATGTTTCCAGCGCGGGGCTGCGGACGCTTTTCGGCGCGCAGAAACGGATGGCGACGAAACAGGGGAGCATGAAGCTGACGGGGGTCAACGACGGCGTCATGGAGGTTTTGCGGATGACCGGCTTCACGGAAGTCCTGAAGATTGAACCGGTCGAGCGGAATCCACAGAAATGAGATGATCGCGAGCCGGATCCATCCTGCGTGCGGGTGACGGCAAGAACCAGTTCCTGCGAGAAATCCATGCTGCCCATTTCTCCTGCCGGTCACGATGGATCCGACGGCGCTTTTCCTCCCGCGCCGCGCAGGCGCTGGTACAAGATGCTCTACATCCAGGTGCTGATCGCCATCGCCATCGGCGTGCTGGTCGGCTGGTGCGATCCAGGCATCGGGCAGTCCATGAAACCGCTGGGCGACCGGCATCGCGGGCATGAGCAGCCTTGGCGCGGTCGGGCGCATCGCGGGCAAGGCCAGCGCTTACATCAAGCAAACGCACGAATCCACCGTCACCGGCTTCATCCTCAACATCATTCCGGAAACGCTGGCCAGTCCCCTGGTCTCGGGCGATGTCCTGCAGGTGCTGTTCATCGCGATCCTGTTCGGCGTTTCGATCTCGCTGGCGAGGGTAACCGGCGCAGGGTTCATCACGCTGGCCGCGACGCTGACCAACTTTAGCGGCAATGCCGTAGCCTCGATCGTCGTTTCGCGGTGGGACGGGCAACTCGACGAGCAGCGGCTGCACGCGCTGCTCGACAACCCGGCGCTGCTCGATGAACCTGAGGCTGGGCCGGATCCGGCATTACCCGCTGACGCCCGGATTCCCGAGGGCGGGTGACATTCCTGTCGCGGAGCTGCGGATGTTTTTGGGCGCACAAGGAACGGATAGCGAAACAAAACGGAGATCAATGATGAGCAGTGCGTAGTGCGTAGGATGGGTTGAGCGCAGCGAAACCCATCGGAGTTCCAGATGGAGAAATGATGGGTTTCGCTCCGCTCTAACCATCTTGCATAGTGAGCATATTTATGGGCCGGATAAATAGCGAAACAAAACGGAGATCAATGATGAGCAGGATAACGAAAGTACAGGGCCTTTTTGTCGATCCAATCGAAATCGAGACGGCGATGCTGCGCCTGGCGCCGATCGACCAGGTCGTCGTCGGGACTTTTGAAAACGCATCCGGGGAGACCGGGCTCTTTGCCGTCTATACCGCGAAGAAAACGCTCGGCCCGGATCGGGTGGTGAAAGCGGTTCGCGGCTTTCTCCCCGAAAACATGATTCCTTCCCTGCTCGAACAACGGCCTTCGCTGCCGCTGGACAGCAACGGCAGGATCGACCGGGAAAATATCCTTCCCCCCGACATTTCGCTTTCCGGAAAGAGACGGGAAAAACCCGCCGCGCGGCGTCGCGCGGGACTGGCGCCGATCAGGAAGGCCGCGCCCCGCGCGTCCTGGCCGCTTTCCTTCGCCGAGCGGCAGATGGCGACGGAACACGGGCTGAACCCGGAATCCCGGGCCTACAACATCAACTATGCCTTCGCGCTGACGGGAAATTTCGACGCGCTCTTTGAACACCACATCGAAAGGGCGCTGGAAAAGCTCATCGAGCGCCATGCCATCCTGCGCTCCTCCTATCCGATGGTCGATGGGGAATTCGTCCACAGGATCGGGGAAGAAGCGAAAGTTTCCCTCGCGCGGCAGAGCTGCGCGCCTTCGGAACTGCTTTCCCGGATCGCCGCGCTGAACCTGCCCTGGGATATTTCACGCGCGCCGCTGTTCCGTTTCACCCTGTTCAGGACGGGCGAGAACGAAAGAGTCCTGCACCTCTGCATCCACCACATCATCATCGACGGCGTCGGCATCGGTATCCTGACGACCGATTTCTGGCGGCTGTACGAACGGGAATGCCGCGAGGATTCGGAGGGCGCGGAACCGCTTCCGATGCTGCCGCCGCTCCCGCTCGATTATCCCGATTATGCCGTCTGGCAAAGCGAGAACCCGAATCCCGACATCGAGGCGGAAAAACGCTTCTTTCTCGATATGTTCGCGGACGGCGTGCCCGAAAACGAAATGCCGACGCGCCCGACGCGCCCGGCCCGGCTGTCCTGCACGGACACGGATTTCGTCTGCGAACTCGACGCGGATCGGGTGGAGGCCGAAGCGGGCCGGCGCGGCGTCACCCCCTATACGCTGCTGATGGCGGCGGCGGGAATGACCGTCGCGAAATACTGCGGCTCCGAAGATGTCGTCCTGGGAACGGCGATGAGCGGCCGCGTCCTTCCCGAAACCGGCGGCATGGTGGGGATGTTCGTCAACACCCTGCCCGTGCGGCTCAAGCCGCAGGGGGCGCAATCGCTGGACGAATATATCCGCCAGACCGCCGCGCTGCTCGACGAAATCAAGGCGCGGCAAACCTGCCCCTTCGAGACGCTGGTTCCGGTACTGGCCCCCGACCGCGACGCCTCGCGCTCGCCGCTTTTCGATGTGGTCGTCAATTACCCCAAGGAATTTCCCGATCCGGTGTTCGCTTCCGACCCGGGCTTTTCCGTGCGCCGCCTGCCGATCAAGGGGCAGGCGATGGAAGTCGACCTCAAGCTGGAAATCCGGCGGCAGATGCGCGAAGAGGACGGAAGCCGGAAATTGCGCGTCGTCCTCTCGTATTCGAGGGATCTGTACGAAGACGAAATCGTTTGCGGGATGCTCGAACAATTCCGCGTGATCGTGGAGCGCATCCTCGCCGGAAGCGACGAAACACTTGCCGAGGTTTCCGAATTGCCCGAAGCGCACCGCCTGCAAATACTGGAAGGCTTTTACCGGGACCGGCCCGACGCTCCCGGCGCAGGCGAGAACATCGTCGAAGCCTTCCGCAGGCAGGCCGCCCGCGTTCCGGAAAATCCGGCGGTCGTCTGCGCGGGGCGCGTTTTCTCCTATTCCGGACTCGACGGAATCACCGACCGGCTGGCTTCCTTCCTGATCGGAAAGAGGGGGGCGAAAAAAGCGGGAGAAGAAACCCCGGTCGTCGGCGTCCTGGTGGGACGCAGCGAGATGATGCCGATCGGTGCGCTGGGCGTCCTGAAATCCGGCGCGGCCTATCTGCCGCTCGATCCGGCGTATCCGCAGGAACGGCTGCAATTCATGCTCGAAGACGCGCAAGCCGAAATCCTGATCGCGGATGACGAACTGCTGGTTAAATTCCCGGAACTGGCCGGACGCTTCCCGGTGCTGTCGACGCGGGAACTGGAATCGCTTCCCGCCGCAGGGCCGTTGCCGGATTCCTTCCCGGCCGAATCCCTCTTTATCCTGCTCTACACCTCCGGCACGACCGGAACCCCGAAGGGCGTGATGCTCACCCACGGCAACCTGGCGGGTTTCTGCGGCTGGTTCAGGGAGTTTTATTGCCTCAGCGAGGCCGATCGGGTTTCGGCCTACGCCAGCTTCGGCTTCGACGCCTGCATGATGGAACTGCATACGGCGCTGTCTTCCGGCGCCTGCCTCCATGTCATCCCCGAAGAAATGCGGCTCGACCTGCCGCGCCTGAACGAATATTTCAACACGCACGGAGTCTCGCTCGCCTTCCTGACGACGCAGCTTGGCCGGCAGTTTGCCGAGAGCATGGCGAATACCTCGCTGCGCGTCCTGATCGTGGGTGGGGAAACGCTCGTTCCGCTGAATCCGCCGCAGTCCTACGCGCTGTACAACTGCTACGGGCCGACCGAAACCACGATCTTCGTCACCGGCTTCAAGCTCGACCGCCTGTACGACCGCGTTCCCATCGGCAAGCCGGTTGGAAAAACGCGCATCTATGTGATCGACAAACACGGGCGGCTGGCCCCCGTCGGAACGGCGGGAGAATTGTGCATCGCAGGCCCGCAGGTCGCGGCGGGTTATCTCCGCCGCCCCGAACTCAGCGCCGAAAAATTCGTCCCCAATCCTTTCAGCGAGGCTCCCGGCCTCGCCCGCATCTACCGCACGGGCGATGTGGCGCGTCTTTTGCCGGGCGGCGAGATCGACTTCGTCGGACGCCGCGATTTCCAGGTGAAGATTCGCGGCTTCCGGGTCGAGTTGCCGGAAATCGAATCCCGCATCCGCGCCTTCCCCGCCGTCACCGATGCGGCGGTGGTCGCGCAGGACGCGCCCGGAGGAGGAAAACGCGCGGTCGCCTATATCGTCGCGGATTCCCCGGTGGAGATCGGTGAACTGAACCGTTTCATCGAAGAGACGCTGCCGCCCTACATGGTGCCCTCGGTGACGATGCAGATCGACCGGATTCCGCTGAACCAGAACGGCAAGGTCGACCGGAAGAAACTGCCGGCGGCGCGGATCAATCCCGATGTGCGCGCGGCGGAAATCGTGCCGCCCGCCACGCAGACGCAGAAAACGCTCTGCGCGATCGTCGCGGAAATCCTGGGCCTGGACGAAAGGGATTTCGGCATCACGACCGATCTTCTCTACGCCGGCCTGAATTCGCTGGCCGCGATCCGGCTCGCGGCGCAGCTTTCCGCCCGGACGGGGAAAACCCTGGGCGCAATGGAAGTCATGCGCGAGAGAAGCGTCGAAAAAATCGCGGCGCTGCTGGAGAACGCCGGACAAAGCGAAAAACGGAAATACGAAAAACGGGAAATCTACCCGCTGACCCAGAACCAGCTCGGCCTGTATTTCGCTTGCGCAAAATCCCCGGATTCCGTTTTCTACAACGTTCCCTTCGTCCTCACGCTCGAAGGCGAATCCGACGCCATGCGCCTGGGGGCCGCGATGTGCGCGGTGATCGAGGCGCATCCCTACCTGAAAACCCGGCTGACGATGAAAGACCGCGAGGTTTGCCAGATCAGGCAGGACGACGATCCGGTCGAGATTCCCGTCCGGGAATGCGCTGAAACGGACTGGCCGGAAGTGCGGAATTCCTTTGTGCGCCCGTTCAACTTTTTCGAGGGGCCGCTGTTCCGCATCGAACTATGCCGGACGCCGGATCGTTTGCGCGCGCTGTGCGACTTCCACCACATCATTTTCGACGGAGGCTCGCTGAACATCCTCCTGCGCGATCTCTCCCGCGCATGGGCGGGAGAAAAGCTCGAACGAGAAAGCTTCACCAGTTTCGATCTCGCGCTCGCGGAACAGGAAAGCGCCTCGGGCAGCGGCTACGCGGAATCGAAAGCCTTTTTCGACCGCCTCTTCCTGAACCGGGAAGGGGAAGGGAGTGCTGCCATCCCTGCCGATTTCGCGCGCGAAACCGGCAGCAGCGAGCAAGGCCAGCACAAGCCGGGAAAAGTCTTCGCCGCGATCGAGAAAAACGGCCCCGACTTCCTCTCCGCCAGGCTTCAGGAACTTGGAGTGACTCCGGCCAACCTCTTTTTGGCGGCCACGGGATTCGTCGCGAGCCGCTTCGCGAATGCCCGCAGCATCGGCATGGCGACGATCACGCGCGGAAGGGAAGGCGCGGAACTCCAGGAAAACATGGGGATGCTGGTCAAGACGGTGCCGGTCTTTGTCGAGCTTGCCTCGGAAGAGACGAAGGAAGAGTGGAAGGAAGAAGCGGTCGAAACCTTCCTGAACCGGACGCAGAACCGCATGTTCGAGACCCTTGAGCACGCGCTCTATCCCTACACGCGCATCGTCGCCGACCATTCCTTCGACCCGCAGATCATGTTCACTTTCCAGGGCGGGGTGATCGAGGAATACCGCCTGGCTGCCGGTACTCACTCCTCCGGCGGGCATCCGGCGGCGGGCCAGCCGCTGCGCACCGAGTCGCTTCAACTGGACAAGGTGAAATTCCCGATCGGCATCGTCGTCGAAGACCGGGAAGATGCCTACCGGATCAACGTCGAATACGACTCCTCGCTTTTCGGGGAAGAGACGATGCGCAGCCTGGCCGAGTGCATCGCCCACGCCGCCGCGCGTTTCGCGAATCCCCTGAACCGGGGCGCTTCGCTTCGCGGATTGTCGATTGCGACCCCCGCGCAGATGAAAACGATTGCCGCCTGGAATGCCGGAATCGGGCCGCGCGAAACCCCGAGGGCGCGGAACGTGCCGGAGCTTTTTGAAGCCCACGCCGCGCAAACGCCGGAAAAGCCCGCGCTTGCCGCCGTCGATGTGGAATTGAGCTACCGCGAACTCAACGAGCGGGCGAACCGCATCGCCCACGCGCTCCTGGAAAGAGGGCTTCAGCGGGAAGACCGGGTCGCGTTCATGCTGCCCAGGGACAGCCGCCTGATCTGCGCGATCCTGGGGATCATCAAGGCCGGTTGCGCCTTCATCCCCGTTGATCCCGCCTATCCGCAGGATCGCATCGCGCACATCCTGTCGGACAGCGGCGCGAAGCTTCTGCTGACCGCCGGGGAAAGCGGTCATGCGAACGGCGTCAATATCGACGCCCTGCTGAAACACGAAAACACCGCGAACCCCGGCCTCGACATCGCGCCGGAGGATCTGTGCTACCTCATCTACACCTCCGGCTCCACCGGGAAGCCCAAGGGCGTCATGCTGATGCACGGAGGGCTGATCAACTACACCTCCCCGGCCGGAAATCCGCAAATCGTGGCGCTGATGGAGAAAAAGGCTTCCTTCGTCTCGATCTCCACCGTCTCCTTCGATGCCTTTATCTCGGACATGTTCAACATATTGGCGAACGGGATGCGCCTGGTGTTCGCGGACGAGGAAGAAGCGCGCAACCCGCAGAAACTCGCCCGGATCTTTGAAAGGACGAACGCCAACGCGATCTGCACGACTCCGTCGATCCTGATGCAGCATATGGAATTCCCCGGAATGCTGGAGGCGCTGGCGCGATGCGGCGTCATCATCCTCGGCGGGGAAAAATTCCCGCCGGCGCTGCGCGCCCGACTCCACAGGGTTTCCGATGCGATCGTCTTCAACGCCTACGGACCGACCGAAATCACGATCTGCTGCAACGCCAGCGCGCTGGAGCGCGACGGCGCGCAACGCGGAATCACGGTCGGCCCGCCGCTCGGAGGCTTCGTCGAGCAGGTGATGGACATGGACGGGAATCCGCTGCCCGCAAACGTCGTCGGCGAATTGTGGATCGGCGGCGCGGGCGTAGCGCGCGGCTACCTGAACAGGCCGGAACTGACGGCGGAACGCTTCGTCGAAACCGGCGGCGTCCGCTACTACAAATCCGGCGACCTCGCCCGATGGACGCGCGACGGCGAAATCCTGGTCCTGGGCCGCAACGACAGCCAGATCAAGCTGCGCGGACTGCGCATCGAACTCGGCGAAATCGAAAGCACGATCAACGCCTTCCCCGGCGTCAGCCGCAATGTCGTCCTCGTGCGGAAACTGCGCGGACAGGAACATCTCTGCGCGTACTACACGGCCCGGCAGGAAATTCCCGCCGATTCACTGCGCAATTTCCTGGCCCGCACCCTGACGCCCTACATGGTGCCGACGGCCTATCTGCAACTCGAATCCATGCCGGTCACTCCGAACGGCAAGATAGATACCGGCGCCCTGCCGGAAGCGCGGCTGATGTCCAAGGGAGATTACGAAGCCCCCAGGGGCGACGCGGAAACGGCCTGGTGCGAAATATTCGCGAAGGTGCTGGAAATCGAAACCCCCGGCGCGCTCGACAGCTTTTTCGATCTGGGCGGAACCTCGCTCCTGGTTACGCGGGTCATCATCGAGGCGATGGACCGGGGATTCGAGATCAGCTACAGCGAGGTCTTCGCCCAGCCGACGCCCCGTGGACTCGCCGCGCTCGCGGAAGGCCGCAGGGCGCAAGAGCCGCAGGACGCGCCAGCAAGCGCCGGACAGGCAATCGGGAATTACGACTACTCGAAAATACACGCGATGATCCAGGCCGCTCCTGCCGCCCGTCTGACGGTGAGTGCCGACAGAAGCAACTTGCGGCCCGTAGGCAACATCTGCCTGACCGGGGCCACCGGCTTTCTCGGAATCCACGTCCTGCGCGAATATCTCCGGCAGGAACGCGGCGCGGCCTGGTGCGTCGTGCGGGGCGGCAAGGTCTCGGCGGAAAAGCGGCTCAAGAACATGCTTGTCTACTACTTCGACGACAGCTTCGACGCCCTCTTCGGTTCGAGAATCAACATCGTCGAAGGCGATGTCTGCGACCCGGCCATGTTCGGCGCCCTGGAAGCCTTGCCGATCGACACCCTGATCCACTGCGCCGCCAACGTCCGGCATTTTTCGAGCGGAACCGACATCGAGGACATCAACATCGGCGGCGCACAGAACGGCATCGACTTCAGCCGCAGGAAGGGCTGCCGCTTCATCCACACCTCCACCGCCAGCATCGCGGGCCTGAGCGTGGAAGGCGTTCCCCCGGAAGAAACCCTGCTGGACGAATTCATGTTCTGGTTCGGGCAGGATCTCTCGAACAAATACCTGAACAGCAAATTCATCGCCGAACGCATCGTCTTCGAGGCGGCGCTGGAAGGCGTCGACGCAAAGGTCATGCGCCTGGGCAACCTCATGGCGCGCTCGGCGGACGGCGAATTCCAGGCCAACTTCAACATCAACAGCTTCCTGGGCCAATTCCGCGCCTACGCCCTGATCGGCGCGATTCCCTACGAAGCCCTGAGCGCGCAGGTCGAATTCTCCCCGATCGACTTTGCCGCCCAGGCGGTATTGAAGCTCTCGTCCACGCCGACGGAATGCCGGGTCTTCCATCCCTACAACAATCACAGGATTACGCTTGGCGACGCCATCGCCGCGCTCGAAACCGAGGGCATCCTGATCCACCCCTGCGAAGCGGAAGAATTCGAGGTCGCATACAGCGACGCCCTGCGCAACCCCCACAAGGCCGGCCACCTCTCCGCGCTGATCGCCTACGCAGGCGCAGAACCCAACCGGCGCGTCCGCTGGATCAAGGTGAAAAACGACTACACCACCCAGGTCCTGCTGAGGCTTGGCCTCAAATGGCCGCTCACTTCGGACGCCTACCTCACCCGCTTCATCGAAGCCATGAAAGGGCTGGGGTTCTTCGATGAGATTCTGGAGGACTGAGAAAAAGCCCTCTTTCCCAAAGGGGGTGGCGGCGAAGCCGTCGGGGGTTTGCAGCCCCCTTTCCAAAGGGGGTGTGTATAGACTCGACACATATTGATCCGGCCAGCAGAAGTATGAAGTCTTAAGCGGCATATTTGACGTGCGGGTCTTGGAAGAAGCTCTTGACCCGTTCGGGAGATTGTTCGAGTTTTACCATGTGCTCGGTGGCGGCG
>Ga0123357_10006487_pt1 | contig 14291 bp, 14 predicted proteins | sample TergutEmb28metaG_FD_89873 | JGI IMG/M metagenome (GOLD analysis project Ga0123357, IMG submission 89873) | Embiratermes neotenicus P4 segment gut microbial communities from Petit-Saut dam, French Guiana - Emb289 P4 | ecosystem: Host-associated > Arthropoda: Insects > Digestive system > Gut ... | reverse complement strand
TTTTGTAGGGGACGATGGCAATCGTCCCGTTGAAGTGATGATTTTGCGTTGATTAGCGGGCGGATTGCCATCCGCCCCTACAATATATTTGTGCATATTTTCAAATTTGCTCATTTATAGTTAATTATGTATAGAACATTATCTTCACCAGCTTTTTTTATTTCCAAATAATATTTTTTCTCCCGTATCTATATTATATCACGCTCGTTATATTTTGTCAATAACGACGCACTGCCAATCGTTTTCGGACGTTTTTTCTACGATTTGCAGTCCGTTTAAAATGACGGCGTTTTCTATGTCCTCGAGATATTTCGCGATAATCCCGGACAGAATGGCAACGCCATTTTCCGCGAGCAGTTCTTTCACAAGCGGCAGAAGCGGGATTATAACGTCGGGAATTATATTCATAAGAATTATGTTATATTTTACGCCGTTTATTTGAGGAATCAATTTTTTATCAGTCAGGAGATTTCCGGAATAGACTTCATATTTTTCGGGAGAAATATTGTTTGTTTTCGCGTTTTCTCCGGCAATACGCACGCAGTTTTCGTCAATATCCACTGCGCGCGCAAATTCCGCGCCGAGAAGCAGGGAGATTATCGACAGAATCCCGCTCCCGCTCCCTAAATCCAGAACTGTATCATCGTGTTTGATATGTTTTTCAAGCGCACAGACGCATAAGCGCGTCGTTTCATGTGTGCCTGTGCCGAAACTCATTCCGGGGTCGATTTTAAAAACTGTGCGGGATTTATATTCTTCCGGGATTTCCTCCCATACGGGGCATATCAATACGTTTTCACCCACGGGAATGGGTTTAAAGTATTTTTTCCAGTTTTCCGCCCAGTCTTCTTCGTCAATTAGTGAAATAAACATTTCAAGACTGCCGTAAATTTTGCCGCTGTCTGAAAGTTTCAGCGAATTTATTTTCTCGCCAATAATATTAAGAGTATCATTTCCGCCCGTATTATTTGCGGTATATCCCGAAACGCTGCATGCTTTTATTTTTTCTTCATACAACGATTCCTCAACAAAATCCCACTGCGGCTTAGTCTGCTCGAGAATTTCAAGAAATTCTTCGCTGTCTTCTATCTCAACGGACGATATGCCTGCTTTGTCGAATACATCCGCGACGACGTCAAGACCCTTTTTTGTCGTCGAGACTTTTATTTTAATCCATTCCATTTTAATTTATTTTTCGCTCTCTTATTCTTATTGTTTATGCAAAATAACGGGAGTTTTTTCTCCGGCTCTGTTCATATGTTTAATTAAAATCTGCGATAAATTTTTACGTTCGTCTTCAAATTCCCAAGCGGCTATTAAATTTTTCTGTTCGTTTGGATCGCTTTCTAAATCATATAAGAATTCTTCGTAATAAGTATCAGCTCCTGCTGTTGTCCATGGATTTTCGGGAGAAGAAACGGAATATTTCCATTTCGGGGTTCTTATACAGCGCGCAACCTGACTTTCGCTTATCTGCGTGAAGATTTCGTCTTCCCACTCCTGCGGCTCGTCGGAATTTAAAAGATTCAACAGAGATTTGCCCATAAAATCTTCGGGAATATTGACACCAGCGACGTCGAGTATTGTCGGAGGCAAATCCATCAGACTTACGAGATTTTGATTTACCAAACCGCCTTTAAATGCGCTTCCGTATATTACCATCGGGATTCTTATGCTGTTTTCGTGGCACGACCGTTTGTATTCGCTGTTTCTCGTCCTGAAATGACACGCGTGGTCGCTTGTGTATATTATAACTGTGTCGTCAAGAATATTCCGGCGTTTTAATTCCGCGATAATCCTGCCGAGATTGTAGTCCAGACTGTTGCAGCAGCCGAGATAATTTGCGAAATGTTCGTCAAAATCCGGTTCGGTTTCATGCGCGTTCTTTAAATCTGCGGGTAGATGAAAATTTTTGAATTTATCGAATGAGCCGCGAGGTCCCTCAAATCTCTCCATATCGTTTTGATGATGAGGCTCTATGTGCGAGATAAACATAAAAAACGGTCTGTTTTCATCGCGCGCTGCTTTGTTTTTGTTCTCGATATATTCCAATGCAAAATCAGTGATGCAGTCGCACCTGTAGTCCTTAAATTCGATTTTATTCATGTCGCCGTCGTAAATATATCCGCCGTATCCGTGGGATGTGAACTCAAGAATATCAGCCGCCCGCCAGTATTTATATCCGCCGCGCAGATTTTCCGGTATTGCTTTCGTTCCGTAATCCGAATAATTTTTGTCTTCCCTACTTAGTGCGTTATTTGACGCTAAATGCCATTTGCCGACATATGCTGTGTCGTATCCCGCGTCGTTAAGATATTTAGCGATTGTATTATCGTTTTCTTTTAAAGCCCTGCCGTTTGTGAAGCACCCGTTCTGGGTGGCAAATCTGCTCGTCTGAATACATGCTCTCGCCGGACCGCATACGGGCTGGGGAGTGAACGCATACTCGAATTTTATCCCCATTTCCGCCATTTTGTCGAGATTAGGCGTTATGTTCAAAAATTTTGCGTATTTACTGTACGCGCCGACTGTGTCGTGTCTTTGCTGGTCTGAAAAATAAAATATAATATTGGGACGTTTTTTGTTATCTTTATTATCTTTGCCCATTTTGTTTATTTACCCGCCTTTCTGTTTCTTTGTTTACGCGAACGCGTTATATATCGCTTGCATTGCCTTTTCAAAATCGCTGTCGTTTACGCCGATTATTATGTTAAGTTCGCTTGACCCCTGGTCAATCATTCGTATATTTACGTCGGCTTCAGCGATTGCTTTAAATATCTTCGCGGCGGTGCCTTTGTTTCTTATCATTCCGCGCCCGACGACCGCAATCAGGGACAGCGACTTCTGATATTCTATGGAATCGGGATTTACATTTGCCTGAAGCTCTTTAAACAGGACGTCTTTGTATGTTTCCCCGTCCTGCTCGTTTATGATTATGCTCAATGTGTCTATTCCGGTTGGCAGGTGCTCGAAATTTATGTTATATTTTTCGAATACTTCCAAAACCCTCTTGACAAATCCTATCTCGGCGTTCATCATGTCTTTTTCGAGAGTTATGACGACAAAACTCTTTTTCCCCGCGATGCCGGTGATTGTGTTTTCGCTGAGTGAATCCGTGTGAGAGACGATAAATGTGCCCTTATCGGACGGATTGTTCGTGTTTTTTATATTAATCGGAATTTTCGCGACTCTCACTGGAAATATAGAGTCCTCGTGCATAACTTTTGCGCCCATATACGCCAATTCCCGCAGTTCCCGGTATGTTATAATATCAATGGGCTTCGGGTTTTTTATTATTCTCGGGTCAGCCATTAAAACTCCCGAAACTTCTTTCCAGTTTTCATATAATACGGCGTCTGCGGCGCGCGCGACAACAGCGCCGGTTATATCGGTACCGTCTCTTGGGAATGTTTTTATTGTGCCGTTTGGCATAATTCCATAAAAACCGGGAATAACCGCCGTCTCGTATTTTTCGAGCTTTCTTCTGAGAGCGGCGTTTGTGCGTTCTGCGTCAAAAGTCCCGTTGTTATTGAAGAATATTACTTCAGCCGCGTCTATAAACGGAAAGCCCAAGTAATGCGACATTATAATTCCGCACAGATATTCCCCCCTGCTTGCGGTGTAATCCCTCCCGGCTTTGTTTATTATCCCGTTTTTGATTTTCGCGAACTCTATGTCGAGAGACATATCAAGCGCAAGGTCTCTTATTATATCGTTGTATCTTGTTTTTATCTGCTCGAATACTTCCGATATATCCTCATTTTTTGAAGCGATTTCATATACTTTATAAAGCATGTCCGTAACTTTTACATCCTCCGGAAACCTGTTGCCGGGCGCGGATGGAACGACAAATCTTCTTTCCGGATCACTTTTGATTATATCCGCAACCTTTTTAAACTGCTGGGCGTCCGCTAAAGAAGTGCCGCCGAATTTTACGACTTTTGTATTCACAAAAAAACTCCCTTTTATTTTTTATATATTTTATACTTTGCGTTTAAATAAATTCGCCTATGGCGAATTTTATTTTTATGTTTTATAATTTACAAAAAATTAATCTGTAGTATCAAATTATAGTTATAATAAGATTATATGGATATTTTTGCAATTTGTCAATAGATATGGCGATTGTTTTGTGTAATGCAAAATAATTTTTTTAAAATAACATAAAATTAGTTTAATTTATACAAAAAACTTTCTGTATATTTGTATTTTATAAAATTTATATAATTTGGGGAGGAACAAAACAAATGCACAACTTTTTTATACTTTTGAGCGCGGCGGATACTACGGCTGCCGACGCGAGCACGGCGGGGTCGCCGGTGTCGGGTTTGATGAGCACCGTGATAATGATTGCCTTGGTCGTACTTTTGGGATATTTTCTTTTATACAGACCGCAGAAAAAACAGGAGAAATCAGTCAAGGAAATGCGGGCAAGTCTTAAAGTCGGCGACGAAATTTCGACAAACGGCGGGATTCTTGGGAAAGTACTTCAGATAAAAGACGATTTTATCGTAATCGAAACAGGCGCCGACAGAACAAAAATGAAATTGGCAAAATGGGCGATCAGGGCAATAGAAAAACATGTTGACGATGAAGAAGACGAAGAAGACGAATAAAAATCAACTTGATTAAAATTTATCGAATAATTTATTTTGCGAATCATATTTTAGTTCTCAAATTAATAAGATGTTATATAAAAATTAAATTATTAACTCAAAGCCTACGGCTTTATTATTTGGGGGAGATAATAATATGAATTCAGGCAATATATATTCGGAAATATCGTCAAATTCGGCAGGCTCAAAAAAAGACGCGACAAAATCGGGATTTCAGGGCGAATCATATACCAAAATGGCGAAAAGCGTTATAATAGGGACGATAATATCGTTGTTTTCGTCGGTGATACTGCTTATCGTCTTCGCGTTTATAATAAACCTGATGTTTGGGGATCCGGACAAAGTGATTAATATTTTTACCGGAATAATAGCTTCTGCCGGCGCGTTAATCGGAGGATTCCGCGCGTCTAAAATGAACGGCTCAAACGGATTAATTTCGGGGCTGATGACCGGGATTGCAACAAGCATCGTGATTTTCATAATCATGATATTCAGCGGAAAACACGACAGCAGCGTTAGCGCGGTTTTCAGGATTGTGCTAATAATATGTCAGGTGGTTTTCGCAACTGTCGGCGGAATTTTCGCTGTAAATTCGCACGGAAAGAAAAACAGAAACTATTCGGCGGCATCGTTCGCCGCAAGAAACAAGAAAAAATAAATTTTCAAATTAAAAACAAAATATATAAAATAAACGGTTGATTTTTAAGATTATTTGTGATATAATAAAAAAATAACAACAATATCGTATGGTGCGCGCTGCGCGTCCCTACGGCAAATTCTTGGAGGTAAGGTTAAAATGACTCAAACAATTCAAATTCGTGAAACAAAACATGTAAGAACTCTTAATAAATTCAGCAAAAAGACAAGCAAATCTATAGGCTGCGGGGAATGTCAGGCATCGTGCCAGTCAGCCTGTAAGACGTCCTGTACAGTCGCAAATCAGAAATGCGAAAACAAATAAAGTTTTTTATGTTTTAAGAAATTTAAGAAAAGGGGAATTGATTCCCCTTTTTTTGGGATATTGTAGGGTCGTCTGCCCCTACGGAAACTATTAAATTATTAATTTATTATAAGGAATAAATATAAAATGATACACAAATACACGCTTTTCGGATATAATATCGTCATTGACACAGAGAGCGGCGCAGTTCACGTTTTATCCGAAATTGCGGTGAAAATGACTGACTATCTTGATGTGATGGCAAATAGAGACGGTTTTACAGGATTTCCCGATGACTGCCCTATGGACATACGCTATCAGTTCGCAAAATACGAAAGCTCCGACGTCAAAGGAGCATATGCCGAGCTCTGCGGATTGTATAAAGACGGGATTTTGTTCTCAAAACCCTATGAAATCAAGTTAAACTATTCGGACAATTTCGGCGAATCGCCGGTCAAGGCGTTATGCCTGAATATAGCGCACGACTGCAATATGACGTGCGAATACTGTTTTGCAGGCAAAGGTGAATCCACGACCCCGGGTCGTTATGGACTTGAAAAAAAACTCATGAGTGAAGAAACCGGAATGAACGCAATCAGATTTTTAATGCAAAATTCCGGAAGCCGGAGAAACTTAGAAGTTGATTTTTTCGGCGGGGAGCCTTTGTTGAATTTCGAAACCGTAAAAAATATAGTGACAACTACCCGCGTTCTCGAAAAACAGTTTAACAAAAATGTGCGGTTTACTCTCACGACAAACGGGACATTATTGGACGATGAAAAAATAGACTTTATAAACGGCAATATATCAAATATAGTTCTGTCATTGGACGGTTTGCCCAACACAAATGATAACATGCGGAAATACGATGGCGGAAGCGGAACGTATGAAGATATTGTGCCCATGTATCAGAAATTGGTAGAAAAACGGATAAAATCGGGCAGTCCGTTCAAAGACTATTATGTTCGCGGTACGTTCACAAGAAAAAACCTCAATTTTGCGAAAGACGTCATACATATGTCTGATTTGGGGTTTAAAAACGTGTCCGTTGAGCCGGTCGTCGCGGAAGAAGATAAAGACTATTCAATAAGACGCGAAGATTTGCCCGTTATTTTCAAGGAATATGAAACACTTGCGCGGGAAATAATAAGACGCGAACGTAAGGGGCAAGGGACTTTCAACTTTTTTCACTTCAATATAGATCTGGAAAACGGACCATGCGTCTATAAACGTTCAAAAGGGTGCGGTTCAGGCAGCGAATATCTGGCAGTCACGCCGGAAGGGGATATATATCCGTGCCATCAGTTTGTGGGTAATACAAAATTTGTACTCGGCAATATAAATTCGCGTTCCGCGAATTTGGATTCTGCGAATTTGATTTTAAACAGGGATTTGATGAAGAAATTTTTTCACAATAATATAATCGAAAACGAAAAGTGCGGAAACTGCTGGGTTAAATATTTCTGCGGCGGCGGATGCGCGGCAAACAATGCAGATTTTAACTGCGATATCGGCGAGCCGTACGAAATCGCATGCGAACTCGAGAAAAAACGCGTGGAGTGCGCGATTGCCATAAAAGCCGCGTTAAATCAGTAGTCAATAATAAATAAATTTATTAATTTTTAGGAGGAAAATATGGATATAAAAACGTTGATAGTCTACTATTCAAGAAGCGGCAAGTCAGAAATTATTGCCAAAGATTTGCAGAATCGAACCGGATGCGATACAGATAAAATAGAATATGCCAATAAAAATAAAATTTCGTTTATCGGCGCGGGATTTGAAGCTGCATTCAGAAAAAAAGTGAAGATTAAAGGCGCGGGGCATAATCCGGGCGATTATGAAAGAATTATATTTGTCACTCCGGTATGGGCGGGAAAAATATCAACTCCAATCAGAAGCTATATGTCCGAAAACAAAGCGAATATAAAATCATATTCTCTTATCGCGACATGCGGGGGCAGCGAAATAGCCGGGGCAATAAAGGATGCCGCAGATATAATGCAAAAAGAACCGGCAGTTTCAGAACGGTATCTCTCAAAACAAATAGATGAAAATACATACGATTTGGCAAAATTTATGTAATATGTAATAAGGAGTAGAAAAATAGTATGAAGTTTGGGGATTTAACAGAATATTTGGGCAATGAGTTTCCGAAAAATTTATCGGCTTCGTGGGATAACGACGGCGTTGAGGCGTGCGCTGATTATAATCTTGAAATAGGACGTATATTGACGGTTGTCGATATAACGTTTGACGTGATTGATTATGCCGTAACAAACGGGTATAATTGTATAATATCGCACCACCCCATGATTTTTACGCCATTAAAGAAGCTTGATTTGTCTAATCCCGCGGCAAGAAAAGCCGCCATATTATTAAGTCATAACATATGCGCCGCGTCGTACCACACAAGACTTGACGCAGCGAGCGGCGGAGTGAACGACTGCCTTCTGGAAATTTTAAATATTGCGCCGGACAGCATTGAATTGTTATACGATCCTGAAGACAATATACCTGTCGGTAGAATTGCCGAACTTGAAGCAGAGCAGAATATAGGTGATTTTATCGAAGATATAAGACGCTCTTTCAGAAAATTCTATAAAAAAGAGTTTTTATTTGATATGGATTTGAATATAAGCTGTCTGAAAGGCGGCAAAAACGTGAAAAAATTTGCCGTCGTATCCGGCAGCGGTATGGATTATGCTGGAATTGCGGCTAAAATGGGTTCGGACACTTTCTTCACCGGAGAGGGCTCGTATCATAAAATCCTCGACGCCTATGAAGAATTAGATGCGAACAAGCGGCTGAATATCGTCACAGCCGGACATTTTGAGACGGAAGCGGTTGTTCTGCCTCATATAAGACACAAAATACTTGATAAATTCCCAAATGCCGCAGTTAATTGTTTTATCGGGGACAATGTCGGCATATGATAAACGGAGATATGCTTTTATTCGCGTTAAACGCGTCGTTCGCGCATCAGGCGTTGGGAGTTTTAACTATCGCGGCTTATATAAATTCGCGCCAGAATTCTCACTGCTGCGACGTTTTGGAATGTAATATAAACGAGAGGGACGACGAGATATTTTATAAATTGTATATAAAAACGAAAGATAAAAAAATAGCCGGATTTTCGTGCTATATCTGGAATACAGATAAAATGCTGAAATTTGCTGAAAATCTGAAAAAGCTAATACCAGATATATATATCGTGTTCGGCGGACCTGAAGTAAGTTATTGCAGTAAACAGGATTTTCTTGAATTATATCCGTTTGTAGATTTTTTGATACAGGGCGAGGGAGAAACCGCCCTGCTTGGTTTATATAATGATATTGATAAAGAAAGATTTAATTTTTTCGACAATATCAGTCATATAGAAAATTTATATTCAACCGCAGGAAATTACCACACGGTATATTATGAATCGTCGAGAGGTTGCCCGTTTAACTGTTCATACTGTATTTCCGGTATAGAAGATGTAAATCAAAAAGTCCGCGCGAAAGACATTGACGTCGTTTTGCATGAATTGAAATTTATTGAGGATAAATATTATCTTGACGAAAATTCTAAAATAAATATAATAAAATTCTGCGACCGCACATTCAATTTTAGTATATCAAGAGCGAATAAACTGTATAAAAATTTAATTGAGCGCGCGTTTGAGTATATAAAAAAATACGGCAAAAGGTCCCTCCCATATCAGTTCGAGATATATCCGACGCTGTTTGACGAAGAAAGCTTTGAAATTTTGAAAGACGCGCCGGACGGTTTGTTTCAGATGGAAATCGGAGTGCAAAGTTTGAATCCGCAGACGCTTGACGCAATAGGACGCGTAAATTTTGACGCTGGTCGCGCCCTTGAGAATATTGCAAAAATAAAGAATTTGGGCAATATTCACGTACATGTAGATTTAATCGTCGGACTTCCGTACGAGAGTTTAAACAGTTTTATAAACGGATTCAATGCGCTGTATGAAAAAACAGGAGCGGATTTTATACAGATAGGGTTTCTGAAACTGCTTAAAGGCACAAGGATACGGGAAGAAGCAGAGAGTCATGGGTACAGATATGAAACTGCTTCGCCTTATACGGTTCTGCAAAATAGATATATGAATTTTGAGGACATTATGTTTCTTCGCGATATAGAGAAAATATATAAAAGATATTCTTCAGAAGCATATGCGAGAGCTTTTTATTATATTTATAAAAATTATTTTCCGGGCAATGTTTTTGGAATATTAAAACGGCTTGCACTCTATTGGAGAAATAATAATCTGTTTGACCGGCAAATATCCCAAAAGGACGCTTTTGCTGCGTTTTATGAGACGTTCAAAAATTTACCGGAAAATATGGGTTTATGCGAAATGCTTGAGAAAGCTTTTTATATGTCCGAGGGAAAAAGATTGAATTTAAAACGCATATAATATTCACTGAATGTGATATATTTAACCGATATAAATATTCGCATAAAGTGAATTATATTAGAGCAAATATGTTTACTTTATGTGTTTAAAATAATGATTGGCGGGTATGATAATATTGGAGAATCTACGGTTATTGAGAAAAAAGAAAAAACTTACGATACGCGAATTGGCGCGGAAATTCAATGTCGCCGAAAGCACCGTTTCGATGTGGGAAAACGGCGCGAGAAATCCGGAAATGACGACGCTCATAAAGCTGGCTGAATTTTTCAGATGCTCCGTAGATTTTTTAGTCGGAAAATCAGATAATCCAAACCCTAAACGACTGAAACGGATGCAGAAAAAAGAATGTCCTTTTGATAAAGAACATTCCGATAAATTGAATGAAGCCGAAAAACTTCTGACTGAATTGACTTATGAAGAACTCAAATCTGCCGTCAATTATTTGAATTTTTTGAAGTCTACAGGAAAATAATAATTTTATGATTTTTCTTTGCTTTTATATATGTAATCGATGAAAAAAGCTCCTATCCATATTATACAGACTCCTAATGCGGCGTTATCATATAAGGCGTAGTCCGTTTTCAGCAAATCGTATAAAGCTGACAAATTGCGGGCAATGTAAACTAAATAGATATTATACATTAAAGAGGCAAGCAATATGGAAAGTATAAAAAATTGTCCTAAAATCAGTATTGTAAAAGAAATTCTGTTTATATTTTCAAAGTTGTTTTTGAAATTTTTCAGGAATTTTGCAACGTTCGCAGTAATAGCGGTAATAACAGCGATAAAAATCACCTCCATAAAACTATATCGGCAATTTTATAACCATAGTTTACAGGAACAATTATACAAACGAGAGCGAAATCGCCGGAGTTTACGGAGATTTAAAACGTTTTTATTTCCCCGAATGCTATGTCAAACAATTCGCTGATTCTGTCATGTTCGCCCGCCAGATACAAATACCCGAAAAGACATTCCATGCCTGTAGCGCGTCTGTAATCGGCGGGCGACGCGCTTTTCGGAACGCGGCTTTTCGCGTTTCTGCCGCGTTTGTATATATCAAGTTCAAATTCGCTCAGACGGGGCAGCATATTATCCAGCGCTTTCGACTGCGCCGTTGCCTGAACAAACAAAAGGGCTTTTAAGTGCAGATGCTCAGGCGGGATATTGCCCGCCTTTACTAATTTTTCCCGCACAAGTATTTCAATTACTCCGTCTCCTAAATACGCCAAAACAAGCGGTGAATATTCGTTTAAATTTATAAATTTCATTCCTCCTTACGCATTTTAGGGACAACCGCCGGTTTATTGCGCGGTTTTATAAATTTTAAGTTTACTGCCGCTTTCGAAACCGCTTTGAGCACAAAGAACATTATAAGCATTTCAACAGGCAGCATTATAACGTTTTTATATACTCTGGTAATAGTGATTATAGTTGCCGCATTCCCGAAATATCCCCTCATCAATATCGTATTCAGGACTATATTGATGATGAAATTAATCGAAATTTTTGCAAGCAGTATATTTATTATAAAAAATCTTGAATTCGGGTCTCGTTTATATAAAAATATGCTGTACAAAATACCTGCTAACCCTGCGACTATGGTAAATCTGATGTCGAAAGCGTATCCGCCCGGATTTATCATAAAACTGATGGTGTTGATAATCATTCCCGACGCAAACGCGACTATCGGACCGAATAAAAACGCTATCGCCGACATAAATATAAAGCCGAACCTGATAACCAGACTGTTGCCTGTAACGGGAATCTGTATCAAATCCCCGACAACGCCGAGTGAAATCAGCAGAGAAGTCAGGACAATTATCCGGATATTCCTGAAATTCCCCATTATTTCGGGGTCTCTTTTTACCTGTCCGTAAACTGCAAAAATCAGAATAAGGGCGTTTAGAATTATAAACACTATAAATCCGAATTCTATATTTGCGAGCACATTTTTGTCTGGACTTGCGTTGTTGGCGTCTCCTGTCAGGTAGTGCGGCAGAGCAGCGATTGTACCGTCAAAGAAGATTTTCAAAAGGAAGATCGATAATATAGTCAGAAGCGGCAGGGCAAGCTCAATCACTGACAGAGTCTGACTTTCTTTAGTTTTCGGCTTAATAAATTGCAGAACAATCACCGCGAGAGTCAGGATAACCGGAATAATAAAAAGAATACTGCCGTTTATATGAGGCGCGGAGTAAGAACTCAGCCCGTCGGAATACGGCTGACCGAATAATAATCCCAATCCATTTACATTTATTGTTTCAGGATTTCCTAAATTATAAATTTTGACGGAGAAGAAAGTCACAGCCGGAATAAAAAAAGACGCGATAACGAGCGCGGACAGTATTATTAAGAGTATATCTGCAACAGAGAAAACAGAAAAAGCATTGGATTTTTTTTGGTTAATATAAATTCCCCCTAAAAATATTTTAGCGATAAAATTTTTATATAAGATTATTATACAAAAAAAATATGACGCTGTAAATACTATAAAGCGACAAAATAAAAATTTTTATATAATTTTTTCTGCGCGACCTATCCTTTTTATAAATCGAGGCACTTTTATTATAGAACATGTTCAAAAACAAATAAACAAAACCGTAAGGTTTATAAATCGCATGGAGAAAAAATCGTGGATTGTATTGATGATAGTTATTATAAGGATTTCGATATTACGGATTACACAGAAGCCATATTCCGTTTTTGCCTGAAACGGCTGAACAGCAGAGTTGAAGCGGAAGATTTATCGCAGGAAATTTTACTGCACATACTTGACGGCATGAGAAAAAGCGATGTAAAAAATCCCGAAGCGTATGTGTGGCAGATTGCCCATAACAGGTATGCGCGTAAAATCGACAGGAAGAACAAACAGAACAGACATGAGTTTTACAGCGGCGATGTGGTTTTGTATTCTATATCGGACGATATTTTCGTCGAGGACAAAATTATTCTAAACGAAGAATACAAATCCGTATTCAACGCCCTGCACTCGCTGTCTGCCTCTTACAGGGATATTCTGGTTGATTTTTACGTAGGCGAAATGTATCTGAGAGAAATCGCAGTCAAATATAATCTCACGGTTGAAACGGTAAAATGGCGGCTCCATGTCGCAAAAGAAAGAATTGAAGAAAGGGTAAATAATATGAACACAGAGAAAATATATAAAAAATTAAACTGGAATACTAATTCATGTAACGGAAGTTTAGACACGAATGAATATGTAGGCACACAGATATACAGGGCAATCGCGGCGGCTTGTTACGAAAAACCCATTGATATTGAGGAAATCAGCCTCAAAACCGGAATCCCGACGCTGTATCTTGAAGATGCGCTCGAGCATATGATATACGGCGACGCAATAGAAAAAATCAGCAGCAAATATGCGACAAACTTTATAATCCTATTCGCCGAAGACAATAAAAAGATGCAGAAATCCGTTATTGAAACATCAAAAGGTTTGCCTCAAAAGGTCTGGAATGTTTTTGAAAAAGCTTTGCCTGAGATAAAAGAAAATCTGACTTACGGTAAAGATTTTCCGGCAGAAAAACTCGGCTATTTATTTATACCGATATTTTTAAGAGATATAATAGAGACGGTAATAAATGCAGATAAAGATTTACGAACCGGAGAATATCCAAAACGTAAAGACGGCGGTAACGGCTGGATTTTAGTCAGTGAAAACGGCGTCAATTCAGATAATGAATATCCTTTGGGAAGCGGGTGCAACGGTTATTTTTCGGAGAAAAACGGACATCGTTATCATATGTATTATTATCATTTCGCCGGAACTTTCAGTAATCAATTAAATCAAATTTTTCACAGACATAATTTTTTAGCCGACTATTTTGACGAAAATGGCGTATATATTAAATCAGACGACGAACTGGCGGCGGAACTGCTGAAAAACAATATAATGCGCAAAGACGGAAGTATATACAGGGAAAATATTCCTGTGGTGACTCAAAACGGCGCAAATAACATCGACCAGATATTTAAACGCTATGAAAATGAAATAATTCCGCATTTAAAAGATTATATAAGAAATATATATAACGAATACAAGCGATTTGTCCCCGAAAGGCTGCACGACCAGATAAGAGGCAATTTTGTAACTTATTGTCATGGGATTATTTCTATAACGCTACATGAGCTTGCGAAGTCAAAACTTCTGCGCGATTATAAATCGGACGAAGTGTTTACGGATAACGTTTGGTTTGTGGTTGGGTAAGCAGGCATGATAAAATAGATGTCGGGCGGGATTTTTCCCGCCCGAAAATATTTTATTTCACTTTGACGTATGGTTCAT
>Ga0123357_10006486_pt1 | contig 14292 bp, 13 predicted proteins | sample TergutEmb28metaG_FD_89873 | JGI IMG/M metagenome (GOLD analysis project Ga0123357, IMG submission 89873) | Embiratermes neotenicus P4 segment gut microbial communities from Petit-Saut dam, French Guiana - Emb289 P4 | ecosystem: Host-associated > Arthropoda: Insects > Digestive system > Gut ... | reverse complement strand
TCACTTGTCTTGCTTTTTTCGGTCTCGGTGAAGTGGGCGTCTTCCATTGGCTCGAAGCTTGTTTGGCCTCAGGGTCGTATCCATAGCACCAACTTTCGTCGCCCGTGATGACCTTAAAAAGAAAGTTTGGGTCACTTTCAATCTGATTTTTCAACTCCTGGCACAAAGTCAAACGAGTGTTTTTTTTTTGTCTGTTTGTTTGTTTGTTTGTCCTGTGTGAGCAAGCGGGGAACAAACTTCGCGGCAACACGTCTCATGTTCAAATACACCGTCAAAATCCGCTGACAGGAACTCCAACTCACACCTGTAGCTTCTGAGATCTCGTCAATTGTGTACCGACGATCCTCGTTGGTTTTTTCTCAAATTTTTTCGACATTCTCGTCGGTACGACTTGTTGACGGGCGCCCAGAACGAGGATGATCTTCAACGCTTAATTCTCCTCTTTTGAACCGCGCAAACCACTCGAAAACTTGTGTTCGGCTCAGTGCTTCCTCCTTAAAGGCCTTTTGAAGCATTCCATGTGCTTCTGTGGCCGTTTTTCCGAGATGGAAACAAAATCTCAAGCAGATTCGCTGTTCGGTACGGTCAGACATCACGATTTCGCGAGAGCAGCTTGACAGCACTTGGGAGAATTGACAGCACTAACCAGAACAACCTTCTACGGCGACGTCCGCCTGGCAACTGACTCGTGAAGGGTGCAACTACACTCACTTAGCGGGGGAACACTCAACTACGATTAGGAAGAGCTTCCTGAAGCCAGTCCGGTTTTTTTGGGTCCGCCTTCGTAAAGATACTGTGTGTTTAAAAAAAAAAAAAAAAAGTAATCAGGTTTATCACATGTACAAAAAAGGATGAATCCTGTAGACAGAAACTTACAGAAAATGGAATTCTTACGGTGACTTCACTGTATGTTTTCGAAGTTTTGTCGTTCGTAAAAACGCGTAAGGGGAATTTGAAGCAAAACTTTGTGATCCATGAACATAACATGAGAAGTAAATATGACTTGCATACACAATTTTGTAATACAACTTTGTTTCAGGTAAGTGTGTTAAACATGGGTGTTAAGTGGTACAAATAGTTGCCTTTGGCAATTAAAAACTTAGATAGTTTTAATCATCTTAGAAAAGAAGTGAAATAAACTTTGTTGAATAATTTGTTTCATTCGAGTGAAGAATTTTTACAGTCCAATTCAGTGTAGGAGAGTAAATGTCTACTAATAGGGATATTCAAATGTAAATAATTAACTGTAATTATTTTACTATAATCTCCTGAGTGCTGTTAAAAGATATTTACAATTAGTGATATTTGTATTTCTCTTTTTTAACAAGTCCCAAGTTACATTGTAACAGGCTGGATGTTAATAAATAAATAAAACTGAAACCACTTAATAATATTTCATATAACATAATTGATCTTAGCTCCAGACATCTGCTTCTGAGGCGCAATGATATGGATGAATAAAAGTTTGTTAGCCACATATGACAAAGTGAGCATTCTGGTAGGACCTTGATACAAATGTTTCGCCATATAAAGCAACAAAATGTAAACTTCATCACACTTAGGAAAGAGAAGCAATGATTTAATTCAAATTACATTCCCTCTATATTTACTTATTTTTAATTTTCATACTTAAGTAATGGATGAAATTCATACTTTTTTTATCAGTACTTCAGAGTGAATATAGACTTTATAAGAAAAAGTGGATAATGTTTGCTTATCCTAACGTATTAATAAAGATGCATAGGCTACAAGAAGAAACTGGAACATACTATTTGCCAGGCCCTTTGTTGAAGCTCCCAGCAAGTTTACAATATTCAGGTGTTTCCCAAGGTGTATCATGATTTTAAGTTCTGATGTTAAGGCCTTAATGAAAGAGTGGTCAACTCCACTTTTCACCATTTTTACTGCAACACTTGTCTTTTCTTCATAGTTCACTATTCCGTAAGCCTCTGCTTTCATTACCACACCAAATGCTCCAGACCCTAGCTGTTTACCTGCAACAGTAACAAAATAACAATATTAGGAATAACATTTCGTCATTATAAAAGCTGATTTAAACACATTATAATTTCAGTCAATCCAACACTGTAGACTAACAGCATTAGCTGGAAGAGTATGTGATACATCCAACAAAGAAAACATAAAGAAAAGAATAAAAGGATTAACACATCTTATGGATATTTTATGTGTATTCATCAACTGGTGCTTTCATACCAAGAACAAGTTTTTCCTTAGGGAATTCCCAGGTTCGGTCATATGGTAGAAGGTCAGCCTGTTCATCAACTGGTAGTTCTGGATTAATACTCTCTGGCGCTCCTGTCTCAAAGTTTGCTAGTCCCATCTGGTTCAGCACCTCCCTAAGTTTCTGCAGAACAGCAATGCTCATGCGTTAAAGTGATTCACATATTAAGTAACACAGATGCTTACTTTTCAGCATGAGTCAATATTCATAAGAAAACACACACTGTAAATAGTTTTCTATACGAAATAAATAATTGATTTTAATTCACTTATGATTTATTTTAATAAAACAAAGTAAAATAACACAAATCATATAGAAATGTGTTTATGCAACACCTGTCATCATTCAGTTCCCCATTTGCAGATAACGGTATTGTTACTTTCTTTTGCGATATGGAATAGTATATCTTTCTCATAAATCTCATTTGTTGTCTTTGGATATTTTATGATATTTCATCATTTATGCAACATATGCACTTTTGAGTAAATAGAGACCAACTTGATGTCACTTGCTTTATTATTTCTTTATATAATGCTCAACATGTTTCGGATCTTAATACATCCATCCTCAGGAGCCTGCGACTTATGTGTTGAGTTATTTCATGGGTTACATTCATTTGGTTCGATGTGTGTTGGAGTTACGTTGTGGTATGGCTGTGGTGGTGTGGTATCCGTATGCACTAGTGCCTCAGCCTGTATACGGATACCACACCACACATTGAACCCAGAGCAATACAACCCATGAAATAACTCAACAAATAAGTCGCAACATGTTGAGTATTAAATAAAGAAATAATAAAGCAAGTGACATCAAGTTGGTCTCTCTTTATTCAACTATCAAGATGATGCATGGTCCAATAAACATAAGATATGCACTTTTGTCTATGTACTGAATTACACTTATTATACTTCCTACATGTGCACTAAGTTTAGGATATGTCCTTTATCCCCATCCACATCATTACATAAAAAAGTTGTGCCAACTGAGACAGTTTACTACTGTGAATTATGTATGCATGCAAATAGCATAATAAGGTGCTCTAATGAAACATTAAGAAATCATATACTTCTCTGAATAACAGAACATATGAACACAAAAATGGTGATACAGAATCAGTTAACAGGGAAGTAAATAAATACATTACAAAAATAAAAAGTCTCAAAATGCTACAGAAATGTGTATTGTAAGAAAATAGCAAAATCCATTCTTTTGTAGGCACAGTGAGTCTGAAACAATAACAGAAGCATAGAGAAAAAAACCAACTAGATGCTACTGAATGCTTTATTGCACTTATAATCTGTTCAGCATGTTTTGGGCACTTATATGCCTATCACCAGGAGCTTGAGACTATACTTGTGTTATTGCCGCATATGGTGTGTAATGCCTTGGTTGCTGGTGGTCGGCTGTCAGGAGCAGAGTAGCAGGCTATGCGTCCGGGATGAAGGAGGCTGCTTGAGCAGCCTCCCTCATCCTGGACACATAGCCTGCTGCCCTGCTTGCAAGAGCCGACCACCAGCAATCAAGGCATTACACACCATATACAGCAATAACACAAGTATAGTCTTGAAGTCCCGGTGATGGGCATATAATTGCCCGAAACATGTTGAGCAGATTACAAGTGCAATAAGGCATTCAGTAGCATCTAGTTGGTTTTCTTCTCTATGCTTATACTACGACGCATGGACAAACATATATCAAATTCAATAACAGAAGGTAAGAGAAGGACTAATGCTGATGAAGTGGCTCTTATAACACCAGTAACAGAAGTTACATTCTAAGTATAAAAGCACAGTGAATATACAATACTCAGATGCACAGAAACAGGAAAGTGGTCCCTGTGTATTCCATGAAGGTGTATGGGGGAGTGAAAGTGTAGCTCCTTTCATTCTCAGCCTCAGCACTAGATGGAGGCTAATAGTTAATTTTAAGCCCCACTCTGTTTTATGCTGGTGAAGAATCACCCCAGTAACCATTGAACAGTATGCTAGATAGATCCCAAAGGAAAAGTCTCTAGCCTTTGTCAGGAGCTGAGCGCTCACTTCTCCATCATGGGTTTTCCAGACTTAGCACTGTACGAACTGCACTCTGCCCAGTCTTAAAGAGGACTGAGATTAGTAAGAAGTACAGGTAAAATTTTTCAGAATATAGTAGTAAATGGTATGAAGTTGTGCAAAGGAACGAAGGAAACTATAGCCAAATAAATTTTGAATTAGGGTCCAAGGGAAATGGAATACCAGTAAGAAAAATAAAATATAGAATAAATAGAAAAATTCTTAATTGAACCACTGGGTCTAATGCTTCTTAGTACTTCCTGCTTTTGAAATCTTGGTGATTGTTTTTTAAATTTTTTTGTTTCATTTTTGTTGTTTTAGTGGTTATGTTGGTTGTTGATGCTGTTGCAGATGTTGATGGATGATGACAATTACAAATATGGCAGTTATGGTGACATATGATGATTTCCATGTAAATGAAACTTCAATGAATTCAGTGTTAAGCTTATAGATTCCATATAATATTTCTACAGTGCTGTGCCATGAATAAGATATAATCCATTTTGACATGAGTTGTAGAAGTATTATATAGAAGCACTATGCAACCAGACACCAAAGAAATATAAACTATAATGGCTTAAAAATAATGCATTGAAGTAAAATACATTTTAAAATAAAACAGAGATAACAGTATGTAGAGTCATAAACTATTTCACTCTGGAATGTACTGAATATATTTGTGGTATGCAGTTCCTTCAAAAGGGCCAAAATGTGAGTCACTAAGTGTGGCTACTAACCTTCTGTTTTTGTATCTTCACTATGAGCACTACAGTGAGCACTACCAAACCCAAAATACACACCACAATGATGACTATCATGAGTAGAGTAAATTTTTTCATGCCTGAAACCAATGCAATACATTATGTTATATAACTTTCCACATTACTACTGAAACTATCCTTAATTGGTGAACAGACTAATTTTATCAGCTGTTCCTTTACAAGTCCTACCAAATTCAGGATACCTTTTGCAAGAGAACAAACCCAATAACAACTTCAAAAATAATTACAGTAATTTCCTTGTAACATATGGCATTAAATTTGCGCTTTAAAAAGCAAGAAGCCACTTTCAGTGTCATAGGAAATATTAGTACACATAGGCAAATTCATTTCTATACTACAAGGTTACACCATTTTCAGTTTGTACAAAACATACCAAAAAAAAAAAAAATCTGTATGACCTGAACCATCAATACAATATACAGCTCTCTCTCTCGCTTTCTCTCTCTCTCTCTCTCGCTCCCTCACCTGCAGTTTTGACATATCCATGTCTTGAATCCTTTTGCAGTCTATTCTCCACCACGCAACTATACTTTCCTACATTATGTGGTTTGACAAGTGCAATCTTCAGTGATTGATTCCTCTCTGTCAGTTCCACTGATGTGTTGTTAACTACAAGCTCTCCATCCTAAATCAGAATTAAGTATAGAACCTAAATAACAACTGATGTAATAATCTTGGCTTTAATGATGCATGAATTAAATCTGGAAAAAGCTAGGCAGAAGTGTGTAAGGAAACAGAGAAAAATATAAACATGTTACACTCATTATGAAATTTTATAAACATTTAAAGCAGAGAAAATGAAAACATGCAGGCAGGGTCATGAACATTGCATGCTGCTGGGTACAGGCTTGTGATCTGGTCTTCATACTGTGACAGACTTGACTTGTCCTGTGAGTTGGAAGTACAGTACTCTATACATGACAATGAAACACTCCTTGCATGTCTGCTCTTACACTGTGTCTAACTGGTCGCACTTTTTCGGCACTGAATTACACTGTGAAGTGAAAATAAGTACGAAAAATAAATCCATAGAACTTGCACTTCCATTTTTTATACTGATTGCTTTTGCACTATATCTTGGTATAAATAAACTATATATAATCTGTATGCAAAGTACACAGTTCCTGTAACATTAATTCAGGTGGTACAGGTAGTCACTACTATGTTAGAGTTAAACATTTGATCTGTACTTGGTAGTTGAGGCTGAACAAATCGTCCAATGAAATGAATGTAGTGCAATTATGTTTAAACAGTTTGTACATTGAATGATTTGTCATTTGAGTACCTACCTTATACCAGAAAGTTTTTGGTTGTGGGTTTCCAATTGACCTGCAGGTCAAGATCACACTCTCACCCAGTGGTACTTCCAAGTTTGTGAGATTAGTTTCAATGATTTCTGCCATAACAGCATCTGAAATTAAATGGCTGTGTTTATCATAAGGACTGAAAAACAGAAACACCTTTAAAAATGCCATTTTTAATAATGATAATGACTTGCAACTAGGACAGAACTCTCTTGTTAAAACTGAAGTAATGAATTCATTTTATATTTTGTATCATCACAGAGATTAAAGAATGTAATTATGCATTTGTGTCACATTATTATTTAGCTATTTTTTGTGTTCTAAAGTTTCATCTTGAGAATTGTTGACCTATTAATTAATTTTAAATAGTAACATATTATAAAATTGTACAACCGAAATATATGTTTAAATTAGTACATATTGTTAACCTTTTGACTACCGCTGATTCTACAGTGGCTGCATTGTATTTTATCTTATTTTAGACTGCTTGTATCTATTGTAATGTATTGTAATACTCATTGATGGAGTTAAATGGATTGACAAGTTCTATATCCTGTGGGTTACAACCCCCTTCTGGATCAGATGAACAAAAATAAATTGAATTGACTTGAATTGTATGTCAGTGAATATGCAAATAAGTCAGCTTATGTGAATGTGAGTGCAGGGCTGTCACAATTAAAATGAAACCTGACTTTTCAACAAACAATCTAACCACTGTAAACATGCAGACATGTGTGCACATGTCCACAAGTGCACACACACTCACACCAGGCCCTACCAGTCTATACATTAAGTTCACAATGCTTATGCTTGTTATTCTAAAGGATGGCCTATGCAGTATCTTATGAGGCATGTAAGACTTAGCTGTACTGGAGGATGCTCACATGTGAAGGTATTGGCACAGAAAAGGTTAGCATAGGAACATGGACAGGATTCCTACTTATGCACATATTGACATTTGGGATTTGCTTTCTGCATAGAATTCCTTGGGTAGCTATCTAAATCATTATATCACAGTCTCATGCTCATCATCATCTGACATGAATGTGCAGAATGTGAGGACTTTCAAAAAGTGCCCAAACCTGTAAAAATCACATGGCCATAAGTCCAGCCTGTATACACTGTATTTGAACACCCCCCACTGCACGCCAATCAATTGGGCTGCATGAGGGCAAGTATTGTCATTCAGCAGGATGACTGCAGTCAGTGCATTTACCCAGACATTTGTTTTTGATTTTGGTGTACAGTTTATCAAATGTAGCTATAATGATTTGCACTAAACATTTAAGTACTTGAATTTGAAGTCCATTAGCAGGGGTCATTGGGGGTCAGAAAACTCAGTCAACATCACCATACTAGCACCTGCTACATTTGTAGGAGAGTGGTTTATGCAGCAGCAAAAGGTATTCTTTGCAGACGTGATATGCTGACTTGAATGCAAATGAGCTCCTGTCTAAATACCTTTGGCGATTTCTTCTAGCTGTTGCCATAAGTTCATCCTTGAGTTTCAGTTGTACATGTCACGTATGTTCCTTTTGTGGTTTTTTTATACGTACTAAATAAAATTAAAGCCCAATGCAGAAGTTGGTATTTCTGCATATTTTACCTCCATATTGATTTGGTTTTGATAATTATGTATTGTATGTACTTAAATGTACTTCCCTGTAGACAGTCATTTGAAACCAATAATTTATGAGTCACACAATTAGGATCTCAACTTTAAATCATCCACAATCATAATAGATAGTGGTGTAATTCAGTTGGTACTGTGACTAGGAATGGGCTGGATGACTGAGAAGTGAGAGTTTCATTGCCGGTACAAGGAAGATATTTGTCTTTTTTTCACTGTATCCAGACTGGCTTTGGAGCCTACCTAGTCTCCTATTAATGGATACTGGGGCTCCTTTCAAAAATTATAGTGTCTCAGACTTAAAGGTGAACACTCACCTTCATCTGGTGTTGATGTTATGGCTACACTGAGCTATACCACCACCCACCCATATGTCTCCACATTATGGCACTTAATTAGGCACAGAGATCGCTGTGTCTTTGCACTTTACATACCTGTAATATTGATCTGCTTGCCTAGACGTATCACTGTATTATTGTTTTCATGGCACTCGTAATAAGCAGTGTGTTGCTTCTTTGTGACATTGAAGAATTCTAGACTGCTAATATACAAGAACTCTGTTCCATTGTTTATTACCGTCAGTCCTGCCAATATTGAAACAAGTGAGTGAGTTTCATTCTAAAAATAAAAAGGAAAAATAAAACTACACCTTCTGGCGATATTTCAGTACATTAATCACAGTATAGTCACAAATATTACTCTAGTTGTCATGTTGTCATTTTATTAATGCAAAACATGAGAACATCTAGTTCCCCAAGCTAAGATAAATCTGTTCTTTTCTGTATCAAAAAGCAAGTGTTTCAGTATACTTTATCAGCAATCCAACAGCAGTTCATACATGAATGATTCAGTAACGTAAAAGAGAAATGTGTTCTGTAATAGGTCAATGGTAGGGTCTGCATACAAGATTACTTCATAAAGCAAACATCGCAAAAAAGTGCCTTTGAAAATAACTCCAAAGAACTATACGCATATATATATATATATATACATACACACACACACACACACACACACATGTATAAACACCCTATTGCATGAATTCAAATTTGGAGAAATGACAACAGAATGTGGAATAAAACGTACCAATTCAAAATATACAGAACTAGTATAGTAGAGAAATACTATTAGAATTTTATGTATACTACTCGAATGTTTCACTAAATGCACTATATACAATATATATAACACATACAGAATTGTATTAAAATGCATTGAATAAAAGGCCATTTAGAGTAAATGGTCAAACAGTATCAGAATACATTGAGTTTAAATGACAGAGAGAAGGGCTGAATAAAATAGAATTGCCAATAAACAACCTGTAGAATTGTGGACAATGCTATTTTGTGTGTACCACCGTGGGTGTTCTGTGTTGTTGTACACACTGGAAGCACAATTCAAAGTGAAATTGTCCCCATCCACCACAATGAAAGCATTTTCCCTTTCCAGCACCACTTCCGCTGGCTCTCCCCACAAATGAGGAGTCTGGCTGACTTTTGGATGATCTGTAAAGTCATAAAGAAGCTCTAATATAAATGAAGTTGGTGCAATTGGCATTTTAAAGCAAAGTGATTTTGGTATGTACCATCAGTTTAACATTAATATACTCCTTATTTTGCCTAGAGTGTATAGATGTGTTTCACATGATTGTATGAATCAAGAGATAATTTCCCTACCAGCATAACTGATTTGTCTTTTAAGTGGTTATTCAGCGTGCTTTCTGTGAGGTAGAAACTTAATTTTTAAATATTATATTGGTTTTCAGGCTTCACAGTGTCAAAATTTGAAAACTATATACTCTGTGTCTTACCTGTGACATAAAGTTTTATTTCATAACTTCCATTTCCAAAAGAGTTGTTGGCAAAACAACGGAGAATTCCTTGTTGAACTTTGAATGATAAATTGTATATGCCATACCCCTCAAAAATGCTGTTCGTATATACACCAGGCTGGAAAATAATGTCCATCAATTTTATAACAGTACAACTCACACAGACTACACTGTGACACAAACAATGATAGCTTATTACTTATTGAACTTTCCGTATAGAGAAGAGTAACTCAAGCACTTTAATACTAGCCTATTTTAAACTGTTCACTGAAAAACTGCACTAAATATTACAGCTCAAGTAATAATATATTTTCAATAGAAACACTAAATATTATGTATTAATTAAGTTCAGAAGTAATAGAGGTTTTTTGCCAAATATGGCCAGAAAATGATGGTAAATTTAAAACAAATTCTTGATTTTATGATGTATTATAGTCAATCAAAAGTTTTATTTTACATTGGTGAATACTATAAACAAATGTACGGTGGTAGTGTTGGTGGTGGTGAAAAATGTTAATATGTTAGCGATGAATAAGAAGTGGGTGTATGAAGGTTCAAATAACAATCTTCTGGGCTTTTTCATTAGGTAGTTCTGATGTTTCTGAGGAAATTGCTGCCCCCATCTTCTGGGTGAGAGGATTTGGCTCAGGCAAATGTTTCAAAATTGATAATACACCGTATAGAAACCCAGAAGACCATCAGTTGAGTAAATACCACCATGAATGTTTGTTGAATGAAGGTTGTACAATTCACTTAAAATTTACATTATAACATGACACACCATATTATCAATATCAACCCATACATGAGCACTTGCGTAACATACAATACATCAATTCCTGAAAGCACAGTGGTAAGAAACTTTAAATATAGTTTAAAAACATAGAACCTTGCCACGAAAACATATATTATTTACTGGTTTCATTTCACTCTATGAATAGAGACAGAAAGCTTTCTTGTGATATCATAAATATTGTAGTTTTATAACAAAAACACAATGAGGGTGAAACAGGAAACAAGTTTCATATTATTTAGTTCAGATTTAATCACTGAAGTGTTAAGATAATTAAATGAACAGAATTTCACATGTATTGCCTATTCAATTAAAAATCTTACAGGTTACCTTCCACTCAATGAGAAATGATTAAACATATAAATTTGGATTTAAGTGAAAAGAGTTGTCACTTAACCCATGTGCCATCCTAAAATCTGCCCATTTTAAGTGGCTAAATAAAAATAACTCCCATGCTTTCCACCCTAAATTACAGAACTTGAACCCTGTAAATCCTACATAATTAGAGGGAATGGCGTTCACTGTAATTTAATGTTAGGTTTAATATGTTCAAAATCAAGTTTCTGTATAGCCTACGCATTTTTTTTAAATGTATTCACAATTGTTATAGTATATTAGCAACAAAATTTTAGGATCAGAAAATTATGTCAAACTTCAGTGATGAAGTTATAAAAAATAATAATTGTGAGATTTGTGTAGGCTGACTGTGTTAGAGGAAACGAATTAATGCAATTTCATCATCAATGGACAGACACCATTGAAGCATGGTGTGCAATGGCAACCCGAATTACTTACATATTTCTGGACGAAGTTCTTTATACCATCACAATCACCTGGTTCCTTCAGGTCACACGGCTTGAAGAACAACATGACTTCTACTGGTTTTGGACTCCATACTACACAGCTGAATTCGACTAGTGAATTCAGTTGAAAGAGACTTAAATCATGACTCACAGAGACGTTTGGTCTGTCTGGAATTAAAGTTCCAGACCGATTATGTCACCTGTCTCAATTCATTTTTTACTTTATAGCGCTCATACATCAATTTAATAATTCATTCATACTTAACCTCTATCAGCCAAGTTTGACATCACTAGGTGTCAAGTTTCATTGTCTAACTGACCTAAAGTTACTCTCTTTCCATAATGATAACATTATCTCCAAGTTGATATAATGTCACGTGATCTTCAAACGATTTAGAATCCCCTGTCTGCACATAATATAATCATAACCCCAAGTTAAAATATGGCTTCCAAGCCCTATGACAAAAAGACAAGAACTGCCCAGTTTAAAATGATGAAATTTAAAGAACATATTCTACCACATTTATAGGATGACATGAATGAGTAAATCATTGTATATGCATGGGGGGAGCACAGTTTCAGAAAGCAAAGATTCTGCTTAGCAGACAAGTTACTTTCATTGATTGGTTCCTGGTTTCAGTTTGTTGGAAGAACCGAGTATAAATTTCTCCACGATAAGACTGAGATCTTCAGTTCTGTTGTAGTTTTTTGTGAGATTCTGTGGATAAAATCACACTTGCACTATAGATAAAACATCATATTCCAGTCATTATTCATGGCTTAAAATTAAGCTCAATATTCACCAAACTAAAAATTACCAGGTCTCTCCAAACTCTTCATAAAAATTAATTATTAATGTTATCACAAACAGTTATTAATTTGTTATCCTTGCAACAATGGATGAAGTAAATATCTTTATTTAATTTTGCACACAGAAAATACTGTCAAAACAAACCTAAATACTATCTATTTTTTTTAATGAATAATGTAATAATATTATTTACTGCTACTGCTATATTTAAGCCATTTAATTTTCTTCCATCTGACCACTCTTATTGATGTAACAAGATATAGAAAAACACTGCTGACTTATTAACATATGTTTTAGACTACTACAACAACTAATGCAATAAACTTCTGATAATCAATTCACAAAATGAGCATGCTTGAGAATATTCCTGTTATCACCATTGCAAAGCCTCCGCTTTTTAAACTTAAAAGCCAAAGCACAAAGGTGCCTAAAATATATTGATTGTAATTACCTAGATTTTAGGAACCAAGATAGAAGCGTACATTCATCTAATTCATTAGAAATCTTTCATCAAAATATTAAAGAACTAAGGAGCAGAACTGATGAATACATTTTTTAGAGATGGATAACTTTAATCCCCATGTACTACATTTCAGTGAGCATCACATGGAGGAACAGGACCTGTTACATCTCACATTACCAGGCTGCATATATATTAAGAACAAACTTCTGCCATCAAAATCTACAGAAGGGTGGTGTGCATATTTTTGTTGGTAAAGACTATTTAAGCAAAATTAATATTTCACATAACTGCAAAGAAAAGGATTTGGGAATTTGTGCCATTGAAATACTAGAGACTAAATCATCTACATAAATTATACAAAGCTTATACAGAGCGCCTGTGAGGGATTTTGAACAGTTTATAAGGACTCTAGATGATACTTTGAAACATTTGTATAAACCTAAAGTGGAATTTTTAGTTTGTGGAGACATAAACACAGATTATCCCATTGAAAGCAAATGAAAAAAAAACAACTAGCCTCATTATTAACAATATATAATCTGTAGCACAAAGTTCCAGTACTGCCATTGATAATATATTCGTGGATAAGAGTAGAAAAAATGTATCTTCTATATCTCCCATAATAAATGACCTATCAGACCATGATGTTCAAATTCTCACAATTAAAATTATATCTACAATAATAAACAAATTTCCTTAAAACAGAAAACCAGATTAATAGACAATGAAAGAATCATGAACTTCCAGATTCTACTAAAAAAAAGAAACCAGGGAATCTGTTTATATGGATACAGACCCTAATTATATGTTTAACTCATTTCTGTGCACTTTCTTAAACTTTTCCAAGCTAATTTTGCAGTAAAATACAAAAGCATGAAAGACAAGAAAAACTGCAATGTATTCTTTCTTTTGGGTGATTCCCTGGTGTCTGAATTTTCTGTGGCAATATTTCTGAACATCTGTCTGTTCCATCTTCATAGGTGGTTTAAACAAGACAAATAGAATAGTCACATATGGTGAAAGTTTGAAATCCAGAAGAATAATTTCATTAACAAAGAATAAAAACATCTTTCAAACACAAAAGAAGTCTGTATGCCTTCACTAAGAACAACAAAGATCCAAAAGCAAAAGCCTATTACATTAAAAGTTGTAAAATCCTCAGAAAAGTTATAAAAGAAGCTATGAAGCAACACTACATTACTGTTATAGCAAAGTTGTTGTTGTTGTTGTCTAATGGCAGATCTTAGATTCATTCCATTAATCTTCTGGCATCCCAATACAGCTTTGGTAATTCTTTAGAAGTATGGTCCAATTTTGGGCACACAAAGAGGTGATCTTTGTCCATTATTGTATTCTTCGGTTTGCATATTGTGCAGTAGTTATAGCTGAAGATTTTGATGAGGTGGAGGTGTGCTGCGAGACAGTCGTGCCCTGTGTTGAGCCGGAAATTTGTGACTGCGTGTTTTCTGGGTTTGTTTCTGTTGTTTTCCCATGTAGTTTTAATGTTTTGCCACTGTGTCTTGTTGGATGAAGCAATGGCTTCCTGGGAGAATTTTTCTTGTGTTTTTTGTTTTATGAGTCT
>Ga0123357_10006485_pt1 | contig 14292 bp, 12 predicted proteins | sample TergutEmb28metaG_FD_89873 | JGI IMG/M metagenome (GOLD analysis project Ga0123357, IMG submission 89873) | Embiratermes neotenicus P4 segment gut microbial communities from Petit-Saut dam, French Guiana - Emb289 P4 | ecosystem: Host-associated > Arthropoda: Insects > Digestive system > Gut ... | reverse complement strand
CATTTTCATGTTTGGCTATGATTTCTTTCTTAACATCTATCATGATATTGGTATTTTTTCTTTTCACTTTGCTGCTATCATTGCCTTTCTTTGGCCCCATGGTGTCCTATTTAAAGAGAAGGCACAGTGAATTTGAGTGAACGAAAGCTACACAGCAACTGACACTCTCGCCGATCGGTGTTGCTGACTCGGGGTTTTTTCTGCTAGATCGTTCTTCTACAAATACTGCCGATGCCGATACTGCCAGCTTATCGCTCCACGATGTTGACGGCTTGCGTGTTCGTAACTCGAGACACGGTACATCATCCGAGACGCTTTGTGTTTGGAAAATTTGTTCGTAAACCGAATTGTTCATGATCCGAGGCGTTCGTGAACAGAGGTTTGACTATACTCGGTACAGAGGTTCAGCGATTTAGAGGAACCTTCTGGTATGTGACACCATGTACTTCAGTTCTTATAATAAAACCAACGAAATGCACTAATTTGGCAAATTTATTTTTGGAATAGACCTATATGTTTTGGACAGGCTTTCTGTCCGTCGTCAGGAATCTAGTACTGTATACCTATTGCCCAGTCAGCAAAACCTGTATGACATATACCTCTTGCTGTGTATACAGTACTAGACTCCTGATGACGGACAGAAAATCTGTCCGAAACATGTAGAGTTCTATTCCAAAAATAAATTTGAGAAATTAGTGCATCTCATTGATTTTATTATAAGAATATATCACAATGCATGGTCCTCTGAATATCAAATTCATCAGTACTTCAGTTCATTGGTACCGGTAATTTGCAGGAAGTTCATGCCTCCATGTTCTACACCATTCATTTTGGGTGTGTTTCAGTGCTATGGCATTATGTGTGCGAACATTTGACCAAGCACGAATATGAGCGCTACCTGCTTCTCAAGCAGGTGTGCACAGATGTAGGACGTGGTCGTGCGTGGCTGCGTTCTTCTCTGAATGAACACTCTCTGGAGCGGTATCTACACTGCATTCTTGGTAGCATAACACATCTTTCAATCTTCTTTGAAGACTGGGCATTTTTGCTTGACCAGGAAAAAAGCAGCATGCTTCCAACAATGGCTGCAGGTATGTGGCCCCAAGTGTGAAAGGGTATGCTTCAACATTGTTTATATGTTTGTGAAATTTCATATAGCATAGTACCTTCCTGGCTTCCTGGTAACATGACAGCATTACTTACAGATACAGATTTGATGTTGGTTTCATGAAGGTTGGTATTAATTTGTGAAACACTGAAATGTAGGTTACCAGGTTTATGCTACGACTATATCTGATGATGATGGTAATGAAAATTATGAAGATATCTGTAATTGTAGATATCTGATTTATATACATTTTGTAATACTCGGTTCTTACAGACTTATATGTTTTCTGATTTTATAAGTGTAAGTTTACTTTAAAATCTATATATAATGCTTGCTAAAACTGCCATTTTCTGTAGGTCTTGGTTCCATACTCTTTGCTATTAGCATTGACAATGCAGATCTGAACCTACCAAGCAACATGCCCTGTGATGCAGAACCATTGGTCCCTTCTCTCACACAGTCTGATCCTGTAATTGCAGGTAAAAGCTTACAGTTGTAATGATTTTTAGGAATTGTTTATGTATTCATGACATTATATATGGTTATATATTCAGCATTTGTCTTTGTGTAACGAATGGGATAATGGAGAGAGGTTAAATAAATAAGAATACTTTGTAACTGGTTTGGTTTCCTGAACTCTAAGAGTTATCCGTTTATTGAATTGGAAACAGAACTATTCATATTGCATGGCCAGATAGTAATGCATGTGTTTATTCCTAACCATGTCCCATAAATGTTCTGTTGTTTTGATAGTTGTAATTAAAGATGGTGGTATGTAGCTAAGTAATTCACATGTAGATATGAGCTGCAAGCGGAAAGCAGATCATCGCCGCCGGAAACGTGTACCGGCTCATATAATTTCGTTTGATGAGGACAACCTAGCTGAACAACATGTTGGAAGGCAATTGATGTCAAGTAGTGCCCCTCCAACTTGCCTTAACTCTCCTGCCAGTGGTACAGCGAATGTGCCAATATCTACAGAAAGCGCTGGAGCCTCAGTTGTCAAGGTCGCAGACAGCATTGCCAAGAGTGATATGGCTGCTACAGAAGAACGGACTGAAAATGTTAGTACCTGCTTCTTGTTAATTCTCATGCTTTGTTGCGTATAATCAAAGGGTTTGTCAGAAAAGATATGTAGCATGTAAAGATTAAGTACCCCTTGTGTTTAATAAAGCATCACGCCACATAGATGCATGGGGAGATTGTAGTTAAATTTATGATTTCTTAACCTAAACACTAGATTGCCATGAGTGCTCCAGACCCAGCTGCTTTACTGCCAGGGAAGAGGCCTTGATACACATTCTGTACAAGGCTAGTTGGGCCTTGGAGACTGTGTGGTCAGGGGAGAAGAAAAACACTCCTACCCCTGCCAGAAATCAAACCATCATACCTCAAACATCCAACCCATGGCCCATCTATGATGCTGACTGATCTATCCCAGGACTTGGATTCTCCCCCTCCTTCAAAAAAGGCCATACTTAAAAAATTAATTTTAAAATTGTCCATGCCATGCATATGTTTTTTTAATACACAATTGATATATATCTTTTTATCTTATATGAAAGTGATATAAAATGCAGATCAGACTACAAGTTACGAAACTTTGTACATCTTATTTCACCATTGTAGCTGATTTTAACCTTGGCACGTGTACTCCCTGATGATGGTATTTTTTTTACTGACACATGTCAGAGTAGTGTCTCTGCCATTTATATGTATTTGGTATTGTGCATTTGGTTGGCTGCAATAAATCAGCACATTAAAAGACGTGGTTTGAAGTGGCACAATATATTCAGTTTCCCAGTTTTGTTGTATGGAGTTGTCCTGCACATTGTTTCCCTTTCTCTTAATGTATGCGATCTTTTAGCCAGGTGAGTGGCTATCACACTTTGTTTTTGTTATCTAACAGGTTTCACTACCACACTGTGAACCTTGTGATAGCAGTACAGGACGTAGCGAGTTATCTCATGCTGTAATGGATTCAGAGCGACCAAGCCATTTGCAGCTTACTCATTCCCCACAACAATCATCTGCTCAAGTCCAGTGCAGTCCAACCACAAACTCTCCAGACTGTACAGGGAGCAAAAAAGATACTCAGTGCGTGTGTATTCTGTTTTTGATCTTACGGGCTTAAAAACTGAAGGTTATGTTTGCACTTTTGTGTTTATTTATGTAGGTGTGTCTGTGGCTTTGCATGCATATACTCACAGCTTAAAGTACTGCGGGGTGAGTGTTGATGAGTTATATCTTATGTCAGTATTCTTCAAATACTTGAGAAGGAGACGTCCAGATAAACAGTGCTGCAGTTTACAAGGCACAACCCATTATAAAAAAAACTTTTTTATAGTTACCTTGTACACTGGCAGTTATTCTGTTACAGATACAGGTTTGCCTTCTGCCTCTGATAAGCTATTCATGTGAGGTTTGAAGTTTGTCACAGCACTGATATTGAGGATTCTCATCTTCTGAGATGTTATACTGTACAGTGGCTAATGTAACATATCCCAACGTTTCAAAGGAGCATAGTGTTTCATCTAACAGGGTTAGTAGGTCACACACTGAAGATGGAGGGCGCAAGGTCCTCTGAAATGTCAGTAGATATTTACCATTTGTCATGACATTACTTCCCAGAAGTCTTGAATCTGCAGTAATTGCACTGTTAACATATTATCATCTGACATGTAGTGACTGTCTTTCAGGATCTTTTACTGTAATGAAATTATTTCACTGCATTACAGTTGATTATGTGCTTTTTATACTAAATAAAATCTGCAACATAACAATTATGAGTAGTGTGTCCCATTATTGCAGTTGCGTAACTGCAGTCCAACTGACATAGCATTTGCTAAAATGCCCCCTTAGTTGGGTCAGTGTGTAGTTGCTGTGATACTGAAATTTTATCCATTTCACCTTATAGTTGTCTGTCAAGCTTTCCTGCTATGAGTGTAATGTAAACATCAACCCAGTGAGGTTCTGTTAACCTAAAGAAATCTCATTCCTGTCATACCATTTTGATGTCATCAGGATACTGTTGGTAACGTCACATGCTAAATCTGCGAGGCATATAGGAAATGAAATGCAAAGGCTCTTTTGAAAAAGTGACATTGACAGCCAAACTCTCCAAAGCTTGCACACATTTTGTAATTCCATAGATGTACACATTCACATTTTTTTTTATTGTTCAAGATGTGTTTGTCCATTTTGCACTGTGTTAGTGGATTGAACACTTTCCAGGGGTCATGGTGCATCCAGTGTGCTGAGTGTGAAACGTCAAGTGCAGATTTTAACCCCTGTGAACAATGTGAGTGTGGGTGAGCTGATACCTGTGTCAGTAATGGATGAAGCTCACTCAGAGGAGGACTCGCTATCTGTTCCCAGTTATTCTGAGGTAAGTATGGACATTGCCAATTTGGAACTGATGTGGGTGTTTGTTCCATAGATAGTTACTTTACCCTCACTGAGATGGAGTAAGATGTTGCATGTTTTAATGGTGGTATTCTTACTGTGTTTGCACATTCATTGACGGGTGTTTTGTGAGGTTAATGTATCTTGCTTATTTTGGTGTAGTTGCACATGTACACTTACAGTAAGAGTGGTTGTTCTTGTGATGGTTTATTAATTTTCAGAATGTTGGATAATCAATTTAATGATGTTCACACATGACAGTACTGAGTAGTCCATTTCAGTGCCTTTCCACTTGAAGTAGCACATACAAGCTGCAGTGCTGTAAGGTACAGCTAGTCATTTTTTTTTTTGGTTCAGAATTTTAATATTGAAACTTTGGTGTGTCAGTTCAAACAGTGGAATGTTGTTCTTATTTGAATTGGTTATGGACAAGGTTTTGATGCACTGCTTCCAGCCACATGTGAAGAGAAGGGACTGCTTTTATTAGATCTGTTATGTAAGATAAAGCTTTTTTATTGTTAGAGTGATCAGAGGCAGTTTTTGTTCTTCTGTGATACCTTGTTAGTTCATCGTGGTTATAGCAACCATCTAGTGCAGAGAAACTGACTTCTAGTTCAAAGACAAGCACATATAATAATATAAGTAGTAAGTGGTGGTTTTTGTTACAGAAGTAAGTAAGATATCATTATTGGATTCTGCCCATATTTTTGTCGTAACTCGTGAACAGTAGGTGAATATGACAGGTGTATCTGAACAATTTTTAATTGGTAAGTTAGAAGAATCTGGCTATACTGTGGTGCATATTCTAAGAAAAACTTGATGGAAGCCAGGTTGAACTCGTATTAAAGTAACATTTCAAAGATATAAATTGTATGGTGATACGTCTGAACCGTACGTAAAATGTTTGAGTACCTCCAATCACATAGCATTGGTGAATCTGATGTTTATTGGACCGTGCATCATTGTGGTAGTTGAAGAATAAAAGTCGCAAGCTCCTGATGATGGATATATTAATGTCTGAAACATGTTGAGCACATAAGAAGTGAAATAAAATAGCAAGTGACATCAAGTTGGTCTTTTATTCTTCAACTATTCTTCAACATAACATTGGGTTGGTCAAGAACTCTCATGGCTGCCTGGGGAGAGGATCAACATGGAGCAGGATGATGCTGTCATTGAACAGATTATGACATTTTTCTCTACCATGTAATGCAGCTTTTGACACATTCCAAAGTAACAGTCTGCAGTGGTTCTGTCATTATGTGATTTGAGATCTGGAAGTTGGTGTCTGTTGAAGTCCTGCTTTTTGTATTTGGACTGATTTACTACCTGGTGTACCAATATTAAAATGTGCTGTAATTTTGTCTGTAGTAGCTGCTCACCCACTTTACTCGCAACACAGAAGTGTCTGCCAATGTACTGAGACAAAAGTGCAGCTGTCTGTTCTACACTGCTACAGCAATGCTGTGGCATGTTGCCAGTTGTACCTGCCTTATATCATCCTTCTGGTTTATCTAATAAAACTTGAGAGTCTGTGATCATAGTCTTCTTGTAACATTTCTTGACACTGGCCATGACAAGGATGTGAAAGTCACTGATAAATGTGGGATGATGGATGTTTTTTTGTTGGTGTATATAAATACTGTCTTTGTTGATATCAGTGTTCTGTGTGCAGGATACCGACTGTGCTGCAGCTGCCTTGCTGGCAACACAGCAGTTGCTACAGACCAACTGTATAGACTTCTCACACCAAGAGTTTTCAACGACAGGAAACTGTCATAATGTATCGGATCACTTCACCCATGTTAGCAGTAAGTGAACTGTTTTGGTGGGACATTTCAACATGAAACTACTGTGGAGCTGGTGGGACACGTTATTCTAATCACCACTGTTTGGATGTAGCATATTTTCCAATCTATATTATTCACTCTTTGCACACAGTGTATATAGTGATTACAGATTACAAAATTTGCATTAATGCTTCCCATCATGTTTCATCTCCAGAGCTGCTCAGTAGATTGTAATGAAAATTGGTACTTAAAATGAATATAAAATGAAATGCCTTCAGTTTTTTACTAAATAGATACCATACCGAAACTTGGCCATGGCATGAATAATTCATTTCCATAAGATTTACCATTGCTATTTGATTTTTCTTTGTTAGTGTCATGGGTGTTAAGAATATAAAATGAAAGTCAGGAGGCAGCTTTACTGAATGGAATTGAGTATAGTGAAAGTCTGTTATTATGTGTATGTAGAATAATGATAATGCCATTGTAAGAATGGTATTTCACTGTCAGATTGTTTATATTGTGTATTGTAAAGTTATTTGGTAACAGGATGTGCATGTCTATCACCTATTCTATTATTACAAGTGATTAGAAAGTTCTTGTTTGTAACTACTGTTGGTGCAGTCTCACTAGCTGAAATCCCTTCCTCAAAGTTACTAAGTAGAAAAGAATATGAGATACCATTATGTACCCCAGGCCACAGCCTTGATGCTATGGAGAGGGTGCAAGGACCTGCTTTTTTAACTGATGCTGCAGTACGTAAATAATACAAATAATATTTAAATTTTAGCGCATGTACACAGTAGCCTACTCTCTGCTGCATTCTTCATTTGATCAGGTGAAGTTAGAGAGGCTGTGCTGTCACTTCTGTCCTGTAAGGAGGAGTTGCAGGCTGAAATTCGTTCCCTTAAGAGGCTTCTTGATCAGGGCCAAGAAGAGAATGCTGAGTTGAAGGCTGCACTGGCAGAAAATAATCGCCAGCACCACGACAAAGTGGAACGCTTAGAAAGTCGAATTCAGGCATTAGTTAGGTGAGGATTAAAGAAAATTTGTTATTTTCCTGCAATGCATTCCATCTAACTATTCAAGACCATAAAGAGTTTATTTGTGCAGAAGAACTGTACAAAATCGGTTTTTGTTCCCTGCCGTTGATTTCGCTTGGTACACTTACTGTTTATTTCAGAGAGAATGAGTTATTAAAGCATCAACTGCGTAAGTATGTAGGAGCTGTCCAAATGTTGAAGCGGGATGGTACTCAGGCACATGAAGCTCTAGCTAGTCTGGAGGCATCTCAACCCAAAGCCGGAGATGTGGCCTATCCCGACTATCATCATGAGGCTCGTGAATATGAGAAGAAACTAATCCAGGCTAGTTACTTTCTGTCTCTTTGTTAGTGTACAAGCATGAATACTGGGCACAACATGGGTGTATGAAATTATTTTTGCATGCTTTTGGTCTCTTTTGAACACATTTGATAAAGTGGTAATTTCTGACAGGGTTTGTAAAGCCCCCTATAATTTCATTATTATTATTATTCATTTAGACTCCTTATGTTGTCTCTTTGTATTAGTATTTATTTGTACAATAATTACACAAGGAAAGACTAATTTGTGACAAATGTTTTAATACAAAAATAACCAGGTTCTCACCACAGACATCTATGTTCCATTCCAGGGCAATGGATGTAGAACTTATGCTGGGAAAAGTGGGGCATGCATGCCCATGCATGCACACATCAACATAACATGTGTGAATGAGAACTAGTTGGATTAAATGGAAGCTGGTCTCATTATTTTTTTATTCCTGAGAAAGCAGAAGGAAAACCAATTGGAAATGTCTTAACGGATAGAAATGTTGTTAAAATGAAAAATAAGGATTTCAAGGAAGATTATCAGCATGATTATTCTCTGTTTCCTGTGTATGTAATAAAAGTTCCCCTTCCTGGAGTTTATTTGCTTTTCGAAGGGTAAGGTCGGAAAGAAAGAGCGTGCATCGTCGGCACCCTGTAAACTAGAGACATCATTGTTTGCCAGGTTGTACTAACGTGACATATTGCAGGTAGCCGAGATGCACGGAGAACTGATGGAATTCAATGAGCGCCTTCATCGGCTTCTGCAGCAGAAAGATGCTGCATTACATCGTTTACGTGAAGAGCTTGTAGATTTACGTGGGCCCCTGCCAGATGATGTTGCTACATCCGATGATGATCTGAGTGTGACCAGTGACTATGATACTAGCTCTCTTTCCGCTGCTGCCCGAGCTCTTGTTAATATTTGGATACCATCAGCTTTCCTTACTGGTGGCTCCTCTGATGTTCATCATGTGTATCAGGTCAGTGTCACATTATGAAGTGCTGGCACTTTAACCCTTAAATGACTAAATTTGTATTTAAATTTTAGTGCTTGATTTATGAAAACATTAGTATTGTTTGAAAAGAAAAAGGTAAGTTTTTGAAATAGACACCTTTTTATGGAAAATAAAATCGAGATTATGCAGCATGTCTTAAAAATTTAGTAAATTTCCTTGTTGTCTAAATGTATGAAACGAATATCTAGTGGTGTGTATTTTCATGCTTTCACATATGCAAATGTAGGTCAGTTAAAGGATAAAGCCTAGTGTAATGTACCATCTTCTGGAATATAAATAGACTTTTTAATTTTGTCACCATGGTGTGTTCATGTGTTTCATATGATTGTCACAATAAATAATTATTTCCCTGTGAACCATTAACTGATTAGATTTAATGGTATATGTCCCATTGTGTGTAGCTCAATCAAGGAAAACTTAGCATTTTTTCCTTACCTTATTAGGGTTGTAATGATCATGGAGGTGCAAAATGCATTCTCCTGTGTAATAGAGATTAACTTCAGTCTATAAAGGTTTAAATGAATTCTGGGACTAAATAGGTACTTCGAGCTCACAGTTAAGAGTTTCGTGGATTTCTTTGAAGTTGTCAAAAGATGAGGAAAATTTTTGTTTCCATGTAGGCCATTCTTAATGTTTGTTTTGATATAATACCATTAATGAACAAATGTGCTGAACGCACTTAACATTCACGATGGATTCTTAGCTCTCTATCATGGTTTAAAGGAATGTAGGGTTTATGTCATATATCATTTAACAGCTTTAGGCACATGATAAAGTAACTGGGGTTGTCTTGGTATATTAAATGATGACTGCCAGAGTATCATAGGAAGAATTTCATTGCTTTGCCACATAGGAGGTAGAGTTTGCGCACAAGATGTAGTGATGTAACACGTCTGATGACAGTCATAGTGGTGTTGGAAGGATTGGGACTACTGTGTCAGTGTCTGCATGTGGATTTATGGGGGTGAGGCATGGTGTACATTCACGGGAACAAAAACATCTGAAATGACAGATATTAGTCTTAAAAATTGCCATGCAGTTCATGATGTTTTGTGTGTATCAGATTCTGGTGTGCAGGGAATGTGCACAGAATCGTAGGCCTCTGTTCTTTGAAAGAAGCAAATTCTGACCATTATGCAGTTATTCAAGGAGTTGTTAGAGGAACAGAAAATAGAGGACAATCTTTGCTAGAAATGAAGGATAGTTTTCAAAGAAAAATTAATTTCAAAACAAAGAAGTTCATTCTGTGCTAGATATTTTCAGAGGGTGCAAGGCCTTCTGGAAAGACAGAGGTTGGCACTTCACAGTCTCCTTTTATGAAACAGAGTAAGTTGAAGTTCAGGGGCAAAACAGATTCTAAATTCCAGGAAGTTGCAGGCTTTGTGTACAGTAATACTACCATGAATTTAATCTTTATCATATGGACCTTTAATTCATTCTTCGTGCTCATTGTACGAAATTTTCTCTGTGACGGCCCTTTAAATCGTTACACGTGTTTGGCAATTAACATTTATATATTTTGAACCACAGATAATGAAATAATGCAATAATCTGCTTTTTGTTGGGAATAAATCAGAGATACTTCTGTTCAAAAAAGTCAGTAGAAATATTTAGTGCCTAAATGCAGGAAATTAATTTTAAGAAAATCGATAATATTCAATTTATTTTACTTACGTTTATGTTTCAGGCCCCAATTTTGCATAGGAAATTCCACCTTCAGGATTTGTGGATTTGTGCCTTGGTGTGGTGGTGTCAGAAACATCATCTTACTTCACACACACATCATACATTCTCAACACTTCACTAACAGCTTTTCTCTTCACACCACTCGCTATTCACATGCAACACCGTTATGAACCGAGAAAGACCTACGTTTGTTGAGTTTTGTTCCAGTATACCGACATGCGTTGTCGTTTCCTGTATGTTTTTCAGGATGGGGAATCGACAATTTCTACATGATATTTCCTTACTCCGTCAAGGAAAGAGTAACTAAAACAGATATTTAAGCGGTTGTCTAAAAATGCTTAAAATTCTATTTCCTAAATAAATGATGCAGTCGCTCGATGCCCCTGCTTCACTCTCGCTGTTCCAAACCAGTTCAGATATCTGGTTTGGAGACAGGAACCCGGCTGTCTTGTGCACCGACATTGCAGACTGCTGACTTAGAATACAGTATTCAGTCCAGCTTATTATTAGGAAGTTGGAACATGTGGTAACACATTGAAATAGCATGTTATTTCAGCTGGTTTTATAGCTCAAATATTTACAGACCATTCTGTTTATTACCATATATCAAACTGCAGTTGGAATTATAAGCCCAGTGGAGTTTGCAAACGAGGCTTCTCACATACAGTATAAGTTATGGGAAAGTCATGACCTCACACTGCAGCCAATAATTACCTATATTTATTTGTGTGGCTGAATTTGTGCATCCGCATCCTGTTTATCTTATTTTTCAAACCGTCCTTCTGTAATGGACCAGAAATGGAACTGAAATGGAAAATTGGCATACAGAACCTATATAATACTCGTATTTGCATTTTATCATATACAGACAGTTCATGCTTAGTCCCTTTTAGCAGTAATATATCCTGCGACCGTAAACATAATGTGCGTCTCTGTTGTGACTATAGAAGGAACAGTGTTGTATTTCAGTCGCCATATGACGCATTTTTTAGTTATGAGAGGAGTACACAGCAATAAAAGTTTTAGATGAAGCACACCGTCTCAAATATATTTCGTGTAACAGCAGTGCTTGTGAGAGTGAATGAGGCTTCAGATTGGAATTCGTCGACGTACTTCAAATGGAGTAGTGTGGCTAAATGTTTCTTGAGAAGGAAATGAAAGGGGTCAGTTGCTTAACATAAAAACGAACATACTGCAGTTTTGAAGATTACAGGCTGGCTAGAAATTTGGTATTCATGAGGTGTTTATGTACATACCTGGATAAAGGAGCCGGAGCGGGAATCTGACCACAAACCACTATGTAATTTGGAGATAACAAGTTGGGCTATAATTCTAAGCCTCTACATGAGTGTACAGGGCATTTGAATGGCCGGCGATTTGTTACGTTCGTAAGATGCCGATTTAAAAGGATTCGGTGTGTTCGCCAGATAAAGGTTAACTAATGCAGTGATACATGGAATTGAATTTATAATTTTTGGCCATCCACTGGAGCATAGAACTAGATGTAAAAGAGACCTAACTTGTCATTTTGTTGCATTGTTTTGCAGGTTTACATTCGTATACGCGATGATGAATGGAATATCTATAGACGTTATGCTCAGTTTTACTCATTACATAAAGAGCTGAAGAAATATGATGCTATTGTCAGCACTTTTGACTTTCCACCCAAAAAGACTTTGGGTAATAAGGTAAGAAAGTGCAGTCAGGGGTTGGGACATAATGTGTCTCCTGCTGTGTTTATAGTGGAAAAAATATCATTGCCTGTTTAATAGAAATTGGTTGGTGTCATAACCGTCTAATGTGGAGAAAACACTTTTGGAAAAATGTAAGTTTTGTCAGTTTAATTTTTTTTGTAATGCTATTCTGTACTCTTGATGTAATGATGTTCATAGATTACACCTTACAACATCAATTTGATTCTTGTGTTTGAAGTTTCCTTATTTTTAAGCACGCATTACAGAATGCTACTGAAAATGTTGTGTTTTTCTTGCAGAACAACATTTAACTAACAGCTCAGCTTAGACACAATTGTTGCATCATGTCATGTTACACCATGGCAGATGGCTGTAGAAAAGTTGACATTTCTTCCCCATATTTACTTAACCCTTATCCTGCTAACGTGGAGAATATGGTGAGCTCCTAATAATGCCAGCAAAAGGCAAATGGGATTTAACTTGGCGTTTAAAAGGTTAATGTGGTCTGCAAAAGAACATTCATTTTGCATTTCTGGTAAATGTTGGCTGTAGACTTGTCACCTCCAGTTGTTTATGTATTGAAATATAACACACTTTATATGTTGAAAAGCAAAAAGTAGGCACAAAGAAATATCGCATCATTATTAAACCTAATGAAATGTAACCTAGCCTAACTTAGCATTATGTAACATAACCTAACCTCACCTCACTTAGCATAGCCTAACCTAATGTACATTGTTAATGGCATATATTATTAATGTTGAACAAAAATGTATGTTAAGTATATCATATTGCACTTTATCGAATCTTACTGATATTCACATTTTTACGTTGCCTCATGTTGCATTCCGTTAGGTTTTGTAACTTTGTGACATTTCTTTGTGTCTGCTTTTTAATTTTCAGTGTATAAAGGTTTGTTACATTTCAGTATAAAACAAATGGAGGTGACAAGTCCATAGTAAACAGTTACTGCAGTTTTACCTTCATATCCAAATGTAACAGATGTGATAAGCACACAGCTTTACCTGTTTTGATGTACTGTGGGGAGTTACAGTATATTTATGTTTTCTGTCATTTATGTTCGTGCAGGATGCCAGATTTGTCGAGGAACGTCGCCGCAGACTGCAACATTACCTGCGTTGTGTAATGAATCATTTAGTGCAAACAAATGTTGGTCTGGCCACTGCACCAGATAAGGATCTTCTTATAGGCCTTGTGCCATTCTTTGGGTGAGTTTTCCATCTGTATATCCCCTGTCAGTCTTAACCTTAGCACTAGCTTCACATCCAGATCCCTTTACCCCTTAGTAAAGAGTATGTGATACCCATTGGTGTGAACCTCTTGTTGTTGAGCATGTTGCATAGTCACTATACCGATTAGCGATCTCAGCCACAATGGTAGTGTTCAGAAATGTTCTTCCATACTTCAATTAATGATATTGTCGTAAAGCATGTGTCTTATATAGCATAAAATAGAGGCATGATAATTTATGATGAATGTGGAAGAGCATGGAAGGTACTGTCTCAGTATACATGTAGAAGGTCTGAAGAAAACGATGAAGATATCAGGATAGCCAACTTTATGCCAGTAATTGAAACCAGGATATCTTAAATAGAAAGCAGGAGTGCAAGATTCAATGTTTAGTCATAATCTTTGCAGACGTATCAGGAATGGAAAAGAAACTTTGAACCAGCAGTATATGCAGGGTGTCCCAGGAGGAATATGCCAGACTTTGGGAGAGTGTTCCTTATGTTAAAGTATACTGATATAACCCAAAAAAACCTATATCCAAAGTTGAACGGTTACGGAGATAATGGCCAGAGAAAAGTGCGGTCTTCTTGCGGTTCCACGTACTGCACATGCTCAGCTGACGCATTAGAAGTACACTGCGCATGTCCTTGAGACTGGAATGCAGTCAACATCATGCCTGCGTGCCCATGTAAAGTGCTTGGAACCCTAAGGACGACTACGGCGTTAATGCAAGTGTTTATGTAGTTCAATGTAATGGCTTTATGTCACTCATACGTTAATTACATGTTAAGTATAGATATTAGCATTACAGAAACAACATATTCCTGCCAGTTTTATTATGTATTTGTTAATCAATAAGTGTGTAACAGCTGCCAAAGTTTCAAACTTCTCTGGCCATTATCTCCGTAACCGTTCAACTTTGGATATAGGTGTTTTGGGTTATATCGGTATACTTTAACATAAGGAACACTCTCCCGAAGTCTGGCACATT
>Ga0123357_10006484_pt1 | contig 14293 bp, 8 predicted proteins | sample TergutEmb28metaG_FD_89873 | JGI IMG/M metagenome (GOLD analysis project Ga0123357, IMG submission 89873) | Embiratermes neotenicus P4 segment gut microbial communities from Petit-Saut dam, French Guiana - Emb289 P4 | ecosystem: Host-associated > Arthropoda: Insects > Digestive system > Gut ... | reverse complement strand
CCACACACACACACAACACACACACACACCGCACACACACACACACACACACAACACACACACACACACACACACACACACACACACACACTATCGGTATGGAAACCTGGTCTATTTATTTCAGTGTCGGAATATACTTCTTCTAAGTAGCTCGGGAGCCTTCAGTGGGACAGTCGCTGTTCAGAGGAGACCTTGTTGCGGTCTTCCGCAGTCAATTTCGTTCTTAATTTGTATAGAGTATGGTAAATTAAGCCGTTTAAGTGTTTATGTTTGTAATGGAGGGAAATTCTGCTCGTCGTTTCATTGCGTTGTGGCAGCACTGTCTCTTTGATTGCACACTTAATTACACCAGTGCTTCCGCTCGCCTGCACGGCCTCCTGGATACAGCGCACGTCATGCTAGAATGCGGAAAGGAAATAGAAACAATGGAAAAAGTCAGAACGCTTTGAAGTTGGGCGCAGGCAGCACGAAGCTGACATTTCTGGTTACACGACCTGCCATTTACGCGTATGTAAGTGTACGTATATCCTAAGCCCTCGGTTTCTTACAGGTAACAGATCAGCTTTGAATGATCCAAAAATGTGTGTGTGTGTGTGTGTGTGTGTGTGTGCGCGCGCGCGCGCGCAATAGTAACACAAATTAAATTATGATCATCTGAAATGTGACGCCATGTGGTTTGGGTGGAAAAAATTGCCTTCATCTCTATGGTAGAATTCCATGCTGCTTTATTTCCCAGCAGAGTACAATATTGTAAACCCGCCATGAGAACCTCAGATTTCATATAAATGATTTGGTGTTCAAAATCTTGAAGAGAATTGATTTTGGAATTGCACTTCATTCCGCTGACAAAGTGCTTTAAAGCCATCTGCATCTAAAACGCCGAAGGTAAAGACATTATTTTTCCAGCGATTTTGTGTTGGCCATCATCACGATGTCTGTGAAATAACAACTTAAACAAAAGTGTTTGATAAAAGACTTAACACGAAAATATTTGTGCTTAAAAGCAATATTTTAATCCATCGGTTTATAATGTTACATAAGGGGAAATGTGTGATTCGTAGAGATCACCTGTCATTGTTTCGGTAGTGAAGTGTAGGTGTGAAATGGTTTAGACTTACAGATAATACATAACGAGGAACTGTGTGACTTAAACTTTAGTTTCGACATCCCATTTTGACACTTCTGAAGAAAGTCGTATTGCAACTGTCGGTCACAAATCACTTTCATTATTTTATTACCAAATATACAACATGTTTCGTCCTTGAAATCCATCGTCAGCTGTCAGTATTTATAAAAATACTTAGAGATATGTGAACACTAAATCCTTAGTAAGAATGAGTTCTCATTCGTTTCCACAAAAGGATAAAGCTTTTTATAATTTCGTAAATTTTCCCCGTGGGACTTTTGCCGAAACAAATACAGCTCACGTTAGAGTATGTAATTTTTATATTCAAATTACAAACTGTTTTCCTTGTGCAATTTATATGTTATTAATTCCCAATCCTCCAGTTTTGTAGGCTAAAACTGTATTTAATTTTCGTTTGATGATAGTGGATATGATTGGATTATATTATTCTTGTAAGATGTTCTGGAGATTAACGGTCAGAAAATTAGACGTAATCAATTCTATAAGTATACTGTTACAGCGGAAGTAATATAATTGAAAATGTAAAAATATCAAGAACCCTTACATTTTGAGGTTCTTGGATTATGCGATACTCTCTATTTTCTTGTGTGGGTTGGGATAGCGTAGTCGGTATAGCGACTTGCTTCTGGCCGGACGGTCCGGGAGGCTGATGCCGGTGGGAGAAATTTTCCGCACCCGTCCGGACATTCTATAGAGCTCATCCATTCTCCAATAGAATGGGTACCGGGTTATTTCTGGGGGTAAAGCGGCCGCGGCGTGACGTGAACCACTCACCTCATCTAGCGCCGAGGTTAAAGAAAGAGCAGTTCTATCTCTCTACTCCTCCTTGGAGCCTTCGTGTCTAGTTATAGGGCCAAATTTTACTTTCCTCTATTATAGTGTGATTTATGGTGGTCACGTTTTGTTGTCAGGGCAGTGAAGTGCAGGGGAGTCTGTAGGTTGCACATGTAACTGAGATGGATACTGCATAATAAGGAACTGTTTGATGCGGGTTGGTCACTTCGTGTTGTTGGGGTACGGCAGTGTGGAGAGGTGCTGCGGGATGGTCACATCGCTGAGATTGGTATTATATACCCAGGAGTTGTATGATTTATACAGGTCATCTAGTGTTGTTAGGGTAGTGAAATTTAAGGAGACGTGGTATGTTGGACGTATTGTTAGGATAGATATTACATAACGAGGAGCCGTGTGATTTATATAGTTCAGTTTGTTTTGTTAGGACGGCGAATTGTAGAGAGGACGATGGGCTGGGCATGTTGCTGGGGTGGATATTACATAATGGGTTGCTGAATGATTTATGCAGTTCATCTGGTGTTGTTAGGGAGTGAAGTTTGGGAAGCTAGAATGACCTAGATATGTAGGGTGATGGTCGATACATAACGGAGAACTGTATTGCTTATACACGTCGCCTGATATTGTTAATGTAGTGAAGTGTAGGTTGGCGCGATGGGTTGGATGTGTAGATAGTCTGTATACTAGAGAAGGAGCTGTGAAATATTCAGGTCACGTAATGTGAATTACAGGGCACAAAGGACTGTACATGTATCTCGCAGGATCAAATATGATCAAGAGAGTACAGAATGTCAGAGGAAAGAAGAGCAGAAGTACCGGAACTGTGTACTGTTAGACTCCTATCCGGGTACAGACTGCTGGACACAAACAGAATTGCTGAATTGCGCGTGTAAGACGGCGTGAAAAAGAAGACGTCTGTCTTATCTAAAGAAGTGTTCTGCTGTGAATTTTACGTTATGAAATTGAATGTAATGGAAAAACGGGGGATATTTCATCACCTTCCACTTATTTTCGCATTTGTTTGCGAAGTTATGTGATTATAGCTCTAAAATGCGGCGAGCTTTTCTGTTTGCTGATGTTAGGTTTTCCTTCAAACAAGTGCAAATTGGTGAATGAAGAAATTCGCCCAACGGCCATCTGTGAACAGCAGCACTAGCGCACACCAATGGCAGCCTCTTGTTTCGTTTCCTCAGAGCCGAGCGCTCCTCCTGTGTTCTGGTTACACCGTCTGTTGGGTTTGTTTATATTGCTACTTGCTTTATTGATTTCTATTTTGTTTACTCGTCAGTAGATCACGGCACATTCTACAGGCCCGAGCTCATTAAGGAAATGTGTAAAGTCACTTTCTTCTTAAGCATTGTCAGTATTCCCTTTCACTAATGGTCTCTCTGATAGCAGAATATGAATTTTGAATATCATCAATACCATATCCGTCACTGGACATAATCTTACGCCATTTCCTCCACCTGCTACCTCGCACACTACATTGTATCTCTAAGACCTATCTCAGTAATTAACTTATCTCTAGTTGCAATGTGTACATATTTCTCACTGCTAATATCAAGGATACAATCTTATGTCTTATTCTTCCACGTCCCATCCACCAATCTACTTCCTTGAGAGCACTCTGACTATTTAATTAACTCTCTTGTAGAAGAACCGAAAGGTTCAACATCACCAGTGACAAATGCGAATACTGAAGTGGATTCTGAGTACGTTCTATCTACCTGGCATCCTCACAACATATTTTCCTAAGGTGTAACTTTCCAGGTCACTATTTCTCTGGTACCATAATTTAAAGGTACAACGTTGTTGATATCAAAACCTACCACTCCATGGAATCGTGAGGCATTTCCGTCCAGCTCTCATTCTCACAACATATTTCCATTAGAACCACCTTACTAATTAACTAACCTTCTGGTTGCAGAACTCTAAATTCCAACATTGTTGACGACAGAATCAACTGTTGGATACGATCCTTAGCCGGTCCGATCCAATCCCCATCTTCACGACCCACAGCTGATATCTTAAGATGCATCTTTTTAATGAAATAGTGCTTTGTTCGCCCAGTGTAGCAGCTGAACTAGCATCAGTAACTAACACACGAAAGAGCGAGGTCATTTTCCCGAATGTGTTACGTGTTGTTATGACGAGAATTTCTGTGTCGGAAATAGTACACCTAATGCAGTCCATATATGAGACAGGCAGAAAGATGAAGGTGACTCCTCACACATACCGCATGTTAGTATGCAGCGCCCTAACGGTCAAACCATGGTAAGTGTTTGCATTGTAGCACTGCTCGCGTTTAAGCTGGATGGGCTTCATTTGTCTGTTGGAATTGCATACAATCAGCATGTTGAAATACTCAAGTTAATGTCTTTGTACATACAGCCCTGTAAACAAAAAAAGTCACGTTTTACTGACGAAGTATAAGTGTCGTATTTCTATCTGGTTAGCAATTAGAGTGTCACTAAACATCTCAGCACACAATTTAAGCAGCTTTCGACGAAACTAACAATTTACCCAGCAGATGGAATATATAGAAAATAAATGTCACATGATAGTTCCACGACGTAAGGGAAGTTCCTTGCACATACATTGTTCGTTCTATGTCGCATCAGTTAGTTATACACTGGTTCACGGTTCGGTTCCTAGGGACGACCTCCACATACCTGGACACACGAGAAATACAACTAATAAACTGTGCTATTTGCGGTTCCATTATCAGGGTAGAAGATGGAGGCAGCAGGTTACTCCGAAATCTTGGTGCCTATCTACCAAAGTCATGGGGTAATATTCTAAAACAATCCAGTGTTCTGCTACTGAATTTCTGTTTGCTTACATTTTCCCATGGAATGACTTAATTTGACACCATAATTATAACCATGTTTTGCATAAACTTATATGTCGCCTTGTGCAGAAACTTTGAATGTGTATGGTATAACAAAATCAATATTTTAAAAGCGTACGTTTTTATTAAATTTCGTCTGCGGCGAAAATTACTTACTTCTAAAAAGATTTCTTTGGTGCTTCTGTAGTAACGGAATCCGTGGCAGTCCATTCCATCTTCGAGAAAATCCCTTTATGAAAATTCAAGCCTTATGCCGAGTTACCCCTTGTCGACCGATAAACAATTTCCAGCGTTTCAAAGAGGCTTACAAGACTGTTGGACCCTCAGGATGGAAGCAGCACGTTCATCCTTCGACTTCAACACCTGGATAATGTGTTCATGAAAGCGCTTTCTTCAGTTGTGAAATTAGCGTTCGTAAAGTGACATGATCGCGTTCGGTAAAACGTGGCTTATTCCCTGGAAAACCTTTTTTTTTTTTTTTTTTTTTTTGTTAAAACAACATGCATTGCTGCCGATCCATTAATCGGCCAGTAGATGCAGGGGACAGTGGGATTCTTCTCAAATCTTCTAACCTTGTCATTTTTTCTGCAGTCTCTGATTCTCACCGGCCAGTGTACTCGCCGTGTGAGAACTGGTAGCATGCATTTCGGCCATTGAGAGAGGCGACGATTGTTGGTTTCTATGTAATTATTTATAAATAATACTAACATATGTGTTGTGACAATTCTTGTGAGGAAGGCACACAAATATGCAAGCCGCAAAGTACATACGCTGTTTAGAATGCTTTCAACGGGCATAAAATTTAGCAATTAATTGGGTTAATCACCACAATGATGAAATCTTTTTATGATGAGTTCTGTACTGTGAATTCCTTGCCCATAGTTGCTAAGGAACGGAAATGCAGTTTTCTTAATCGATGGTGTGTATTGCATTGGTGGATATGTGGTTTATTTGGACGCAAAGCATGTTGCTCAAAAAACTACGAAAATGTGTGTGTTACTTGTTAGCATACATAACGTGCTGTGCACGTCTGTTTAAATAAGCTGTAATTCCAGTAGAGCACGTGTCTGAGAAAAATTTGCATGAATTAACTATATGTTAGATATTACATAACGAGCACCTTCATGTATTATTCTCCAGACGTGTAGAGGCAAAGACCGTGTGCACGCGCTCTTAAAGCTTGTGGAGGAGTAAAGGTCAGCGCCTTGCATTCTTAACATTGACAATACATGGTGAATGGTCAGCTTCGTACCCTGGCCACTTAAACCCGGAAAAAATCCCTCGATGGTCATTGCGTATGATGCTGTGTGGCTCCAGAGCTAGTCTCGATGTTATGAAAGAGAGAAAAATCTCTTGCCTATTCCGAGAATTCAACCTGGCCGAAGCTTAGTCGCTGTACTGACTGCTTCGTCTCGTCTCCTGTTCACCATAGTACGAGAATTGATAAATCCTGGAGGATTATGTGATCTGACATGTTACATGCATAGAAGGGAGGAGAAATTCACGATGTTTTGGCAAGGAAACCACAGAGGAATAAGCCATTAAGAAGACCAAAGCTTAAGAAGGAGACTTGAAAGGTTAATGCCGCATAAATAGAGTGTGCATGTGGATAGTGGATCAGAGTGGCTCAAGATAGGCCCTACTGTCTAGAAAGTAGAAAAATTCTTGAACAGATAAGAAACTGGCAGATTCCCAAATAGAACCTGTACAGTGACAAACGGCTCAAGTTATATGGATCTTACTTGAATCGCGGTCTTGTGGTTTACCTTTTAATTCTTCACGTCCGTGAACATCTCTCATCCCACTTAGATTTCTCTGTCTTTAACAGTCTGTAAAATACATGTGCGTTATTTTTGCTTCGGCCTCTGCATTTGAAACCCACGAACAAGTTTTACAACTACTTTAGTTTAGAAATGTCTCGAGAACGCACGAACTTCCTTAGTAATGAATTGTGACGATTGTGGTTTGTGATAAACATCGTTGGTTTCACATAAACATCAGCAGGCCGTCTCTTCTCTGACGACAGTATTAGCACTCCTTTCTCCTCGTTTTGGTTACATCTCAAGGACTTATTTTAGTACCCAATTAGAAGTCGCGGAGGAGGAGGAGATGGTGGAGGGGAGGAGTTTTAGATTGTTTTAGTGTTCTTGGGAGAGAGAACAGCAAATACTGAATAGCGAGTTTTCGAGGCATGCTTGCTGACTATTGAGTGCGGTCAGCATTGGTTACCACGACTGTCAAATTTTCCGTGTTATCTTCAGTATATCCAGACGTTTTTTTTTTAAATCTTATGGATATGCAGACGGCAGGATGTACACGATTTCTCACAGTGAAAAGAAAAGACAGTAGTTAAGTAATGAAATTACGGGGCTGCGAAGGGCGTATTTATATCGCGATTACTCTTTCATTGTGCCTTTCTTATTGTTATGGAAACCGTCTGAAATAAACAGAACGATGTATAGTTGGATTTAAAGCGAAACTAAGATTTATTTCAAGAAGAAAAGGGAGAGAACTGTGTGTGTGTATTAACTCAGTGCTGTGTAATGCGACTCGAAGCGTACTATGACTTTCAGTTTGCTTCTCTGTCACTGACTTATGCTACTGTTCTGATGTGTCATATTAAGCTTCTGTTGTTTAAAGATCACTAATAAAACTGGAATCTTTTACTTTTTTTTTGCAGTTAACAGTCCATTTAGTGTAGTCCTGTAATGCACAGTGGTAACCGCTTGCACCACTTGTTCTAAACACACAAAATCCGCGGTTTGCTCACAACTTGCGTTTTTGTGTTTAGTGTGATTCTTACAATAAACAACGATTATTAGTATTGCCCTAATTAGCGGCATATGTTCTATGTATTGGAGAATCTTAGTGTTTGCTCTGAAGCGAGAACGATATACCAACTCTGTGTCAGTCGGATTACTGAGACACATTCTGTCGTAATTTTAACATGCAATCAAACTGAAGAGTGGCAAGTAAATTTATCTGTTTTATATGCTCTACGCGCGGCAAACTTTGTTGTTTTCCGTGACAGCAATGCAAAATGTTGCCCTTTGTCGGCTGATGACGTCATATTGTGACAGATGAGAAGAGTGAAAAGGAAAAGAAACGGAGGAAAGTCACAAGCAATCATGGGCACAGAACACCTACGCTTTTCTCTCGTGTTACACGGATTCATATTTTAACAGGTTTATTATTCTGATTTTACAATTATTTCATTCGAATTCTGTCAAAAATCTCAAGTACGTACAAATTCTCTGTGCCTTAATTTTTTCAGATATAGCGTCAGAGCTGGGTGCAGTTACCATGCTTGTGATTGTGAACCGACAAACCCTGTTTTTCTTATATAATATATAACGATGTTTACGTTATAACTTTGTACCGCATTTCACTTCTCTGGTTCCAGTGGTTTATTACCACAATAAAGCATAAATCTAAAGAAAACTTTGTCTCCGTTGAATTGTCATTATTTTTCATGTAACAAAACCTTACCGTAACGAAAGTCGCACAGTATTCCAACACCCATTACCACACATCGTTTCAGAATCCTAAATTACGTGTCGCTAGTGTCCCTTTCACTTCATAAATTTACGCATCCATCATGTTAATACTGGCTGGCAAATTAAAACGCAGGAAGTGTGTCCCAGTAGTTTTGTGTTCGTTTGAATTTCTGTGGAAATGGACCGGCTTGTTCGCAAGTGAAAGTCCGACACACACACACACACACACACACACACACACACACACACACACACACACACACACACACACGGTGGTGTGATGACCTCATAAACCTATATTTCGGAATGTAGGCTGAGAAGAACAGACAGAATGGCATGTTCTGTACATGTTTTGGGAATAAATGAAGACAGAATTCTTAAGAATTTCTGAATGCTACAGATAAAGGAGATGCCCATTTAGAAGACCAAGAAAAAGATGGTAATCACAGAATGGGTTAAGTGTTACACAGATGAAGGAATGGAATACCATGGGGTGAATCTGAAGAGACGAAGACGGAGAGGAAGACGGAGGCAGATGCAGAGGCCTGTTTGCTAGACGACCCACCTGAAGTGGAAACGTCTAGGGACAAAAAGCAATAAAGAAAGAAGACAGATAAAGACATTTACGACTTTATCCATGTAATACATGGTCCCTTTTGTCGTAAGTAGACTACGTAGATATTAAGATGAAATGGGGAAGAAAATCTCCCGTAACGCTTTGAAGCCTGAGACCAGTGTCAGAGTACTGTCCTGTCCAGTGCTTCCCGATATTCAAAGAATGTATTTGAAAGTTCCCATACTTCGCCCACTCGTCCTTCCGATATGAGAAGTATTGTGTCACAGGGGTTAATCACCCTACTAACCCGAGCTGGCCCGAGATAACCGTTTGGTCGGAGCAGTGATTACGAAACGCATATTGACTCACTGCAACACCAAACTAATAAATCAAGAAGAACAAGTTTAAGGTAATTAAATTTATTGCTAATAATGTATAAGTAAAAATTCACCGATTTCCTCTAATAATGCTCAGAACAGAACACTTGGCGGCCGAGACCGAAGAAGTTAAGGATTATCAGGCATACTCCATCACCCTGGCAACGTTGAAGCAAAATGGCGCCATCAAGTTCTAAAGCAGTACAAATCTCACATGCAGAAAGTCTTTCTGATGAATCACATAAACTGTCCATCTGCAGGCAGTTCTAAGATTGGTTCTTAAAAGAGCGAGCCCTTGAAGCGGGTGCCTGGACCGATGGCCACGTCGTTTCATTCGTCCTTCCGATCCTCTCACATTTCCTGTCCGCACAAATTCATATACTTAATGCTAATTCGTTTAACACATTGTCAGTGAAGTATTTAGTGACACCTGGCAATATTATTGTTACACATTTGACTGCTGGGCCGGTATGTACTGGAATCAATAAAGAAGTAGCTTCTGTCAAGTGTGAACATCTGACTGGCCAAGAACAACAAGTGAGTGTTAGCTATTATAATTCGCCGACAGATGGAATAATTTACATTGACACACCTGCATTCTAATCTTATGTTCACACCACATTTAATTCAGAATTTAACGAAATATCGAAAGGTGTGTTCCTGAAAATAAAAGCGCCAGAGCAGTCTGGCATACAGTTCTAGGTTTCAATAAAAAGTCCTGATTATAAGTTTGTTCTCGTCGTTACGTGTCATGTGAGGCGGGCGCATTAGTGTGAAGACCTTCCGTTTAGGGACACTGATGGGAAAAACCAAAATATTCAGAGAAAAACATGGCCATGTACGATTTTGTCCCTCAATAATCTCACATGGCCTGGACTAGTATTGAGCCCAGGGTCTCGGTGGTGAAGGACCGGTAACCAACAGCCCGAACCATTTCTTCCTCTCTTCTTCATCTTCATCTTTTTGTCTCGCAGTAAATACTACGCATCCGCTAAAAAGACATTGGTTAATGCTGTTTAGCGAGATAATCGCTGTTTATTGGGTAAAATAAAGGTAAAGTGCACCTTTGTACAGGCACTGAAGCTTTTTACAGGCCGTAGACCTATAGGGGGAGTAGAGGTGTAGCTCTACTCTTTCTTGACCACGGCATTAGAAGGGGGTGAGGGCTCAGCATCACGCCTGGCCGCTCTTTACCCCCGAGAAAAACCCGGTACCCATTGCACAGGAGGCTGGGTGGTCCCCAGGGCCGGTCTGAACAGGTGCGGAAATTCTCGCTTCCACCGGGATTCGATCCACGGACCGTCCTGCCAGTAGCCAATCGCTATACCGACTGCGCTATCCGGCCCACTGTTTATTGGGTGAATCCTACGAAATACGTAAATACACTATGTAAAATTTTTGTGTCAGGGCAGGTGACACATGTAGCTACGAAATTACTTCTAGGGATTAACAAAATAGCCAAAAGTGGTGATTATGTAACTTGTATCGTTTCTTTGTCTCAATTAACTTGAATGTCGTGACCTCTTTACTAACAGCAGAAACCTAATTATCGTCTGTATCGACCCAGCCACCTAGCAACAACGTAGCATTCCTTCACTGAATATATCACTCTTTTTTGCAATCTTGTGCCCTGTGTACCTGTAATTGAGATAGTCTGAAATTCCAAGTAATTAGTGTTGCGTGGTTTTGTTTGGAATTGCTTGATGTACCTTCATTGCCTGGAGCTACATGCGGCTGTGTTTTCTGCGAGGTACTGTACGACACGCGCTTATAGAAGGCTGCGATTAGCCCCTTGAAGGGTGAAATTGGCCTAGGCAGTAACATAAAAATTCAGTTCCCTTCTGACAGAGGTCAAGCGGTACGTCTCCATTACAAAGTCTAATCACCTAATGTTGTGTAGGGAAACAATCGCTATTTTTTTTAAAGAATCGTACGGAACTCATAGATAAACGGTGTGGTAAAAAGTTTGATTTTTGAGACTAAATAACTGATGAATCCTTAGTGGCAATGATTAACCCATCGAAAGATGGTAAATAACGCTGAACATATTCCCTACATGAAGTGAATTTTGTGACCCTGGTAACTGTTTGGGGCCTATGCTGGAGAAACAGACCCCACACTCGGTTTATTTAAAGATGAAGATTTGTTTTGTCCTCTTGCCGTCGAATTTGTCCTTTTGGTGGAATGCCTGCCACGAATATTGTCGTGAGTTCTCGCTAGTCTCGTACATACAATGAACTGCGACAGGAAGTGGCCAATCATGTGTTTCAAATACAATAATGTTCCTGTAATTTCCAGTGCCTAACAGGCAAATAAGCGAACACGAGGCCGTGTGGGTACCTGGGCCGACAGATCCATCACGTTAATGGCCCTTGGTTACAATACTTCCCTAATAGTATTCAGAGCTTCAGGAGTATCTATGTGTTGACCAATTAGTGTCAAGATTTCAGAGAGCTTGAATGGGATCGTTCTGAAAGCAGCTACCGTCGTCTGAGCTGATCTCAAGTCACATCTTCTCCGTGTCACCTGCAGTTTGTCGGGCTGTACCGCTACTGGGTGTGTCGCAGTGCGGTTGGGATTATGGTGATATTGGACCCTGTTTTTACTTTATTTTGAGAATTATTCTTTATGGTATGAAAATTGTTGAGATTATTTTTTTTATCGAATGGTATCATTTTAATTTTGGCCTCTAATTCTGTCTGCATTTTGGCATCTAAGTTTGCCATTTTTTTAAGAACTTACTTGTCATAATGAATCCCACTAACCACAATCGAATTATACCACTAACGAACTCCCCGTGTGTATAAAATTAAACATTACATCTCGAATCTTAAATTAGCAGGTATGCTGAAACGACTGAACCATTATCAGAGAATGCGTTAATGCGTAAGTTTCGCTGGAATTAATAAAGCTTATAATAATCTATTAAACAGTGTCTTACGTTTTATCTGTCTTACTTGAAAAGTTTCTAAATTGTTATCGATGAACTGAACATATTTTTCTGTTTCGTTTTGTTTCTATTACTCTCGCAAATCTATACTTGTACTTTAGTTTCGCGTACTCCAGGAATTCGCTGTATTTAAAGCTAATTGCCATATATTACAGCCTTTAGTAATTCTTAAATATAGTCGTAATATTAAGCATCTTTGTACACGACACGCGCTTCTACTTCCGCATTCGTGTATTCGCATTTATTGTGTAACCTAATTTACATGTTACATTGTCGTGTAATAGGCTGCGGTCGCGTTGAATGCGAATTAACCCCTTAAAGTCCAGTGTAACACTAAAAATTATCCGTTCTGCCCAACGAGTATGTTTATGTATTTTGGTTGGCTGTCGGAAGAAACAGCAATTATTTACCTACTCAGTTTCAACTAATTCGTTTTTTAGGCGTGTTCGAAAAATTGCGAATGGTGACTATTTGTTTCTTCATGTCTGTCTGTCTGTCTGTCTGTTCGTCTGTCCCCATGAAACAACTCGGCTCCCACTGGAAGAATGTTTATGGAATATGATATTTGAGCAATTTTTGAAAATCTGTCGAGAAAGTTCAAGTTTCATTAAAATCTGGCAAGAATAACGAGTATTTTACGTGAAGACTTGTGCACATTTATGATAGTTTCTCACTGAATTCTTCTTAGAATCAGAAATTTTCGGATATACGTGGCAGAAAAAATCAAAGCACACATTTTATATATACAACTTTTTTTTATTAAACATTTATTTGTACGATAGACTTCATATCCTGCAAGAATATATGTGGCGTTTATGTCTGTTTGGGTTAGAGCTGTTTCTGCTGAGACAGCGAATGTTTCATTTGTAAGATGTTCGTAAAAGTCAGATTGAGTAATACTTCTCTGTTACTCTGTTTACCTTATGCGCCAGCACGAATAAATATAAATCTGTAGTTACCATCTACACCTAGCCGGACAACAGTGCAGTAAAATATATAATTATAGAACGGCCTTCCTGAATATTCCGGCCACTTAAATCGCATATGTTTGCAATGTATATGTCCTGTGCATTTAGGTAATTCCTGTTTCATTAACGAGGCAGTTCTCGCAGCTACATGAATACTTCGAGCTGCAAACGGCATATGATTTTCCTACAGTTCCACGCAGATAGCTTCACATGTATTATAAATAACCCTTCGTATGTTACTGTGGGCTCTACGGAAGAAGAGGGACGTGAACGAAATCTGGAATTAATAAAACATAACTTAGCAAATTAAATGAATTTTGTGTGTTCCTGCTTATTAATGAATACAAACTAAATTGTAGTAGAATAATAATCTGCTGACACGTGATCTCGCCGGATCTGAATGGTGGAACTTGAGAGATATAGTTCGCAAAAATTAAGAGAACTGTGTATAAAGCAATTTATTTTCATAAAATTGCTGGCCTTTGGTCAGCGAGCTGGGCTGACAACGTAACTCGGGCAGCCATGTGCACGTAGAACGGTGTTTTTCTGAAATCAGACAGGAGGGAGTGCTGATGTATGGTGTTCGCTATCATAATACAAAGGAGAACCGTAGAGTTATGCGAGACTTTCGCCGAAGCCCATATTGCATAATGACAGGAACTGTATGGAAGTAAGTAAATTGTGCTTGGAAATCTGGAGAAAAGAGTGGGGGGAGGAAAAATAAATCTTGTTTAACGTACTTTGGTCCCATATCATTCTTGAAACATCAGTTGAAATTTATCCCTCGGCAGACGGATGGAAATCTTAGCTTAAGGTCACGGCTGTACTGTCTTTAAAGGTAATGCTTTATGTATGACTGTCCATTTATGGATTGAACTTCCTCAATGTAGAACTGAACAACGATGAGTGGCTGTGAAACCATATCCCATTCTATTGGACAGCTGTAATGAATTACATTAAGAGCACTCCTGTGTGACTGGCAGCGGGCAATGTACGTTCTAACCGTCACTGCCAACGTTTTATACATGATAAGACTAACATAGTTACACTGCTACAAATGTTTGATAGGCCGCGATAGCTCAGTCCGTATAGCAACTCGCTACGAGACGGACGGTCCGGTGATCGAAACCCGGAGGGGGGGGGGGGGGGGAGAAT